>Ga0302314_10004897_pt1 | contig 24541 bp, 19 predicted proteins | sample III_Palsa_N2_3_FD_200533 | JGI IMG/M metagenome (GOLD analysis project Ga0302314, IMG submission 200533) | Peat permafrost microbial communities from Stordalen Mire near Abisko, Sweden - III_Palsa_N2_3 | ecosystem: Environmental > Terrestrial > Soil > Palsa > Peat permafrost | place: Sweden... | reverse complement strand
GTTCGCCCCCGCCACGGCCCGGTGCCTGAGCAGCCCGATGTCGACGAGCGGCGACGCGGTGCGCAGCTCATACGCTGCCCATGCTCCCGCCGGTCACGATCGCGAGTGTCCCGATGATCGTGGACCGCCGACGGGGGCCGGCACCGAGCCGTCCGAGCAGCGGCGTCGCGACCGCGCCGGAGAGCAGCGTGACGGTCAGCGTCCACTGCGCGCTGGCGAGCGACACGTGGTACGTGCCCGCAACGCTGGTGATCAGCGGCGCGCCGAGGCTGCCGACGGCGGCCACGACAAGCGCGATGAAGACAAGCGAGGGAACGAGCAGTGGTGGTTCTGCCTGGCGCCGGTCGCAGCCAGCGCGTGACAAACTCTTTTCATGTCCAAGCGGTTTCCCTGGAGCGCGCTTGCCGGACGCCGGCCAGTGCCCGCGATGAGGCAGCGCCCTTGCACTGGCAGCCCCGCGAGCCACCGCTGATCGCCGTTGACGACTCTTTCGTGCTCGACCGCTGGCGGCTGGCAGACGGACCCGCGCTCCGCCGGTTCGACCTCGACCCCGATACCGCACGGTTTTTCGGCTACTCGGTCGAGCAGGCCGCGGCGATGCCCGACAGCCACTACGACGGCGACACGCGGGCGCGAGGAAACCTCCAGGCCTGGCGCGAGGGGAGGCAGCTGAACTTGGCGATCCGACGAAGCCCGGATGGCGAGGCCGTCGGCTGGGTCGAGCTTCGACGGGCTGGCGAGCAGGCCGAGGTCTCCTGCAACGTCACCGCCGAACTGCGCGGACAAGGCATCGCACCCCGTGCGCTCAGCGCGCTCCTCGCCTGGACCGCGAGCAAGATCGGTCTTCGATGTGCCCATCTGGCCTGTCACGTCGACAACGTGGCCTCTCGACGGGTCGCGGAAAAGTGCGGGTTCGTCTTGGTCAGCCAAGACGGCGACGAGTACAAGTTCGAACGGGTCCTCGACCTGCCTGACGGGCCGACCCGACCTCCTACGGCACGGCCTCCCTCCTCGTAGCGGAACCTGAAGTAACTCCTGCCGGCCAACAGCCCGACAGGGGTTCCTGCCACCCGAACGACGTGCCCCACTATCACGACCTGACGGCGCGCGGCTGGTAGGAGTGCCCAGAACGGGCACGCAGAACATCCCAGCCAGAAGGAGATCCGGGCCGATGACCCCGAGCAGTACGGGCACTGGGCCTTCAGCTGCGAGCGGGCCGCGATCCGCCGCCTGGACCGCGCCTTCCAGGGATTCTTCCGGCGCGTCAAGACCGGGCAGAAGCCCGGCTACCCGCGGTTCAAGGGACGCGGCTGGTGGGACTCCATCGAATGGCGTGAGAAGGGCGGTGCCCGATGGGACTCCGTCCCGCATCCCAAAATCACCCGCGTCTCCCTGGCGGGGATCGGCCACGTTCGCGTCCACCAGCACCGGCCTGTCAAGGGCCGCGTTAAGACCATCACCGCCAAACGGGAAAGCGGGCGCTGGTACGTGGTCCTGTCCTGCGACGATGTCCCCGCCGAGCCGCTGGAGCCAGCCGGATCGGCGGCCGGCATCGACCTGGGCGTGGCCTCGTTCCTGACCACCAGCGACGGCACGCACGTCCCCAACCCCCGCCACCTCGCCGCCACCGCCGGCCGGCTCGCGGCAGCCCAGCGGGACCTCGCCCGCAAGAAACGAGGCAGCAAGCGCCGCGGGAAAGCGGCCATCAAGGTCGCGGGGCTGCACGGGAAGGTCCGCCGCCAGCGCCTCGACCACGCCCACAAGACCACCCTCGCCCTGGTCCGCGATCACGACCTGATCGTGCACGAAGACCTGCAGATCACCAACATGACCCGGCGGCCTAAGCCGCGCCCGGACGGGAACGGCGGCTACGAGCCGAACGGGGCGGCGGCCAAAGCAGGCCTGAACAAGTCAGTCAATGACGCGGGATGGGGGATCTTCCTGCGAGTCCTGTCCGCCAAGGCTGAAAGCGCCGGACGGCAAGTGATCGCAGTCGACCCCGCCATACCTCCCAGCGGTGCGCCCAGTGCGGCCACACAGCTGCGGGAAACCGCGCCACCCAGGAGACGTTCCGATGTCTGGCCTGCGGCCACCAGGCCCACGCCGACGTCAACGCCGCCAGGAATATCTTGCGGGCAGGGCTTGCCCGTCAGGAGGCACACAATGCCCCCTGAGAAGCCGCTCCTTCAAGGGGCGGAGGAGTCCACCAATTAAGAGCCACTCGGAAACGCCATCGTCGGCGCCCGCTGGTTACGATCGGCTCATGATGCGAGACTTTCGCCAGGTCGATGTGTTTACCGAGGACCCCTGCCGCGGCAACCCGGTCGCCGTCGTGCACGGCGCCGACGGGCTCAGCGACGACGAGATGCAACTGTTCGCCCGGTGGACGAACCTGTCGGAGACGACCTTCCTGCTCCCGCCGCGCGATGACCGGGCGGACTACCGGGTGCGGATCTTCACGCCGGGACGGGAATTGCCGTTCGCCGGACATCCGACGCTCGGGACCTGCCATGCCTGGCTCGAGGCGGGCGGCCGCCCGGCCGAGCCGGGCGTCGTCGTCCAGGAGTGCGAGGCCGGCCTCATCCCCATCCGCCGAACCGCGGGCCGGCTGGCCTTCGCGGCGCCGCCGCTGGTCCGCGGCGGTCCAGTCGAGGAGCCACTGATAGCGGAGATCGCCGCGATTCTCGGAATCAAGCGAGACGACATCGCGGACGCGCAGTGGGCGGACAACGGGCCCGGCTGGGTGGCGGTGCTCCTGCACAGCGCCGAGGCCGTGCTCGCGCTGGCCCAGCCGGACTGCGATTTCGACCTCGGTGTGGTCGGCCCGTACCCGCCGGGCTCGCCCGAGGCGTTCGAGGTGCGCGCCTTCTTCCTCTCCGGCGGCAAGACGGCGGAGGACCCGGTGACGGGCAGCCTGAACGCCTCGCTCGCCCAGTGGCTGCTCGGCTCGGGCAAGGCCACGGCGCCGTACGTGGCCAGCCAGGGCACCGCGCTCGGCCGTCGCGGTCGCGTGCACGTCAACACCGGCGAGGACGGACAGATCTACGTCGGCGGCGGCACGCTCACGCTCATCACCGGGACCGTGCGGCTGTAAGGGCAGGTCAGGTCCGGTGCCCGCGTCGACCAGGTGCGATTACGCATCGTCGCCTGCATCGGTGACGTCGGGGGCGTGGATGTGGTGGGCCAGGCTCAGGATGCGGTCGCAGCGGTTGGCTACGTCCGCGTCGTGGGTGGCAAGCACGATGGCGCCGCCGTCGACGGCGACGGCGAACATGCGGGCGAGGACTACCTCGCGGGTGACGGCGTCCTGCTCGGCGGTGGGCTCGTCGGCGATGAGCAGCTCCGGCCGGGCAGCCAGGGCCCTGGCGACGGCGACCCGCTGCTGCTGGCCGCCGGACAGCTCTTGAACCAGGTGACCGGCGTAGTCGCCGAGGCCGAGTTCGGCCAGGGCGGCGGCGGCCACGGCCATCGCATCGGGGGCGGGGGAGCCGCCTGCGCGCAGCACGATCTCCACGTTTTCCGCCGCGGTCAGCAGCGACACCAGGCCGTAGCCCTGCAGGACCGCCGCGGTGCGGGCGGGGAGCGTGCCGGCGGTCACCGGGGAACCCCCGCGCTGCACCGTCCCTGACGCGGGCGCGGCAAGGCCGGCCAGGACCGACAGCAGGCTGGTCTTGCCGGAGCCTGACGGACCCATGACCGCCAGCCGTTCGCCCGGCGAAACGGACAGGCTTACGCCGGAGAAAAGGACCCGGCCGCCGCGGGAGACCCGGAGATCGTCGGCCTGCAGCAGCGTCATCGCGACTCCTCACCGGGTGCGGCCGGGTCCAGCCGGCGCAGCAGCACGCCGCCGTCGACGCGGCTCGCCTCCGCCAGCGAGCCGGGCGGGAACTCGTCGAGCAGGTCCGCGGGAAGCGTGAGCGTGCCATCCTTCCCGACCACCACGAACTCCCGGCCGCCATGTCCGGCAGAACCCACCCGCCCGTCCCTGATCGTCACCGTCCGGCCGAGCGCGGCGGCCACCTCGGGGTCGTGGGTGACCGCGACCACCGTCGTGCGCAGGCTCAGGTTGGCCGCCTGGATCAGCTCGATGACGTCGGCGGCGGAATCGGGGTCGAGCTGACTGGTCGGCTCGTCAGCGAGCAGCAGCCTGGGGCCGTTGGCGAGGGCCACCGCGAGCGCGAGGCGCTGCTGCTCACCGCCCGACAGCAGGCCGGCGGGGCGTGACGCCGCGTCGGACAGGCCGACGCGGTCAAGCAGGTCCCTCGCGCGCTTGCGCTTGACCCGGCGGGTGCGCCTGGTCGGAGCCTGGGCGAACAGCACATTGCCAAGCGCGGTCAGTCCGGGCAGCAGGTTGCTGCCCGGGTTCTGCAGCAGCAGGCCGACCTCGCGCAGCCGCAGGTTGGTGAGCGCCCGGCCACTGAGTCCGGTCAGCGGCCGCCCGTCGATCTCGACGGTGCCCGCCGTGGGCTTGAGCAGCCCGGCCAGGTGCCACAGCAGCGTCGTCTTCCCCGATCCTGACGGGCCGAGCAGCGCGACCATCTCGCCAGGCTCGATGACCAGGTCCACCCCGCGCAGCGCGGCGACCTCATTGCCCGCGGAGCCGTACACATGCACTACGTTCTCGCAGCGCACCGCGGGCGCCTGCGCCGGCGCGGTCACCGTCATGGCGCCGCCTCGCGCAGCAGTTCGGTCCTGACCGAGGCTATCAGCGCGACGGCGGCAAGCACCGCCACCGCGCTCACCAGCGCGACCGTGACCGCAAGCGGTATAAGGACCGGGCCGGCCGGCGGGCTGAACAGCAGCGGCGGCGACACCGGCGGGCTGCTGAACTCCGGCACCTTCCGCAGGACGAGCACCGCCGACGCCAGCCCCGTCGCGATTCCCGCGGCGACGCCGAAGCCGAGCACCGTCGCCTGCTCGATCACCACCGACGCGCGCAGCGACCTTCGGGTCACCCGCCCCGCGATCAGGGCCGCGTATTCGTGCCTGCGCCGTCGGCCCGCCTGGTAGAGACCAAGCACCGCGGCCCCCGTGGCCAGCACCGCGGCCGCCCAGGCGGCCGTCAGGAACAGCACGCTTGCCAGCGCCGGGCCCTGCCGGTCGAGCGCCGTTTCCGCGCCGGAGATCGTCGCGGTCCCGTCGATGGTCACGCCTGCCGCCGCCAGCCGCGACCGGATGGCGGCGAGCGCGCCGGTCGTGGTCCACACCTGCTCGCTGACCAGGCCGGTGCTGACGAAGTCCGCTGCCCGCTGCGCGAACGTTCGATCGACCACGATCCCGGTGCCTGGCGCTCCAGGCACGGCGGCGGCCAGCGCCACCGGCCGCACGGTGAGCGACTGCCCGTCAAGGCCAGTCGCCGACATCGGCTGCAGCGTGCCGGTCAGCTGACCGGCAACAAGCGCGGGCACCGCGCCGGGAATATCATGCCTGAGCAGCGCCGGGCTGCATCCCCCGGTCACACGGAACGACCATCGCATTCCGGGCCCGGTTGCCGCCACCCGGCCCGTGCCGCTCGAGCAGCCGGATGCCTCCGTGCCGGTATTCCACCCGGCGGCGGGGTCGGCCAGCGCGCCGGGCACCGACGTCCAGACCTTCGCTACCCCGGTTCGCGCACTGAGGCCCGACAGCGTCAGGGAGCCGCCGGTTTCCGGCCCGACCGTGGCGGTGGGCGGCGAGTCGACGCTCATCATCGCCACCTGACAGGGGCAGCCGGACAGCGTCGCCTGCAGCCACCCGTCGCGGAGCGTGCCGAGGGACTGCGGCGTCTGGCCGCCGCCCTGCGCGCCCAACTCGGTGAGCCAGAAGGTGAGCACCGAACCCCGCTGAACCCCGCTCAGCCCGCTGACCTGCACGCGCAGCGCCGTCGCGGCGGCCGGCAGCGTGACCGGCGCGGGAACAGGCGGCGTCAGCGCGGAGCCAAGCCACCCGGGCGGCTTGCCAAAGAAGCCAGGCAGCCACCGGGCGACCCGCGCGAACCGCTGCGGCTGCACCGCGAGCAGCACCGAGCCGTTGGACGACCCGCCGGCGTACCGGTCCACCGCGGCGGCCTCGGTGCCGCCGGGGTCGATCCTGTCCACGATCGCCCCTAGATCCTGCCCCTGCGGTGCCTGCACGCTGAGCACCACGGAGGCGCCGGTCTGCGCCGTCGCGACCCGCTCGATGTTGCGCTGCGCGACGGCGTAGCCGGTGACCGCGAAGGTGGCCAGCGTGAACGCGGCGGCCAGCGCGATCGTGGTCCGCGTCCCGCCCGGGCGGCGGGCGATGTGCCTGACGGCGAGGAACAGCGCGATCCCCGCGTGGCGGCGGGTAGCCGCGAAGGCTAGCCGGCACGCGGCCGGCAGCAGCCGTGAGGCGACCACCGCGGCCGCCAGCCCCGCCAGTCCAGGGACGAGCAGGCTCAGCGAGCCGGACCGCGCCGATGTCACGTTTCCATCGGCGAAGAGCTCGGCCAGGCCGGCCAGCGCTCCCGTGAGCAGGACGGCGTCGAGTACCCAGCCGCGGGCCGTGGCTCTGCCGCTTGCGCGCTGCCACTGCTCGGTGATCGGGCGGGTGAGCGCGCGGCGCCCGGCTATGACCACGGCCACGAATCCGCCGAGCGTGGCGAGCGCCGCGGCGGCGATCGCCAGCGGCTGCCAGGCGGTGGGGGTGCCGGGCCGCAGCAGGATCCGGGTCAGGCCCGCGGTGATCGCCCAGCCCGCGAGCGCGCCCGCAGGGAACGCGGCGGCCAGCAGCGCCGCCGGCTCGGACAGGCCGAAGGCAACCGTGCGGAGCCGGCCGTGGCCCCGCAGCTTGGCGAGCGCGACTTCGGCGGCCCTCGCCTCCGCGGCGTCGATCGCGATGAGGAACAGCAGCAGCCACGCGAGCAGCAGCAGTTGACCGGTGATCAGGAAGACCGGTACGTCAAGCGACCCCCAGTCGCTGGTGACCTGGCCGGTTAGCTGCGGGATGGAGCTGATCGTGGACACGTTGGCACCCGCCAGGCCGGGGTCGGTGAGGAACTCGTTGACCGCCGCCGTCAGCGGCCCAAGATCGCTGGCCTGGACGCCGTCCGGGCTGAGGACGTCCCAGACCGCCGCCTGGCCCTGCTCGGCGAGCGGCGCGCCGGTGAATGTGGCGGCGGAGGTGAACAGCGCATCCCAGAGCTTCCGGTCCTGCGCGGATGAGCCCGCGATTGGACAGGTGTCCTCGGCGCCGAAGTCCGCGCACGGGCCGTCCAGCCAGTACGCGTCGTTGAGCTGGCCAAGCGACGGGATCGCGTACACACCGGTGACGGTGAGGGTGCCGTACCAGGGGGACGTGGTAGCGATGGTGGCGCCCCCCGTGAGGTGGTACTGGGCGGCGTAGGACGGGCTCACCAGGACCTGGCGGGGTGCGGTCGGGCAGGTTCCCGAGATCAGCCGCAGGTGCGCGCACTCGCCGGTGTGCCAGGTGAGCGCCTCCGGGTGACCGTCGGCCTGAACCTGGGCGAGCAGGTCCGCGACCGGCGGCTGGAATAGCCGGCGCACCTGGGCGGGACCGCCCAGGTGCGCCGCGAGCACGGCGCTTGCCTCCGTTGTCAGGCTGGCGGCCAAGCCGGTCACCGGGCCGCTGCTCGTCGCCTCCACGGCCCGGTCGATGACCGCGGGCGCGTCCGTGGCATCGCGCAAGATGGAGGTGCGCGCCGCCGCATCGTAGAGCGGCCCGACCGTCGCCGCCGCGGCGGCGACGGTCGCTATCAGCAGGATGCCGAGTGAGACCCCCGCACGCTGCCGCACCCCGCGGAGCACCCCGGCCATCACCGCGGGGAGACCAGCCACGCGGCGGGCTGACCGGGCGCGGTCACGTCATACGCCCGGCCGGTGCGAAGGTCGATCACCGTCCATCCGCGCTGCAGGTCGGAGGACGCGGTCAGGCCGCGCAGCGCGGTCAACGCCGCGTAGATGAGCTGGCTGCCATCCGGGGACCACAGCAGCTGGGTGCAGTAGGCGTCGTGCCGGTTGGGCAGCGAGAAGGTCTTGGTGGCCCCGCCCACGGTCCACACCACCACGCGGGACTGGCTGCCAGGGGAGACCTCGCACGCCGCGACCCTCTTACCGTCGGGCGACCACTGTCCCTCGCCGGCGCTGCCAGGGAGCGGTACGCGTGCGACGATCTTGCCCGTCCGGCTGACCAGGACCGCGGCGGCGATGAACACCGGAAAGCGATTGACCGGATGCGGGGTGTTCTGTACCACGCTGACGTACAGCAGGCTTCCGTCGGGGCTCGGGGCGGCGTACAGTTCCACCGGCGTCTTCTGCGGCCACCCCACCACGCGCAGCAGCGTGCCGACGGTGACGACCGTCCGCGCGGGCTTGCCCGGTGCGAGCAGTTCGAGCAACCCGTCCGAGGGCGGCTGGTCTCCGTAGCACTCATCCGCACTGGTCGCCCCTGAGGTCTTGACCGGAACCGACAGCACCGCCGCTGCGGACGACGGATCGCCGGTCGCCGCCGTGACGGCGCCGAGCGTTTCTGTCTTTCCCGCGGTGGTGGGCAGCAGGTACGCGACCCAGGCCTGAACGGATCCCGTGCCACCGGGGTTGACGGTAGCGCACTCGGTCGCGGCGATGTACCTGCCGCCGTCGGCGAATGAGGCGCTCTGCCACTGGTCGGGCTGGCCGAACTGCTGGTCGCCCCCGGCCTGCGGCAGATCGGCGACCGACACCGGACCGTGCGGGCCCATCGTGATGAGCTGTCCCTCCTGATTCACCAGGTAGCGACCGTCACTTGAGGCGGTGGGCAGGTCGTTGCCCCGCAGCCCGCCGAGCTTGTCGAGAATCTGCGGATGGCTGCCGTCCGGGGCCGCGGTGCCGAGCAGCCCGCTTGGCTGTTCCTCGAACACCACCAGGCCGTCGCTGTCCGCCAGCCGGGCCTGCGCTCGTGCGGACCGCGGAGCCGGCACCGACGCCGGCCACAGGAGCAGCACCGTCGCGGCCACCGCCCCGGCGACCGCGCAAACCGCCGCCGCGCGACCCGCGACCCGCAAGGTGAAACGGTGGTCAGGCTCGGCGTCGATCGCTGGAAAGGGGCGCAGCGGTCGCTGCCGATCGCCGTTCCCTTGATCACCGCGTTCCCGATCCACCCGACCATCATGCCGGACATGCCGGACGCGGGGCTACGCCGTCAGCGGCCGCGAGGGCGGCCGCGGCAATGATCAGGTCCAGGCGAGGCTCGCGTCGGGGGCGAAGTCGGCGAGCACGGAGCCTTCGATAAGGCCGTAGGGCCGGTCGTCCGCGTGGTAGACCTCGCGGTCGTTGTCCAGGCCGAACGGCGCGAGGTCGACGATGAAGTGATGCCTGTTCGGCAGCGCGAGGCGTACCTCGCAGATCTCGGGAATCGCCGCGATCAGCGCCGAGCCCAGCGCGAAGAGCATCTGCTGCAGCGAGTACGAGTACGTCCCCGCGAACGTGTCAAGGATCGTCTGTTTCGCGCGTCCGAACGCCCAGCCCCAGTCGACGCGGCCGAACGTGTCGGGCCAGAACCGCCACGAGGCGTTCACCGCCGTCGCGAGGATCCGGTCCTTGGTCTCAGGCAGGGTCGTGTACGGGTCCTTCGGAAAGCCCCAGAACTCCGACCCGGTCGTGTTCATCACGATCAGGTCCTTGATGCCGGACACCAGCGAGGTCCCCGCGTCGACGTCGTGGATCACGGTCGTCGTCCGCACCAGGTCGCCTGCCCGGGCGAACGAGTACCCTCCTGCGCCGATCGGGTTCCAGCCGTATTCGTCGATCGAGACCCGCGCCCGGCTGATCGGCGCCTGCGAGGAGGTGAAGAACGGCGCGAGCGCGAGCGCGAACGCCTCGGGCTCGACCGGCCCGAGCTCCTTCGCCAGCGCGTACACCTTGTTCTTCTGCGAGTCGGTCGCCAGCACGTTGGAGTTGTCGCCGGTCAGGTGCGAGCCGGCCAGGTCGCCGGAGAGCGATGTCGACACGTTCCAGTCGCGCAGCACGTCCGAGCCGCCGGATCCCGCGCCGCGACCGACGCGCACCATCCGGATCTCCGCCTTGCCGTACCGGTTGACGCCGAGCTGAACCATTGGTCACTCCTCCTGAAGGGCTAGGTAAACAGCGTCCCGCCGCAGCGGAAGCCGCGTGATACGCACCCCGGTCGCGTCGCGCACCGCGTTCGCGAGCGCGGGCGCGACCGGGTTGAACGGCGCCTCGCTCATCGGCTTCGCGCCGAACGGGCCGAACGGGTCGACCGTTGACGCGAAGTAGACCTCGGTCACCGGCAGGTCCGCGAGCACCGGCACGTGATACTCGCGCAGCACCCGGGTGACGACCCGCCCGGCGGAGTCGATCCTGACCTCCTCGAACAGCGCCGCGCCGAGCGCCTGCGCCACCCCGCCCTCGACCTGGCCGCGGAGCTGCACCGGGTTGAGCACCGTGCCCGCGTCCACGGCCTGCACCGACTGGAGCACCAGGATCTCGCCGGTCCCCGTGTTGACCGCGACACGGAACCCGTGGACGGTGAACGCGACGGAACGCGACAGGCCGTCGCAGTACCCCTCCGCCTCGAGCGGCTTCTCGCTGTGATCCTGAAAACCACCGGACGCACCGCTCGACGCACGCGCCGCGATCGCGTCGGCGAGCGCGCGGGCCGCCCGCATCGTCGCCGTGCCCGCGACGGCGATGCCCGTCGACCCGTACGCGCCGGTGTCGTGCCCGCTGCGGTCGGTATCGGAGGAAAAGACAAGAACATCGGCAGGTTCGCAGCCAAGCACGCTCGCGACTAGCTGCCGGTGGATGGTGGTCGTCCCATTCCCAAATTCCGCCGTCCCAACGAACGCGGCGTACCCTCCATCCGGCCGCTCCGCTACCTTCGAGGTTCCCGGGTGGCCGCCGGGCGGGATGGTGTCAAGCATGGCGACCGCGATCCCCGCTCCGACGGCCCAGCCCTCGGGGGCGGGCTCGCCCCGCCCGCTTGACAGGGCCTTCTCCACCAGGTCAAGGCAGTCGTAGGCGCCGACGCTTGCCGTGCTGACGTCCGCCTGCTCGCCGCTGCCGTTGATGAGTTCGTCGCCCTCGCGGATGAGGTTGCGGCGGCGGAGGTCCGCCGGTTCGAGGTCCAGGAGGCGCGCGAGTTCGTCGATCGCCGACTCGACGGCGAAGACAGTCTGGGACAGGCCGTAGCCGCGGAACGCGCCCGCGGGGACCGTGTTCGTGTAGACCATCCGGGCATCGACCCGCTTGCTGCGGCAGCGGTAGGCGGTGATCGCCTCCTCGACCCCGTGGAACAGCACACCGGGGCCGTGATTGCCGTACGCGCCCGTGTCGGCGGTAACGTCGAGCGCGAGCCCGGTCAGGGTCCCGTCGCGTGTCGCGCCGAGCGTGACGGTGACCTCCATCGGGTGCCGGGTGGTCGCCGCGGTGAACTCCTCCTCGCGGGTCAGCTCCAGGTGGACGGGCCGGCCCGTGGTGAGCACGGCGAGCGCGACGATGTCCTCGGTCAGCATCTCCTGCTTGCCGCCGAAGCCGCCGCCGACCCGCTTCGCGACCACCCGGACCCGGTCCTGCTCCAGGCCGAAGACGTGGCAGATCGCGTCGCGGGTGAGGAAGGGCACCTGCGTGCTCGTCCGCAGCACGAGCCGCCCAGTGTTTGCCAGGCCCGTGCCTGCCTGGCCCGCGTTGGCAGGTCCGTGATCGAGCCAGCCGATCGTGGTGTGCGTCTCCAGCGCCACGTGCTGCACCCGCTGCGTTCCGAAGATGCCCGAGTAGACCGCGTCGGCCGCGGCGAACGCGGCCGCGGCGTCGCCGACCGCGCGGTGGAGCTCGGCGCAGATGTTCCGTGGCGCATGCCCGGCACTGACGGTGGGATCCGGGTGCACGGCGGGGTCCGGGTGCACTGTGAGGTCTGGGTGCAGCAGCGGCGCGCCCGGCGCCATCGCCGCGGCGGGGTCGATGACGGCGGGCCTGACCTCGTAGTCAACGGTGATCAGGGCGCAGGCGGCCTCGGCCGCGCCCATGGTCTCGGCGACGACGGCGGCGACGCGCTGCTCCTTGAACCGGACGGTGCGGTCGAGCACGAGGGTGTCATACGGGTCGTCGTCGGGGTTGTGGTGCCGGGCGGTGGAGAAGAGCGTGCCGGGGGAGTCGGCGTAGGTGAGGACCGCGACGACGCCGGGGAGCCGTTCCGCCGCCGACGCGTCGATCGAGCGGATCCACGCGTGCGCGTGCGGCGAGCGGAGCAGCTTCATGTGCAGCGGTGGTGCGGGCGGTAGATCCTCACCCGCGTCGCGGTCCGCGCTCGCGGCGCCGGCGGGGCCGAGATCCGCGGTGAACCTGGCCCTGCCCGTGACAACGTCGGGACCGGCGGGAGCGGGCAGGCCCTGGCCGATCGGAGAGCCGACGGGACCGCAAGCGAAGCCCGTCGGCAGTTCGCGTGCGGCGCCTGGCGAAGCGACGGGACCGTTCGCGATCATCGGTTTGCTGGTCTTCTGGCCGGTCTCCCCGGCGGCGCGCTCGCCGCGCGTCGCGACGCGGGCGGTACCGGTGACGGCGTCGCGTATCGATCCGTAGCCGGTGCAGCGGCAGATGTTTCCCTTGAGCGCCTTCGGGAGGTCCGCTCGCTGCTCGTCGCTGAGCGCGGCGGCGGTCATGATCATGCCGGCCGTGCAGAAGCCGCACTGGAACCCCTGCGCGGCAAGGAACGCTTCCTGTACTCCGCTCGCCGCCTCGCCGGTGCCGGCCAGGCCCTCGATCGTCGTGATCTCGCGGTCGGCGGCGCGCACCGCCGGGTACACGCAGCTGTGCACGGGCACGCCGTCCACGTGGACGGTGCAGGCGCCGCAGTCGCCGGCGTCGCAGCCCTTCTTCACGCCGTGCCAGCCCTGCTCGCGCAGGAACGTGCGCAGGCACTGGCCCGGCCGCGGCGGCCGGTCGACGGGCTGTCCGTTGACGATCACCGGCGAGGCTCCGCTTCCGCCACCTCCGCCGTCACTTCCGCCGTCACCTCCGACACGGCGCGGCGAGTCATCGCCGCGCGCCAGGAACGACCGCCGTGCACGTCGTCGAGGTATTCGGGCGCGGCGCGGTCCAGCGCGGACACGGCGGTGCCCGGTTCTGGCGGTGCCGGGAAGCGGAGCGTGAGCGGGCGCGGCGTCGAGGCGGTGACCGTGATGACGGTGGCGCCGTCGGCGTCGCGGCGGGCGATGACGAGGACCGCGGAGCGGCCGATGGGTGACAGGGACAGCCGACGGAACGCGGTGCGCGCGGTGAGCGCGGCGGCGGGGATCTCGATCCTGGTGAGCAGCTCGCCTGGGCGCAGCACGTTGCGGCCGTCACCGGTGACGAAGTCCGCGACGGCGACCTCGCGGGTCGCGAGCACGGCGACCCCGTCGAGCGCGGCGGCAAGCGCGGTCATCGGGCCGGCCGGCAGCGACAGGCAGATGTTGCCGCCCACGGTCGCGACGTTCGCCACCTTGAACGAGCCGAGCAGCGCGTCGCAGCTGCGGCGGGCGAGCGCGGCGGCCGGTGCGTACTCGGGGTGCGCCGGACGCCAGCGGGCGAGTTCGGCGAGCGTGCAGGTGGCGGCGATCGTCAGGCCGTCGGCGCTCTCGGTGAGCGGCGGCCAGCCGAAGGCACTCAGGTCGAGCAGGCGGCGCAGGTGCGGCTGCGGCTGCGAGAACAGCCAGGTGCCGCCGCCGAGCCAGGCGTCACCGTCGCACCAGGGCCCGGCGGTGGCGGGGGCGAACTCACTGACGGCGTTCAGGTCCACGACCGCTCGTCTCGCTTGGCTTTTCCGCGCACCTCCACGCTCCTCATCATGCCCTTATGCTGCCGCAGCGATGTTACGCGGGCGTGTCTGCCCGTCTGCGGGCGCGCGTTCTATATGGAAGTCGAAGGTCCGCTCTGTCATGATGAGCGAGAAATAGTGGCATATCTGTCACTACCTTAAATTTTTTTTGAAAATGGTGAATATCGTGCTCCGACTTGCTAATCCGTTCGTCTCGCCATCGCCGCAGAACACACAGTCGGAGATGGTCCTGTCCTACCTGGCGCTGCGGGTTTCTGTCGGCGTGATCGGAATGCTGTTGCCCTGGGTGCTGCTGATCGGCAACTGGGCGCTTGGGGATGGCAGCCAGACGTCGATGAGCGGCTATTACTACACGCCGATGCGGAACGTCTTCGTCGGCGCGCTCTGCGCCCTCGCCATCTTCCTGGTGGCCTATAAGGGCTACGACCTAGCGGACACGACTATTACCAACATCGCGGGCGCGGCCACGATCGGCGTGGCGTTCTGCCCGACCACGCCGCAGGACGGCACCGGGCATCAGGTCGTGATCGGCGACCTCCACCTCGCCTTCGCGGGCGTCGCGTTCGTGATGCTCGCCGTGATGGCGCTGCGCTTCGCCAAGCGCGAGCCGACCCCGCCGGGGCTGACCTTCTGGCGGCAGGTCGGCTACGCGTTCGGCTTCACCGGGTCGGCGTCCTCGGACAGGCCGCTATGGAAGACCGTCCTGTACCGAGTCTGCGGTTTCGTGATCCTCGCAGCCATCGCCCTCATCTACCCGGTGTCGCTCGTGTGGGGGTACGCGCTGCTCGCGCTCGAGATGATCATCTTGACCGCGTTCGGCCTCTCCTGGTTCGTGAAGGGCGGCAAGCTCCTCGCGGGCGGGTGAATACGGGCCGCGAGGAGCGGCGAGGTGTTCTGACCTGCTTCGTGGCGAGTATTGGGAACCGGAGGCGGCGGTAACGGGTGCGGCGTAGCGTGCTGTGCCATGAAGAATGTCGAGCCCGAGGTCTTCCTGGTCGCGCGGCCATCGGTCGATTATGACGCGCTGGCGGGCTACCTGAGCGAGGTCGGGGGGGAGCGGTGGCTCGAGCGGCTCGACCGCGATCAGCTCAACGACGCGGAGAATCTCGCCGAGTTCGCGGGGAAGATGTGCTACCGCTCCTGGGAGCCCGGCCTGAACCCGAATGTCCGCCGGGTCAGGGAGGATCACGCCGCGTACCTGGAGAACATCCTGCGCAGCGGTCATGGTTCTGTGCTCGAGCATGTCAGCTTCACGTTCGTGCTGCACAACGTCAGTCGTGTGCTTACCCATGAACTCGCTCGGCACCGGCCGGGCACGGCGATCTCGCAGGAGTCGCTGCGCTTCGTCCGGCTTGACGAGATCCCCTTCTGGTTCCCCGACTGGGCGCGCGAGGACCCCGAGCTGATGAAGCGCGCCACCGCGCTGCTCGCCGAGATGGAGGCGTTCCAGGGCTGGGCCGCCGACCATTTCGGTCTTGACGAGCAGGGCGTGCCGTTCCACGAGAAGAAGCACAAGACCTCGTTCATGCGCCGTCTGGCTCCCGACGGCGTGGCTACCGGACTTGTGTGGACCGCGAACATCAGGGCGCTGCGGCACACCATCGAGATGCGCACCGATCCGGGTGCCGAGGAGGAGATCAGGCTCGTCTTCGGAAAGATCGGCGACATCATGCGCGCCGAGGTGCCCGCTCTGTTCGGAGACTACGTCGTGACAGATGGTGCGTGGGTGCCTGGCTGGCGCAAGGTATGAAAGATGAAATAAGTCATCGGTACCGCAGAGACTGGTTCTGTCCGGAAGAATAGGGTTACGGCCGGAGCGGGGGATGCGGACCGGCCGCTGCTTGTCGTCACACCGCAGCGAACGGGAGAATTTAATGGGCCGCCCGATCATCGGCATCACCAGCGAGCTTGACGCTGCTCGCTGGGGGGACTGGATCCGGGAGGCCGTGGTATCGCCCGTCAGCTATACCCGCGCTGTGGCGCGGGCCGGGGGAGCGCCCCTGGTGCTACCGCCGGTGCCGTCGGATTCCGTGACCGCCTTCATCGAGTGCGTGGACGGCCTGATCTTCAGCGGCGGCCGTGACCTCGACCCGGCGCTCTATGATCAGGCGCGGCTTGACGATACCGACGAGCCCGAGCACCGCAGGGACCGGTTCGAGCTGACGCTGATGCGCGCCGCCCTGGCCAGCGGCCGGCCGTTCCTCGCGATCGGCCGGGGGCTGCATGTGCTCGCCGTGGCCCGCGGCAGCACGCTCACCCAGGACCTGCCCGGTCACCGCGCCACCCGGGCGCGTTACGCGCCGCATGACGTGGTGCTGGCACCGGAGAGCCTGCTTGGCCGACTGCTTGGCACGCGGATCCTCGTTCCCGCCGCGCACCACCAGGCACCCTACAGCCTGGGCGACGGGCTGACCGTGACCGGCTGGTCGCCGGACGGCGAGATCACCGAGGCCCTCGAGGTCGCCGGACACCGGTTCGGCGTCGGCGTCAGCTGGCACCCAGAAGAGGGCGACGACCTGACCCTGCTCGCCGCCCTGATCGAGGCCGCGGCCGAGACGCGCCCGGCGGCCGCCTCAGCCTCGGGCCGGCCTGCCGACCCGCCGGTTGACCAGGCCCGCAAGCCGGTCGCCGCCAAGCCCAAGGCCGGCTCGCGCCGCTGAGGACTCGCGCCGCTTAGAGCGGGGTGCTGAAGCCGCTGAACCAGTGGCTGTGCAGCCAGACGATCGCCGACGTCCACGCGCCCGTCGCCTCGAGCAGGCCGACGGTCATCAGCATCAGGCCGCCGATCCGGCTGACCAGCCGGGCGTTGCGCTTGAAGAAGCCGAGCACGTTCATCATGCGCTGGAAGGCGACCGCGACGAGCAGGAACGGGATGCCGAGGCCGAGCCCGTAGACAAAGGCGAGGAACGCACCGCGCGCCGCGGTCCCCGAGGAGAGCGACAGCGCCTCAACGGCGCCCAGGGTGGGGCCCAGACACGGCGACCAGCCGACGCCGAACAGGACGCCGAGGACCGGCGCACCCGCCAGGCCGGCCCGCGGCCGCAGCGACGGCTTGAAGACCCGGCCCGCGAACATGAACCGGTCAAACGCGCCGAAGAACATCAGGCCGAGCAGGATCGTCACCACGCCGAGTATCTGGGTAAGCCCATCGGCGTGCGCGCTCAGCAGGTGGCCGACCCCGCCGATCGCGAATCCGGCGACGGCGAACACCGCCGAGAACCCGAGGACGAACAGCGCCGTCCCCGCGACCATCCGGCCGGTGGGCGGCGCGGCTGACCCCGCCGCCGTCGGCCGTGTCCTGGTGGTAACGCCGCCGCCCGAACCATCCTCGGCCGCCGCGTCGCCCGCGCCGCCCACGGTCACGACGGTGGCACCCCCCGCCGTCGCATCCGTAGCAGCGCCGGACATGCCGGTTATATACGACAGGTACCCCGGCACCAGCGGCAGGCAGCACGGGGACAGGAACGTCACCGCGCCGGCCGCCGCGGCGACCGGCATGGCCAGCAGCAGCGGCCCGCTCGATATCAGGCTTCCGATGCTCACTGGGCGCGCGATCCGGTCTGCGTTGACATGGTTCCCAGTATGACCCTGATCCGCCAATGCGCGCCGAGACCCCGCCCATTACCCGATATCGTTGCGCGTGTGAATTCGGTCGCAACCGCCGCTCAGGGCAAAGGTAAAGGCAAGCCTAAGACTAACACCTGCCCTCCCGGCACCCGTCTGCTGCGGGCCGGTGCCGTCGCCTTTCTTCTCGTCATCGTGGGCTGGCTGGTCTACGCCGCGATCGGCGGCAAGGGCGGCGCGCTCCAAGAGACGGACCTGACCGTCTACCGGGACGGCGGGCTGATCGTGCGGCACGTGCGCCCGTTCTACAACCCGCATGCCTACGACCCGCTCTACGATTGGGGCGGTTATAGCTCGCTGGCGCTGAAATTCACCTACACGCCGTTCGCGGCGATCGTGTTCGCGGTTGTCTCGTTCATCCCCTGGACCGTGCTTGAGGGCGTGTCTGTCGTCGTGAACATGGTCTGCTTCGCGGCGGCGCTCTGGTTCACCTTCTACGGACTTGGCCTCTCCGACCGGCGGGTTCGGCTCGGCGCCACCCTCCTCGCCGCGGCGCTCACCTTCTGGCTGCAGCCGGTGGTGCGGACCATCAACCTCGGCCAGATCAACCTGATCCTGATGGCCGCCATCATGTGGGACCTGACCCAGCCCGATCACACCAAGAGCGGCAGGTACCGCTGGTGGAAGGGCGTGGCGACCGGCGTCGCGGCGGGCATCAAGCTCACGCCGCTGATCTTCATCCCCTACCTGCTCGTGACGCGGAAGTGGCGCGAGGCGGCCGGGTGCGTGGCCGGCTTCGTCGGCACCGTCGCCATCGGGTTCGTCATCTTGCCGCATGACTCGTCCAAGTGGTGGCTGCACGGCCTGGTCGTGTCCGACGGGAACAGGACCGGGTTCACCGGCTGGGCGGGCAACCAGTCCCTGCGCGGTCTGATCACCCGGCTGTCCGGGTCGATCGCCGCGGGCCAGGACGCGTGGATCGTCGCCGTGGTCCTCGCGCTCGTCGGTGGCATCACCGCCGCCCTGCTGCTTGAGCGGGCCGGCTACCAGGTGCCCGCGATCCTGGCGGCCGCGCTGACCGGCCTGCTCGTCTCCCCGATCTCCTGGGACCACCACTGGGTCTGGATCGCCCTCGCGGTCGCCACGGCCGGCTACTACGCGATCGCCGCGTGGCGGCGCGGCGCGAAGGGCGCCGCCCGCTGGCTCTGGCTCGCCGTCGCCGGGATGATCTTCACCTACGCCGCCTGGCCGGACGCGATCTTTACGCACGCGCGGAACCTCAGCAACTTCTCGCTCGGCCTGCTGTGGCTGCAGAAGAACACGAGCCCCAGAATCTTCATGCTCCATGGCGACCGGCCCTCCTACGTCGAGTACCACTGGCACGGCTTCCAGCTCATCTGGGGCAACGCCTACATCCTCGGCGGGATGACGCTCCTCATCTTCCTGCTGGCGATCGGCTTCCGCCTCAGGAACAGCGGCTCCCCAGCCCCGGAACCCCCCGCCACTGACGCAACCGACGCCACTGACGCAACCAACCCCGCTAGCACCGCTGACGCAACCGACGCCACTGACGCAACAGACGCAAGCGGCGCCGCTGACGCCGTTGACGTAACAGTCGAAACCGGCGCCGCTAGCGCAACCGACGCAACCGACGCAACCGCGCCTGCTCCCGCTCCGGCCGCCGCTCCTTGATAACAGCAAGAAGCGGCGCTGGTCGAATTAGCGCTGAAGCCTTGACCGGTGATAGGCGGCCAAAGCTTCAGCGCTAATCGCCATCGCCAGATAACGGCAAGAGGCAGTGCTCTCGCAACGATAACAGCAAGAAGCGTCGCGGCCCACCGCTGATAACAGCAAGAGGCGCGGAGCGCGTATGGTGGTGGCTGGCGTTCGCGCGACAATAGCAAGCATGGCGAGCGCTAATGAGGACGCGGCGGCGGTGCTGAGGGAGTACGCGGAACTCCTGGTCATCACGGGGGGCGATCCGTTCCGGTCGCGGAACTACGAGAAGGCGGCCAAGGTCGTCGGGGGTTACCCGGGCGACCTGGCGGCGGTGCCGGACGCGGCGCTGACCAAGATCCCTGGGGTCGGCGCGTCCATCGCGAGCAAGATCGTGGAGTTCCGGCGGACGGGCACGGTCGCGGCCGTGGACGAGCTCAGGGCGAAGATCCCGCCGGGCGTCCAGGAGATCGCGAAGGTGCCCGGCATCGGACCGAAGCGGGCGTTGCGGCTCAGCCGCGAACTCGGCGTCGCGGGCATCGCCGATCTCGATGCCGCGGTCCGGGCGGGCCGGCTTCGCGCGCTGTCCGGGTTCGGGGCCAAGAGCGAGGAGCGGATCCTCGGGTCCATCGCGGTCATCACCCGCGACCAGCCGCTCCGCGACGCGCTCCGCGGGCTGCCGCCTGATGCGACCGAGGAACAGATCGAGGCCACGCTCGCCGCGTGGTCGGAGATGGCGGAGATAACAGCAAGAGGCGCCACGCGCGGCGAGCAGGCAACTGATAACAGCAAGAAGAGAAAAGATGGCGGGAACCACGCGCTCGTTCGGACCAAGGATCTCCGTGGTGACCTGCACACGCACACGAGCCTGACCGACGGGGTCGCGTCGCTCGCGGACATGGTCGCGGCCGCCGCCGCGCGCGGCTACGAGTACTACGCGGTCACCGACCACGCGCCGAACCTGGTCATGCAGCAGATGACCGACGAGAAGATTCTCGCGCAACGCGCCGAGCTCAACGAACTCGATAAGCACGGGATGACGCTGCTGCACGGGGCCGAGCTGAACATCGCGTCCGACGGTTCCGTGGACTGGGACGCGGACTTCCTCGCCGGATTCGACATGTGCGTCGCCTCGGTCCACTCAAGCTTCGGCCAGGACCGCGAGGTCATGACGGACCGGTTCATCGCGGCCGCGGAAAACCCGTATGTGAATATCATCGGGCACCCGCTCACCCGCAAGCTCGGCCGCCGTCCGCCGGTGGATGTCGATCTTGACGCGCTGTTCGAAGCATGCGCGAGGACCGGGACGGCGCTTGAGATCAACGCCTCGCCCGCGCGGATGGACCTGCCGCTCGAGCACCTGGCGGCGGCACGAGACGCGGGCGTGAAGTTCGCGATCGACACCGACGCGCACTCGATCGGCGACCTGAACAACGCCCGCTACGGCGTCGCCGCCGCACGGATCGCGGGGCTCACCCGAGACGACGTGATCAACGCCTGGCCGCTGAGCCGGCTGCGCGAATTTCTGGCCAAGGGCCGTTCGCAGCAAAGGTTACTGGCTAGTAGCATAATGGGCAGGCAGCTAGCTCGATCCCCCCGCGCGCTCGATAAGATGGCGGTTTTTGCCATCGAGCGCGCACCGGGGGTACGGGGGCCAGGCGGGATGGGGGGCGGGAGCCCCCATACAGGAGATCGGTTTCCCCGGGAGAGGACAGAATGCGGGCACGCGAGGTGGTCTTCGTCGATGGCGTACGCACGCCGTTCGGCAAATCGGGGCCTAAGGGCATCTATGCGGAGACACGGGCCGACGACCTGATCGTCCGGGTCATCAGGGAGCTGCTCAGGCGCAATCCCCAGCTGCCGCCGGAGCGGGTCGGCGAGGTCGCGATCGCGGCGACCACCCAGATCGGCGACCAGGGCCTCACCATCGGCCGCAGCGCCGCGATCCTCGCGGGGCTGCCGGTCACGGTGCCCGGCTACGCGATCGACCGGATGTGCGCGGGCGCGATGACCGCGGTGACCACGGTCGCCGGCGAGGTCGCGCTCGGCGCGGCGGACATCGCGATCGCGGGCGGCGTCGAGCACATGGGCCGCCATCCGATGGGGGAGGGCGTCGACCCCAACCCGAGGTTCGTCTCCGAGGGGATCGTCGACGAGTCCGCCCTGTTCATGGGCATGACCGCGGAGAACCTGCACGATCGCTTCCCGTCGATCAGCAAGGACCGCGCCGACGCGTACGCGCTGGAAAGCCAGCGCAAGGTCGCGCGGGCCTACGAAGCGGGCAAATTCCAGCCCGACCTCGTCCCGATGTCGATCCGCACAAAGGAGCTCGGCTGGGGCTGGGCGACGGTGGACGAGCCGCCCCGGCCGGAGACGACGCTCGACGGGCTGCGCGGGCTCAAGACACCGTTCCGCCCGCACGGCCGGATCACCGCCGGCAACTCGAGCGGCATCAACGACGGCGCGACCGGCTGTGTCCTCGCCGCCGAAGAGGTCGCGAACGAGCTTGGCCTGCGAGCCAAGATGCGCCTGGTGGACTTCTCCTTCGCCGGCGTCGAGCCCGAGGTGATGGGCATCGGCCCGGTGCCCGCGACCGAGAAGCTCCTCGCCCGCAACAACCTCACCATGGACGACATCGGCCTCATCGAGATCAACGAGGCGTTCGCCGTGCAGGTGCTCGCGTTCCTCGACCACTTCAAGATCGCCGAGGACGACCCGCGGGTGAACCCGTGGGGCGGCGCGATCGCCCTCGGCCATCCCCTCGCGTCCTCAGGCGTCCGGCTGATGATCCAGCTAGCCGCGGAGCTCGCCGAGCGCCCGGACGTCCGTTACGGCCTGGCGACCATGTGCGTCGGCATGGGCATGGGCGGCACCGTTCTGTGGGAGAGGATCTAAGAAAATCATGAGTGTACCGAACGGACCGGGCCGACTCCCCAACCCAGATGTCTCCCGGGGGGACTGGCTTCCCGCACGGGGGGTTCCCGCCCCCCATTCCCCCCGGCCCCCGTACCAGGTGCAGGCCCGATTGAAAGGCAAAGATATCGGACCTGCGGACTTCCCCGCCGAGGTGGTCACGCACGCGATCGTCCGCGACGTCGACCTCGGCGCCTGCGGCGTGCTCGCGCTTATCACGCTGGACAACGGACATGACCACACCAAGCCGAATACCTTCGGCCCGGCCGGCCTGCTGGCGCTGAACGCCGCGCTCGACTCGATCGCCGAACGGGCGGCGCGCGGCGAGATCAGCGCCGTCGGCGTGACGGGTAAGCCGTTCATCCTCGCCGCGGGCGCCGACCTGGACGGCGCGGCCGCGGCCGTCACGTCGGCTGACGCGGGCGACGCCCGCGACCGTGCGCTCGGCATCGCGCACCTCGGCCACGCGGTGTTCCGCCGGCTCGGCGAGCTCGGCGTGCCATCGTTCTGCTTCATCAACGGCGTCGCGCTCGGCGGCGGCCTCGAGGTCGCGCTGCACTGCACGTACCGGACGATCTCCTCGGGTGTGCCGATGGTGGCCTTCCCCGAGTGTTTCCTTGGCCTCGTCCCCGGCTGGGGCGGCACCTACCTGCTGCCGCGCCAGATCGGCCCGGCCAAGGCGCTCGAGCTGATCATCGAGAACCCGCTGTCGCAGAACAAGATGCTGCGCGGCACCGAGGCGTTCGCGCTCGGCATCGCGGACGCGATGTTCGAGCCCGCCGACTTCCTCGAGGAGTCGCTGCGCTGGGCCGAGCGGGTGCTGAGCGGTGCGGTGACGGTGGAGCAGCCGGTGCTCGTGGCCGAGACGGAGTGGGATGCCGCCGTGGCCGCCGCCAGGTTCTTCGCCGACGGCAAGGTGCACGGCGCCGCGCCAGCGCCGTACCGCGCCATCGACCTGGTGGCCGGGGCGCGGACCGCGACCCGTGACGAGGGGTTCGCCGCGGAGGACGAGGCGCTCGCCGACCTGATGCTGTCGGCCGAGCTCCGGGCCGGTCTCTATGCCTTCGACCTCGTGCAGAAGCGGGCCAAGCGGCCGGCCGGCGCACCGGACCGCGCGCTTGCCAGGAAGATCACCAAGGTCGGCGTCGTCGGCGCGGGGCTGATGGCCGCGCAGATCGCGCTGCTGTTCGTCCGCCGCCTTCAGGTCCCGGTCGTGATGACCGACCTCGACCAGGCGCGGGTCGAGGCCGGAGTGGCCTACGTGATCGCGGAGATCGACAAGCAGCTGGCGCGGGGGCGGCTGTCCGCCGACGCGGCGAACCGGCAGAAGGCGCTGATCACGGGGACGGTCAGTAAAGACGGATTCGCCGACGCCGACTTCGTCATCGAGGCGGTCTTCGAGGAGCTGAGCGTCAAGCGGCAGGTGTTCGCCGAGGTCGAGGCGGTCGTCGGTGCCGAGTGCGTGCTCGCCACCAACACGTCGTCGCTGTCGGTGACGGAGATGGCGGCCGGGCTCGCGCACCCGGAGCGTGTCGTCGGGTTCCACTTCTTCAACCCGGTCGCGGTGCTGCCACTCGTCGAGGTGGTCCGCGGTACCTCGACCGACGACGCGGCCGTCGCCACGGCTCTCTCGGTGGGCAAGTCGCTCAAGAAGAACTGCGTGATCGCCCGAGATCGACCCGCCTTCGTGGTGAACCGGCTGCTCACCCGGTTCCTCGGGGAGATCACCGCCGCGGTCGACGAGGGCACGGAGTTCGAGGTCGCCGAGCACGCCGCCGACCCGCTCGGACTGCCGATGCCACCCTTCCTGCTGCTCCAGCTCGTCGGCCCGGCGATCGCGCTGCACGTCGCGCAGACCCTCGCCACCGCGTTCCCCGACCGGTTCGCCGTCTCTGACAAGCTCCGCGCGCTCGTCGAGTCGGGGAAGACCGCGGTGTACAAGCCGGACTTCACGGTCGACCCCGATGTCATCGCCCTGCTCTCCGGCGGCGGCCATCCGTCCGCCGGTCCCGAGGTTCTGGCGCGCGCCCTTGAGGGTCTTGCTCAGGAAATCCGGATCATGCTCGACGAAAAGGTCGTCGCCGCCGTGGAGGACATTGACCTGTGCATGATCCTCGGCGCCGGGTGGCCGTTCCACCTTGGCGGCATCACTCCCTACCTGGACAGGAGCGGGGTGGCGGCCAAGGTGAACGGTGCGCCGTTCCGTGGCTAGATCGCTCGTTGTCAATGCACTACTGCAATCGGTTGCGAGACGATATAGTCTCCTCAACGGGGCGCCGCTCCTTTTACGGGCGGTAGTGTTCGGGCCAGTGCAGGGACAAGCCAGCACAGGTGCTGGGTTCGGGGGAGATGCGTTCGGGTGGCAGACGACTGGGACCAGGATGAGGCACGCCGGGCGAAGTCCGAGCAGATCGATACCAGCGTGCCCAACGCCGCGCGCTTCTGGGACGTCCTCGGCGGCGGTTCCGACAACTTCGAGGTCGACCGCAAGGCCGTGCAGGCGGCAGCGGGGGCGGCACCGGTCATCTGGGCGATCGCGCCGGCCGTACGCGCTTTCCATCAGCGCGCGATTAAATAC
>Ga0302314_10004895_pt1 | contig 24546 bp, 21 predicted proteins | sample III_Palsa_N2_3_FD_200533 | JGI IMG/M metagenome (GOLD analysis project Ga0302314, IMG submission 200533) | Peat permafrost microbial communities from Stordalen Mire near Abisko, Sweden - III_Palsa_N2_3 | ecosystem: Environmental > Terrestrial > Soil > Palsa > Peat permafrost | place: Sweden... | reverse complement strand
TCCCAGGCGTAGCTGATCGCGTCCTTCTTGAAGTAGTCGCCGAACGAGAAGTTGCCCAGCATCTCGAAGAACGTGTGGTGGCGCGCGGTGTAGCCGACGTTGTCGAGGTCGTTGTGCTTGCCGCCGGCGCGGATGCACTTCTGCGACGTGGTGGCGCGCGTGTACGGGCGCTTGTCGAAGCCCAGGAACACGTCCTTGAACTGGTTCATGCCGGCGTTCGTGAACAGCAGCGTCGGGTCGTCGCCCGGCACCACCGGCGAGGACGCGACGATGGTGTGGCCCTTCGATTCGAAGAACTTCAGGAAGGTCGAACGGATTTCTGCGGCTTTCATTCCGGCACTTTCTGGGGGCCTCGCCGCGGCGATCCGGGCGGGCGATGGGGCGTGCGACGAGGTCGCGCGGAGCCCTTGATTATAGGAGGCGGGGTCGTCGCGCCCTTGCGGGCCGGGAATCGGTACAACGTCACCGTCCCAAGGGCAATCTCCTCTTGCCGTTGCGCAACGCTGCTGGACAATCGGGTCGCCGACCGCCTCCCGCCATGTCCGAATCTCCCTCCGCGCCCGAAATCCCCGCCGACGCCCCGCCCGCGGTCGCGCCGTGGGTGAGCACGCAGCACGAGATGGAGACGGCCGCGCGCCCCGGGCGCACGCGCGTGTTCCGCGTGCGCATGAAGACCGGCCAGGTGCGCATCGCGGGCGTCACCTACTTCCAGGCCACGGTCGCCAGCCGCACCGACACGCGCGTCGAGCACCTGTACCGCGTACAGCTGAGCTGGCTGGCCGAATTCGATCCGCGCGACGGCCAGACGCAGCGCTTCGCCGAGCGCACCAACACGGGTCGCGCCACCAACGCGCTGCAGTTCCGCGTGCTGGAGATGACGTCTGCCGACGGCCGGCGCCTGAGCGCCGCGCGCCTCGGGCCCAAGGGCCAGATCCACGCCGATCCGCCGGGCACCGGCGTCATGAGCCTGCTGCGCGCGCTGCTGGTCGAATGGGTGCTCGAACGCCATCCCGACGCCTCGGTGCTCACCGGCTCGCTGTACCAGGTCGACGTGCCGACCCAGGAGGAGATCGAGCTGCGCGACCAGTTCTTCATCCGCTCGGGCTTCACCGTCAAGCCGACATCGGGCGGCGGCGGCACGTTCTACGCGCGCTCGCTCAAGGAACTCAAGACCGCCTGGAACGCCGACAAGGCCACCGAGCTGACCACCCCGGCGCTGGCCGAGGCGGTCAGCGCGCAGATGGAGATGCCGTTGCTGCAGCAGCAGGTCGCGTCGCTGCAGCAGCAACTCGCCGCCGCGCTGAAGGAGAAGAAGGCCACCGAGACGCTGCAGCGCATCTGGCTGGCGATCACCGTGCTCGCGGTGGTGTTCGGGCTGATCTTCGGCATCCAGTCACACCTGGGCTAGCTCGGCCTCGAGGAACGCGCCCAGCCGCGCATCGTTGGCGAACGCCACGTTGAACCGCATCCAGTCCATCGCCTGCAGGGTCGCGGAAAACAGGTTGCCCGGGCCCAGCATGATGTCGTGCTGCGCGGCGCGGTTGGACAGCGCCACCGGGTCGGGCAGCCGCGGATGCCGCGCCCACAGGAACATGCCGGCCTTGGGTTCGTGGAACAGCTCGAACCCGAGCGCGGCCAGCCGCTGGCCGCAGGCCTCGTGCGCATCGGCCAGGCGCGTGCGCAGGCTCTTCAGGTGCTTGCGCCAGCGGCCTTCGGTCAGCGCGCCCAGGATCAGCCGCTCGCTGAATGCCGACGACGTCAGCCCCGAGATCATCTTCAGCTGCGCGAGGTCGTCGATCAGCGCGGGATGCGCGGCGATGTAGCCGACGCGCAGGTTGGGCGAGATCGTCTTCGAGTAGCTGCCGACGTACAGCACGCGCGCCAGCTGGTCGAGGCTCGCGAGCGACGGGCGCGGGTCGGGGTCGAGGTCGACGTAGAGGTCGTTCTCGACGATCGTCAGCCCGTGCTTGTCGGCCAGCTGCAGCACGCGATGCAGGTGCGCCAGCGTGGCGGTGGAGGCGGTCGGGCTCTGCAGCCGCGGCTGCGTGAAGAACACGCGCGGGTGGTGCGTGACGATCGCGTCCTCCAGCGCGGCCAGGTCGTAGCCCTGGGGCGTGCGCGGCACCGGGATCAGCCGCGCGCCGGCCACGCGCAGCGCGAACAGCAGGTTCGAGTAGCCGGGATCGTCGACGAGCACCGCGTCGCCCGCACGCACGAGGCGACGGATGGCGAGGTCGAGCGCATGGCTGGAGCCGTGCGTCAACAGAACCTGGTCGGGCTGCAGCGAGACCTCCTGCTCGGCGAGTGCGTCGCGGATCCACTCGCGCAGCGGCAGGTGGCCGCGCGGGTCGCCGTAACCGTCCAGCTCGACGTTTTCCGCGGCCAGGCCGCGCAGGCTGCGGCGCACGCCGTCCTCGAACAGCCACGACTGCGGCAGCCAGCCGCAGCCGGCCTTCACGGCGAGGTGGCGGTTCTCGAAGATGCTGCGCAGGTACCACTGCGCGTCGAAGTTGGCGGTCGAGGCGAAGCCCGGCACGGCGGCGGCCTCGGCCGGCGCGCGGCGGCGCACGAAGAAGCCGGAGTGCGGACGCGAGACGAGGTAGCCCTGCGCGACGAGCCGGTCGTAGGCCTCGACCACCGTGAACACGCTCACCTGGTACGTCTTCGCGAAGTGGCGGATCGACGGGATCTTCGCGCCCGTGCGCAGGCTGCCGTCGACGATCAGCCGGCGCAGGCCGTCGACGATCTGCGTGACCAGCGGCGTGGGGGAGTCGGGCTGCAGCGTGAACACGGTCGGGGTCAGGTCTTGCGCGGATGCAACTCGCGCGCACGCGGGGTCTGGTCCTGCGCCAATGCGACTCGAGTTGCATCGGTGCAAGACCTGGCCCCAACTGTATAGGGATGCCGACCTGCACAGTGCGCAGGCCGGATGCGTCGACTGTACATGGCTGTATCGGTACGTCGGAATTAAAGTCGACGCACCCGGTCCGGCAATGTCGCGACATCCGCCGCACCTCACTTTTCCCGCAACGCGCTCACCCAGCGAGCGCCCGGAGTTCCCATGCAACGTGAAGCCCACCTGAACAACGCCGCCCTGATGGCGCGCCGCCGCGCCGCCATGCCCACGGGCCTCGGCCAGACCTACGACATCGTCTGCGAGCGCGCCGAGAACGCCGAGGTGTGGGACGTCGAAGGCAAGCGCTACATCGACTTCGCCGGCGGCATCGCGGTGCTCAACACGGGCCATCGCCATCCGAAGATCGTCGAGGCCGTCAAGGCGCAGCTCGACAAGGTGCATCACACCTGCTTCCAGGTGCTGGCCTACGAGCCCTACATCGACCTCGCCGAGCGCCTGATCGCCAAGGCGCCCGGCGACTTCCAGAAGAAGGCGTTCTTCCTGACCACCGGCGCCGAGGCCGTCGAGAACGCGGTCAAGATCGCGCGCTCGGCCACCAGGCGCTCGGCCGTCATCGCCTTCGGCGGTGGCTTCCACGGCCGCACGCTGCTGGGCATGGCGCTGACCGGCAAGGTCGCGCCGTACAAGGCCGGCTTCGGCCCGTTCCCGGCCGAGATCTACCACGCGAAGTACCCGAACGCGCTGCATGGCATCTCGGAAGCCGACGCGCTGGCGTCCATCGAGTCCATCTTCAAGTACGACGTCGAGGCCGAGCGCGTCGCCGCGATCATCATCGAGCCGGTGCAGGGCGAAGGCGGCTTCTACGCGATCACGCCGTCGTTCGCGCAGGCGCTGCGCGCGCTGTGCGACAAGCACGGCATCGTCTTCATCGCCGACGAGGTGCAGACCGGCGCCGGCCGCACCGGCACGTGGCTGGCGTGCGAGCAATGGGGCGTGGCGCCCGACATGATCACCATGGCCAAGTCGATGGCCGGCGGCTTCCCGATCTCCGCCGTCATCGGCAAGGCGGCGCTGATGGACGTGCCGGGCCCCGGCGGCCTGGGCGGCACCTACGCCGGCTCGCCGCTGGCCTGCGCCGCGGCGCTCGCCGTGCTGGACGTGTTCGAGGAAGAGAACCTGCTGGAGCGCTCGAAGTCCATCGGCGCGCGCCTGGTGGCCGGCCTGAGGAAGATGGCCGTCGACCACAAGGCGATCCAGGACGTGCGCGGCCTGGGCGCGATGATCGCCATCGAGCTGTTCAAGGACGGCGACCTGGCCAAGCCGGACGCCGACCTCACGAAGCGCCTGTGCGCCGAAGCCGCCAAGCGCGGGCTGATCCTGCTGTCGTGCGGCTCGTACGCCAACGTCGTGCGCGTGCTGGTGCCGCTCACCGCCAGCGACGCGCTGATCGACGAAGGCCTCGCCATCATGGCCGACGCGTTCAAGGCCGTCGCTTAAGGCATCGGCGCCGCTCGCGAGCAAGCGCCGACATCCCCGAGAAGCCGCCCGGCCATGCACTCCTGAGGTGCACCCGCGGCGGCTTTTCTTTTGGTTGCATTGACTCGGGCATTCCCCTTCCTTCGCGCCCCGGGGCACCGGGCCGCAACGGGTAGAGTTGTCACCATCGCGGGCCATCATCGGCGCTCCCGTGCACCGCCGCGCCACGGCCCAGGAGACTTTCCAATGGACATGAAGACTTCCCCCATCGCCACGCTCAACGACGCGAGCCTGCTGAAGACGGACGCGCTGATCGGCGGCGAGTGGGTCGCCGGCGCGGCGCGCTTCGACGTCAACGATCCGGCCACCGGCCTGAAGCTGGCCGCCGTGCCCAACCTCGGCACGCCCGAGACGCTGGACGCCATCGCCGCCGCCGACAAGGCCTGGCCGGCCTGGCGCGCCAAGACCGCGAAGGAGCGCCACGCGGTGCTCGTGAAGTGGTTCTCGCTGATCATGGCCAACGCCGACGACCTGGCGCGCATCCTCACCGCCGAACAGGGCAAGCCGCTCGCCGAGGCGCGCGGCGAGGTGGTCTACGGCGCGAGCTTCATCGAATGGTTCGCGGAAGAGGCCAAGCGCGTCTACGGCGAGACGATCCCCACCACCGACAGCGGCAAGCGCTACATCATCCTGAAGCAGCCGGTGGGCGTGTGCGCGGCGATCACGCCGTGGAATTTCCCGATCGCGATGATCACGCGCAAGGTCGCGCCGGCGCTGGCCGCGGGCTGCCCCGTCGTCATCAAGCCGGCCGAACAGACGCCGCTGTCGGCGCTCGCGCTGGCCGAGCTCGCGCAGCGCGCCGGCATGCCCGCGGGCGTGCTCAACGTCGTCACCGCCGACGGCGCGCACTCGGTGCTGGTGGGCAAGGCGCTGTGCGAGAGCGATGCCGTGCGCCACCTGTCTTTCACCGGCTCGACCGAGGTCGGCCGCATCCTGATGCGCCAGTGCGCGCCCACCGTCAAGAAGCTGTCGCTGGAGCTGGGCGGCAACGCGCCGTTCATCGTGTTCGACGACGCCGACGTCGACTCCGCGGTCGACGGCGCGATGGTCTCGAAGTACCGCAACGCCGGCCAGACCTGCGTGTGCGCCAACCGCTTCTACGTGCAGGAAGGCGTCTACGACACCTTCATCGCGCGGCTCGCCGAGAAGGCGCGCGGCATCAAGGTGGGCAACGGCTTCGAGCCGGGCATCCACCAGGGGCCGATGATCGACGGCAACGCCGTCGCCAAGGTCGAGGCGCACATCGCCGACGCGCTGGACAAGGGCGCCCGCGTGGTCGTCGGCGGCGCGCGCATCGACGACCGCTTCTTCACGCCCACGGTCATCGCCGACGTCACGTCGGAGATGCTGTGCACGAAGGAGGAAACCTTCGGCCCGCTCGCGCCGGTGATGAAGTTCAAGACCGAGGCCGAGGCCGTCGCGCTGGCCAATGCCACCGAGTTCGGGCTCGCCAGCTACTTCTACAGCCGCGACGTCGGCCGCATCTTCCGCGTCGGCGAGGCGCTGGAGTACGGCATGGTGGGCATCAACACGGGGCTGATCTCGGTGGCCGAGGTGCCGTTCGGCGGCGTCAAGCAATCGGGCCTGGGCCGCGAAGGCTCGCACCAGGGCATCGAGGACTACGTCGAGGTCAAGTACCTCTGCCTCGGCGACATCGGCAAATGAGGGCCGCCGCCCTCGCCTCGCTCGCGCTCGCCTGCGCGGCCGCGTGCGTCCCCGCGCGCGCGGGCTCGCTCACCGTGCGCGACGGCAACAACGGCTGGACCGTCAACGAGGACCCGCAGCCCGACGCCAACGACTTCCTGCTCAAGCGCTTCGTCAGCGGCACCGGCCCCGACGAACGCTTCGGCCGCAACGGCCAGACGCCGTTCACCCTCGGCGCCAACAACGACCCGCCGGCCAGCGTGCGCGTCGACGCCGCGCGGCGCACGTGGATGGTGGGCGCCAGCCTCGCGGGCAACCAGCCGCAGCCGGTCGTCGCGCGCTTCCTGGCCAACGGCAACGCCGACCTGCGCTGGGGCGTGCAGGGCAAGCTGCAGATCACGCCGCTCGGCGTCACGCTCAAGCCCAACGACCTGCTGCCGCTGGCCGACGGTTCGGTGCTGGTCGCCGGCGAGGTCACCGGCGTGACCATCCCGCGCGCCGTCGTGTTCCACCTGAACGCCAACGGCGCGCTCGATCGCAATTTCGGCACCGGCGGCGTATGGCAGCGGCCCGGCGACGACGGCGACGCCTCCGTCGCCACCAGCCTGGCCGCCAGCACCGACGGGCGGGCTGCGGTCGCCGTGTCCGTGCGCGGCGCGAAGCCCGGCTCGGAGCTGTGGGCCATGACAGACGTCGCGCCCGCGATGATCCAGCGCCAGCTCGCCGATGTCGCCAGCGACGGCGAAGACCTGCGCGTCGACTGGGTGACCGACCACTGGGTGCTCGGCACCGGCGGCGGCGCCACGGGCATCGTGCCGCCGGCGCTGCTCACCGGCCGTGCGCAGGCCGCAGCGGTCGCCGGCGCGGCGAGCGATCCGGGCGAAGGCGGCTTCAATCCGTTCACCGCGGTCGCGGCGTCTGCACCGGCCGCGATGCCCGCCGACGACGGCCCGCCGTGGTCATGGATCGCCACCGCGGTCGTGCTGCTCGCCGCGGCGGTGGCCGGGGTCGTCGTGCTGCGTTCGCGCAGGCCGCAGACGGTGCTGCGCAAGCCGCCGAGCTACTGAACGCGGGAAGCGTTCACTCGTCGTTGGCGGCGCCTGCGATCACGTGGCCCAGTTCGGACACGTTGCCGTTGGACGCCTGCCCCACCGCGCGCCGCATCAGCGACGCCGCGTCCTTGCCGTGCGCCGGGTACTGGCCGATGCCGACGGTGCCCATCACGGGAAGGTCCTGCCCGGCGACGTTGAACGGCTGCTTCAGCGACGACAGCAGCTTGCGGGCGACGCCGTCGGCGTCGGACTCGGCGTCGATCCAGGCCAGCAGTACGCCGTACATGTCCGAGCCCAGCGAGGCCACGACGTCGCTCGCGCGCAGCGCTGCGCGCAGGCGCACCGCGGCCTTGCGGCGCAGCACGTTGGCGGCCTCGGCGCCGAGCGCCAGCTCGGCCGCGCGGAAGCCCTCGAGGCGCAGCACGATCAACGCCATCGCCGCGGGTTCGCGCTCGCGCAGCGCCAGCAGGTGGGTCATGTGCTCCAGCAACTGCGCGTGCGTGGGCAGGCCGGTGGTGAGGTCGGTCGAGAAAGCGCGCTTGGCGCTGGCGTCCATGCGCTTGCGCTCGATCGCCACGCGCAGCACGCGGCCCAGCGAGTCGTCGCTCGCGTGGCGCTTGGCCAGCACGTCCTGGACGCCCATCTGCAACAGCTTGATGCACTGCGCAGGCGTCGGTTCGGGCGCCACGACCACCACGGCCGCGTCCATCACCGCATGCGCGAGGCCGGGCCAGGCGAGCAGCTTGTCGTAGTCGGCCGGCGCCTTCACCTCGACCAGCAAGGCATCGCACGGGCTGTCGTGCAGCGCGTCGGCGATGTCCGCCAGGCTGCCGCACGCGTGGACCACGAACGGCCCGTAGGACGACGTGAACAGATCCGGCGCAACCACGCTGAGGCAGATGACCTGGTAGGGATTTCCCATGGGGGGCCAACGTTGAAGTTGCAACGATGATGCCCCAGCTTTGCTGCGGTGCACAGGCATGGAAACACTGAAGCATCCCGCGAACAGGCGAGCCAGGGCCCGGCTGTTCCGCAGAATGCAAAACGCCCGGTGGGTCCGGGCGTCGCGTGGCATCTGGAGCGGGTGATGGGAATCGAACCCACGTATGAAGCTTGGGAAGCTGCCGTTCTACCATTGAACTACACCCGCGACGCAGGCGATTCTACGTGCTCCGCCCGTTGGCCGCCGCCAGGGCCGCCGGAATCAGTTCGCCGGTGCCGCCGCCACGCAGGCATTGGCAGCGCAGGCCGGTGTCGGCGGCAGTTCGATCGAGGCCACGCAGGCCGACGGAGGGGCCAGGCTCACCACGCGGTCGGCGAGGCTGCGCTCGTTCGCTGCGGCGGCACTGGCCGCATCGGCCGTCGGGGAGACCAGCGAATACACGTGATATTGCGGCACCTCGCAGCGGTCGGATGCGAGGCTCAGCGTCAGCACGCCGCACCGCGTGGGCGCGTTGCAGGGCGAACTGGCGGCCAGCGAGATGGCCTGGGCTTGCGCGGCATTCTCCTGGTCGAGTGCCTGCTGGTAGTCGTCGCTGGTCGAATCGCCGCCGCACGAGGCGAGCGGCATCAACGAGACCGCGAGCAACATCGTCGTCTTGAGCATGAGGATCCTTCCCTGATTTCTTGTGATCGGAATACGGGCCGGGGCATGCGCCCCCGCCACCGTGTTTCTAGTGCGCGGCGGTGGCGCTGTCAACGGCACAAGCGCCCAGGCCCGCCGCCAGCAGGCTGGCGAGCGGGCGCGGGTCGAGACGTCGCGACAGGCATGCCGCGGCGCCTCACGCAGATCGATTCGGGAGGGCCCTCGATCAGGGGCAGGGCGGGATCTTTCGTCGCTCAGGCCAGCGACGCGCGCGAACAGGCCCAGAACGAGCGCAGCAGCGACGCACCGGGGCCGGTCTGCGCGGTACCCTTCCAGCGCGCGGAGGCGAGTCCGACGAACTCTTCCGGGCCGGGGCGCGAGAAGCCCAACGACCAGTCCGGGAATTCGCGTTCGAGGATGGGCTGGTTCATCAGCTCGCTGAGCTGGTAGTGGCTCTCGCTCGCGCGGATGCGGGCGAAGGTCGCGACGACCGCGTCCACCTCGCCTTCGAGGTACTGCATGAAGTTGCCGTCGCAGTACAGCAGCACGCCGGTGACGCCATGCAGCGCATTGAGCCGGCGCGATTCGGAGACGATGTGGTCGATCTGCTCGTGGCGCAGGTTCCACGACGCGGCGCTGACGTAGGCGATGGCGTGCATGGGGCGACTCCGGGTCAGGCGAACGCCGCGTGGCGCGTGGCGCCCGTCTTGAACGCGGCGACCAGGCTCAGCAGGCCGGTGGCCTGCTGCTTGAGGCTCTCGGCCGCGGCCGCGCTCTGCTCCACCAGCGCGGCGTTCTGCTGCGTGCCCTGGTCGATCGACGCGACCGCCGTGTTGACCTGCAGGATGCCGCTGGTCTGCTCGGTCGACGACGCGTTGATCTCGCCCATCAGGTCGGTCATGCGGCGCACCTGCGCGACAACGTCGTCCATCGTGGTGCCGGCCTCGCCGACGAGATGCGAACCGGCCTCGACCCTGTCGACCGAGTCGCCGATCAGGCCCTTGATCTCGCGCGCCGCGTTGGCCGAACGCTGCGCCAGGCTGCGAACCTCGGCGGCCACGACGGCGAAGCCGCGGCCCTGCTCGCCGGCGCGCGCCGCTTCGACGGCCGCGTTCAGCGCGAGGATGTTGGTCTGGAACGCGATGCCGTCGATCGTGCCGATGATGTCGGCGATCTTCTTGCTGGACGCGCTGATCTCGCTCATCGTCGTCACCACGCGCTGCACCACCGCGCCGCCCTTGCCGGCGACCTCGGCCGCCGCGGCCGCGAGCTGGCTCGCCGCGCGCGCGCTCTCGGCGCTCTGCTGCACGGTGGTGGTCATCTGCTGCATGGACGCCGCGGTCTGCTGCAGCGCGCTCGCCTGGTGCTCGGTGCGGCTGGACAAGTCATGGTTGCCCGAGGCGATCTGCGACGACGCCGTCGCGATGCCCTCGGCCGACTGGCGCACCTGGCCGACCATCGTCACGAGGCTGCCGTTCATGCGGCTCAGCGCGGCGAGCAGCTGGCCCGTCTCGTCGTGGCGGTCGACGATGATGCTGGAGCTCAGGTCGCCGGCGGCCACGGCCTCGGCCAGCACCACGCAGCGTTCGATCGGACGCGTGACGGCCAGCGCCAGCATCCAGCCCATGGCCAGCGCGATCAACACGGCCGCGCCGCACACGGCCATCAGCCTCGTGCGATCGCCGGCGTAGCTGTCCTCCGCCATCTTCACGCGCTGACGCGACAGCTCCTGGTCGTAGCCGATGTAGTCGTTGGTGGCCTTCAGCAGCGCGGCCAGCAGCGGACGGCATTCGGCGTTCATCTTGGCAATCGCGGCGTCCTTCTGGCCGGCCAGCGCCTTGCCGACGATGTCGCGCGCGACCGGACCGTACAGGCTCTCGACGCGCTCGATCTCGGCCAGCAGCGCGCGGTCGCGTTCGGTGACGTCGGCCGCGTTCGCGACCGCGCCCTTCAGGTTCGCGACGGCCGCGGTGACGTCGTCGTCGGCCTGCAGCACGGCGGCCTTCTCGAGTTCCGTGTCCTTGGCCTCGGTCACCAGCACCAGGTTGCGCGCCGCGATGGCGCGTCGCGTCGCGGCGCCACGCACCTCGGTGGCCAGGCGCTCGCGCGCGCCCACGCCGCTCAGGTAGTTGGCGAAGCGGCCGTTCGAGCCGCTCAGCGAACCCAGCGACAGCATCGACACGAGCAGCACGATGGCCGCGAGCAGGGCGAAGCCGAGCATCAGCTTGGTCTTCACACGCAGGTTGGCGAAATTCATGGGACAGTCTCCGGGTTGGGATCTGCCCTGATATCGGAGGCGGCGGCGCGACACGCAGTCAGGAAGCATTGACGAGCCAAGGGTGTCAAGGCTTCCCCACTCGAGGCGGCCGCCGATCGGCCGCGCAGTCGGACGCGGCTCGCGGTGCGACCTCGTCCTATCGGAAGAACGCGCTGGGCGTCTCGCCGAACTGCCGCTTGAACATCGCGGCGAACGCGCTCGGGCTGTCGTAGCCGAGGGCCAGGGCGACGTCGACCACCTTGTCGCCGACGGCCAGGCGCTCGAGGCCGTGCAGCAGCCGCGCCTGCTGGCGCCACTGGCCGAAGGTCATGCCGGTCTCGCGGGCGAACAGGCGCTGGACGGTCTTGACGTCGATGCCCAGCGTGGCGGCCCAGTCGGCCAGCGTCGACACGTCGTCGGGCTGTTCGGCGATGCGCGCGCAGATGCGGCGCAGGCGTTCGTCGGCCGGCTGCGGCAAGTGCAGCGGCAACACCGGCAGCGCGTGCAGTTCGTCGAGCAGCAGGCGCATCAGGCGGCCGTCGCGCGAGTCGGCGGCATAGGGCAGCGGCACCTTCACGGCGGCGCGTATCAGTTCGGCGAGCAGTCCCGACACGCCGACCGCCCGCGCCGTGCCCGGCAGGTGCGCGCCGGCGTCGGGCCGCACATAGATGCTGCGCATGTGCACGACGCCGATGCAGCGGATCCGGTGCGACACGCCGGGCGGCATCCAGATCGCACGCGTCGGCGGCACGATCCACTGCCCGCCGTCGCCGGCCACCATCATCACGCCGTGCTCCGCGTACACGAGCTGGCCGCGCGCGTGGTGGTGCAGCTCGATGACGTGGCCGGCGGGATAGTCGGTCGCCTTGGTGACGACGGGCAGCGGATCGACGTCGCGCTCGTCGGGGACGACCGGGCGATAGACGGAGTCGAGCGGGAGGGTCATGGTCGGTCGGAAGGCGCCTGTCCTTTTTGCGCGGTTCGAAGCCCGAACGGCGCGAGACAGGCATCGATGTTATTCCTAACATCGCGTGTCCGCATCGCCCCTGCTTACGCTCAACCATGTCGTCGACCGCCGCCTCCCTGCCCCGCACCACGCCGCCCGCCCGCACCTCGTTCCGCGTGCTGGGTGCGATCAGCACCGCCCACATGATCAACGACATGATGCAGTCGCTGATCGTGGCGATCTACCCGATCCTCAAGGGCGAGTTCGCGCTGAGCTTCACGCAGATCGGCCTGATCTCGCTGACCTACCAGCTGACGGCGTCGCTGTTCCAGCCGCTGGTCGGCCTGTACACGGACAAGAAGCCGGTGCCCTATTCGCTGCCGGTGGGCATGACGTTCACGCTGACCGGCCTCGTGCTGCTCGCGTACTCGCCCGACTTCGCGATGGTGCTGCTGGCCGCGGCGCTGGTCGGCACGGGCTCGTCGATCTTCCATCCCGAGTCGTCGCGCGTGGCGCGCATGGCCTCGGGCGGACAGCACGGCCTCGCGCAGTCGCTGTTCCAGGTCGGCGGCAACACCGGCAGCGCGCTCGGGCCGCTGGTGGCCGCGGCGGTGATCGTGCCGCACGGCAAGAGCAGCGTCGCGTGGTTCGCGATGGTGGCGCTCGTGGGCATCGTCCTGCTGCTGCAGGTGAGCAAGTGGTACGGCGCGAATCGGGCGACCGCCGCCAGGGCCGGCGCGCGCGCGCAGGCGTCGCCGTTCTCGCGCCGGCACGTCGCGGGCGTGGTGGCCGTGCTGCTGGTGCTGATCTTCTCGAAGTACTTCTACATCGCCAGCATCTCCAGCTTCTACACGTTCTACCTGATCTCGAAGTTCGGGCTCGGCGTGCAGTCGGCGCAGATGCACCTGTTCCTGTTCCTCGCCGCATCGGCCGCGGGCACGCTGATCGGCGGCCCGGTGGGCGACCGCATCGGCCGCAAGCCGGTGATCTGGGGCTCGATCCTCGGCGTCGCGCCGTTCGCGCTGGCGCTGCCGCACGTGGGCCTGGCGTGGACGACCACCTTCACGATCCTGATCGGCCTGATCCTGTCGTCGGCGTTCTCGGCGATCCTCGTGTACGCGCAGGAGCTGATCCCCGGCAAGGTGGGCGCGGTGTCGGGGCTGTTCTTCGGCTTCGCGTTCGGCATGGGCGGCCTCGGCGCCGCGGCGCTGGGCCTGCTGGCGGATGCCACGAGCATCGACCATGTCTACAGCGTCTGCGCGTTCCTGCCGCTGCTGGGCGTGGTCGCGATCCTGCTGCCGGACACCCGCAAGGCCGCTCACGCGTGATGCGCGCGGACATGCGCTTTTCACGCATGGTTATGCGACGGGCCGGCGCGAGCGCCGGGGACGACGCCTTAGGATGCGAGCCTGTCTCCAGGCTTTCGAAAGTGTCCGCATGTTCCGTCGCTCCGTCGTCCGTTCCCTCGCATTGACCGCCTTCGCCGCGACGTCGCTCGCCGCGCAGGCCGCGCCCGTCACGCTGCTCAACGTCAGCTACGACGTCACCCGCGAGTTCTACAAGGACTACGACGCCGCGTTCATCGCCCACTGGAAGCAGGCGAGCGGCGAGACCATCGCCGTCAACCAGTCGCATGGCGGCTCCAGCAAGCAGGCGCGCAGCGTGATCGACGGGCTCGAGGCCGACGTGATCACGATGAACCAGGCGACCGACATCGACATCCTCGCCGAGCGCGGCGCGTTGATCCCCGCGAACTGGGTGACGCGCCTGCCGAACAACAGCGCGCCCACGACGTCGGTGCAGGTGATCCTCGTGAAGAAGGGCAATCCCAAGAGGCTGCACGAGTGGGCCGACCTGGGCAGGCCGGGCGTCAGCGTCGTGATCCCGAATCCGAAGACCTCGGGCAACGGGCGCTACGCGTACCTCGCGTCCTGGGGCAGCGTCATCAGGGCCGGCGGCACGCCCGCGCAGGCGCGCGACCAGGTGGCGAAGACCTTCGCCAACGTGCCCGTCTTCGACGGCGGCGGCCGCGCGGCCACCACCACGTTCGCGCAACGCGGCATCGGCGACGCGCTGGTCACCTTCGAGAGCGAGGTCGAGCTGATCAAGGCGGAATTCGGCGACAACTTCGACGTCGTCTATCCGAAGCGCACGATCCTGGCCGAGAACCCGGTCGCGGTGGTCGACAAGGTGGTCGACCGCAAGCACACGCGCAAGCAGGCCGAGGCCTACCTGCAGTGGCTGTACTCCGACGAAGGCCAGGAGATCGCCGCGAAGCACGGGCTGCGTCCGCGCAGCGCGAAGGCGCTCGCGGCGCACAAGGAGTTCCCGAAGGTCGAGACCTTCACCGTCGACGAGGTGTTCGGCAGCTGGAAGTCGGCGCAGAAGACGCACTTCGACGACGGCGGCACGTACGACCAGATCCTGGCGGCGACGCATCGGCAGTAAGGAAGCCGGGGCGGCTTCGGCACGTCCGAGCGGGCCTGTCAAAAGGCGTCCGGCTAGCAACTCTTGGCGATCCACTCGATGACGCGATCCAGCGCCGGCGTCGCGCGCGCGGCGTCCGGGTGGTTGACCATCATCGCCACCGCATACATCTTGCCGCTGGACGCCTGCACGTAGCCGGCCAGCGCGCGGGTGTCGAGCAGCGTGCCCGTCTTCAGGAACGCGTGGCCCTCGGCGGCGGTGCCCTGCATGCGGTGCTGCAAGGTGCCGTCCATGCCGGCCACCGGCAGCGACAGCAGGAACTCGCGCAGCCGCGGCGCGTGCCACGCGTTGGCGAGCAGGTGCGCCAGCGCGCGCGGCTTCGCGCGCTCGCCGCGCGACAGTCCCGAGCCGTTCTCCACCATCACGTCGCCCGCGGCCAGGCCCTGGCGCGCCAGCCATTCCTGCATGCGCGCCTGCGCGTCGGGCAGCGTCGCCGCGCGCAGCGGGAAGCCGCGCGACAGCGCGAGCATCAGGTGGCGCGCGGTGACGTTGTCGCTGGACTTGTTCATGTCGTGCAGCACCACCGGCAGCGGCTCGGACAGGTGCACCGACCACGGCAGCTGCTGCTTGCCGTCCGGCCCGGCCGGGATCAGCGTGTCACCGACCTGGCGTGCGCGTTCGATCACGTGGCCGCTCACCGACCCGCCGGCCTCGGCCCACAGGCCGGCGAGCGCGCGCGTGGTGAACTGCGCCGGCGCCTCGGGCACCAGCACCAGCTCGCGGTGGCCGCAGTTCATGCCCCACGAGCCTTGCACGTCCAGATGCGGGCCCGACGCGTCCTCCGCCATCCGCGCGCTGGCCGAGCAGCCGCCGCGCATGGCGACCTTGTCGACGATGCGGACGCCGGCCAGCGGCGGTTCGAGCGTCACCGCCGCCTTCGCGCCACGCGCGCCGTCGATGCCGACGTGCAGCAGGCCCTCGTCGATCGCGAACGCGTCCGGGCGCACGTGGTACGCGCGGCCCGTGCTGGGCGGCGGCGTGTTGGCGAAGTCGCCTTCGTTGAGGTCGAACGCGTAGCGGTCGAGCACGATGTTGCCGGCGATGCGCCGCAGGCCTTGCGCGCGCAGCTGGGCGAACCAGTCGCGCAGCTCGACGGACGTCAGCCGCGCGTCGCCGCCGCCGACGATCAGCAGGTCGCCCAGCAACGTGCCCTCCACCAGCGTGCCGCGCAGGAACGCGAACGTGCGCCAGCGGAAGTTGACGCCCAGCAGATCGAGCGCGGCCAGCGAGGTGACGACCTTGGTGGTCGACGCCATCGCGTAGCTGCTCTCGGGATTGATCGCCACCAGCGGCGCCTCGCTGTCGACCGGCCGCACGAACGCGCCGAAGCTGGCCAGCGGCAGTCCGCTGGCGCGCAGAAGGCTCTCGCCCGTCTGCTCGGCCGTGGTGCGCCGTGCCAGGCCGGCGCCGTGGCCCGCGACGCCCGGCGACGGCAGCGCCTGCGCGAACGGCGACCACAGGCTCGCGCCGGCGCCGGCGGCGAGCAGGCGTTGCAGCACGGCGCGTCGGGTGGCGCGGGCGTCGGAGGGGGTTCGGGCAAAATGCCGCATCCCGCGAGCGTAGACCTCGGCGCCGCGCGCCGGTAGACCAAAAAGCGCCCGCGGCGCTCCCTACTTCGTGGCCGCCGCCACGGCCCAGCTTCCCATGACTCCAGATTCCCGCCCCGACGGCGCCGACGATTCCGCGCCCGCCTCCGACACGCCGGAGCACCCGCGCCGCAGCATCCGCAGCTTCGTGCTGCGCGCCGGCCGCATGGGCAGCGGGCAGGTCAAGGCGATGGAGACGCTGGGGCCGCTGTACGTGCTGCCGTACAAGGCGGCGTTGCTCGACTTCGACCAGGTCTTCGGCCGCCACGCGCCCACCATCCTCGAGATCGGCTTCGGCATGGGCGACGCCACCGCGCAGATCGCCGCGGCGCGGCCGCAGGACGACTTCATCGGCATCGAGGTGCACACGCCCGGCGTGGGCGCGCTGCTGCAGCGCATCCAGGAGCGCGGGCTGACCAACCTGCGCCTGCTGCAGCACGACGCCGTCGAGGTGCTGCGCGACATGATCGCGCCCGCCTCGCTGGCCGGCATCCACGTGTACTTCCCCGATCCGTGGCACAAGAAGAAGCACAACAAGCGCCGCCTGATCCAGGCGCCGTTCGTGCAGGTGCTCGGCAGCCGCCTGGCGCCGGGCGGCTACCTGCATTGCGCCACCGACTGGCAGCCGTATGCCGAGCAGATGCTGGAAGTTCTCGGCGGCGAGCCCACGCTCGCCAACACCGCCGATGGCTACGCGCCGCGTCCCGACTGGCGTCCGCTGACGAAGTTCGAGAACCGCGGCATCAAGCTGGGCCACGACGTCTGGGACCTGGTGTTCACGAAGCGCTGAACGCCGATATCGAAGGAACGCGGCCGCGCGCTCGGCCGCTCCTTCGTTCACAGGTTCTCAGGCCGCGAGCGCGCGCTGATGCGCGTGCCGCCGGACGGCTCGCCCGGTTCCGGCCCGCCACCAGGCCGGGTTCAGCCCTGCTTGGGCGACACCGACATGTGCAGCCCCTGCGGCGTCACCGTGATCGGCGAGGCGACCAGGTTCAGCCGATCCATCTCGTCGGCCTGGGCGGGCTTCATGCGGTAGAGCACGAGGTTCTCCAGCGCGTTCTCCGCCACCAGGCTGCCGATGCGCTGCGCGGTGCCGTGCAGGCTGTTGGAGCCGCTGGACAGCGTCAGGTCGCGCACGCGCACCTGCGTCATGCGGATCGTGTGGTCGGAGGGCTGGAAGCGCAGCCCGTAGTCGAGCCGCACGTGGCCCAGCGCCGTGGAGCCGAACACGCGGTCGATCGCCGTGACGTCGAGCTCGGTGCCGACACGGTTGGACTGCGGGATCAGCGTCAGCACCGGGTTGGTGATGTTCAGGTCGATGACCTCCATCACCTTGCGCTCCATCGGGAACTGGCGCGCCATCAGCACGCTCAGCTGCGACTCGCTGATGTCGACGTCGTGCGTGCCCAGCAGGCTCGTGCAACCCGACAGCACGGCCAGCACGCCCGCGCACAACGCGCCGGCCGCCGAAGCCATGCGCAAGGCGGCGCGTCGACGATAGCGCCGGCCCACCTGTTCGTCCTTCCGACCACCCACCGATCCGCTGCTCATTCGTCCGTCCCCGATGCCCGCGCATGAGCGCAGGCCTGATTCATCAACGCGCCGGGCCGCGTTCCGGCCGACACGCGAACCTGTCGCCGTCCGGAATCGCACGCCCCGTTTGCAGGGGAAAGACGATTCCTGCTACATTACTGACCAACGAGTCATTAACGCGATGTCCCCCATTTCCCCCGACGCCTGCCTCTTCCGCCGCCGACGCAAGGACGCCCGCCCGGCCGAACTGCTCGAGGCCGCGTTGACGCTGTTCGTCGAGAAGGGCTTCGCCGCCACGCGCAGCGAAGAGGTGGCCAAGGCCGCCGGCGTCTCCAAGGGCACGTTGTACCTCTATTTCCCGAGCAAGGAAGAACTGCTGAAGGCGGTGATCCAGCATTTCCTGGGCGCGGAGATCGAAACCGGCATCCAGGAAGCGGCCGCCGCCGACGGTCCGGTCGCCGAGGTGATGGAACAGTTGCTGGTGACCTGGTGGACGCGCATCTACGAAGGCCCGGCGTCGGGCGTCTTCAAGCTGGTGATCACCGAGGTGCGCAACTTCCCCGAGATCGGCGAGTTCTGGGTCGAGCGCGTGGTCGCGCCCGGCCAGGCGATCGTCGCCGGACTGATCCGGCGCGGCATCGCGCGCGGCGAGTTCGCGGTGGACGACGTCGACTGCGCGGTGCATTCCATCCTGATGCCGCTGATCCTGGAATGCGTGCACAAGCACTCCTTCATGGCCTGCGGCATCGGCAAGGACCTGGAGATCGATCCCCAGACCTTCATGCACGCGCACCTGCGCCTGATCTTCGCGGGGCTCAAGGCGCCCGCGTCCGCATAGAATTTGAGGGTTTGCCCGCAAGCCCCCTTTCGCACCGAGGAACACGCATGAACATCGAACAAGCCCGATTCAACATGATCGAACAGCAGATCCGCCCCTGGGACGTGCTGGACAAGGGCGTGCTGGGGTTGCTGGCCGTCGTCCGCCGCGAGGACTTCGTGCCGCCGGCCTACCGCTCGCTGGCGTTCGTCGACACCGAAGTGCCGCTGGGCGAGGACGAGAACATGCTGCCCCCGCGCGTCGAGGCCCGCATGCTGCAGGACCTGCAGGTGCAGCGCCACGAGCGCGTGCTCGAGATCGGCGCCGGCTCCGGCTTCATGGCGGCGCTGCTGGGCCATCGTGCGCAGAGCGTGATCTCGCTGGAAGTGAAGCCCGCGCTGGCGAAGATGGCCACCGAGAACCTGCGCCGCAGCGGCGCGGCCAACGTCACCGTGGTGCAGGCCGATGGCGTGCACGGCTACGCCGCCGAAGGCCCGTTCGACGCGATCATGCTTTCCGGTTCGGTGTCCAAGGTTCCCGAGGACCTGCTCAAGCAACTGAAGCCGGGCGGCCGCCTGGTGGCCATCGAAGGCGACGAGCCGGTGATGGCGGCGGTGCGCTACACGGCCAACGCCGACGGCAGCTTCTCGCGCCTGAGCCTGTTCGACCTGAACGCGACGCGCCTGCTCGGATTCCCCGAGCCCGCGCGTTTCCATTTCTGAAATAACTCCGAAGACAGCGTGAACCGGAAGGCCTCGCGAGGCCGTCCGGGGGAATGCTGCACCCGTCGATCGGCCGCGGCCCGTCCGCAGTCTGTCGGCTGAAATCGTCGTCAGGGGGTGCGCCGGCTGCAGGTCGTCGCATCGCGCGTGCATCGCGGCCCGCAAGGCCGTACAAACCTGTCCCAACGCCAACCGGCTCGTTTCACCCAAGGATTAACGCATGTCCATTTCGCGCGCAGGTCTCGCCTCGATGTCGCCGGCCCTCAAGCCGCTCGTCGGCGCCCTCGTCCTGGCTTTCGGCGCCGTCGGCGCACAAGCGCAGAGCCTGTCCGAAGTGGTGCAGGCGGCACGCAGCGTCGACGCCACCTACCTGGGCGCGCGTTCGAACGCGGACGCGGCGCACTATCGCTACGAGCAGGCGCGCTCGGCGCACCTGCCAACCGCCAACCTGCAGGTGCAGGTCGGACGCCAGACCAGCGCGCAGCCCAACGTCGTCGGCATCGCCGACCCGACCGATCCGACCAAGATCGACGAAGTGACGACCGCCGAGAAGACCACCAGCAATTCGGCGGGCGCCACGATCAACGCGCAGCAGACGATCTACAACCGCCAGAACGACCTGACGATCGACCAGGCGAAGAAGTCGGAAGACCTCGCGCAGTCGCAGCTCGCGCAGGCCGACCAGGACCTGATGGTGCGCGTGGCGCAGGCCTACTTCAACGTGCTGGCCGCGGCCGACGCGCTGCAGTCGGTGCAGGGCAACAGCAAGGCGATCGCCGAACAGCTCGCCTCGGCCAAGCGCAACTTCGAGGTCGGCAACGCCACCATCACCGACACCCGCGAAGCCGAGGCGCGCGCCGACCTGGCGCACTCGCAGCAGATCGCCGCGGAGAACGACCTGCTGGTGGCCAAGGTCACGCTGGACCAGCTCGTCGGCCGCAACGGCGTCGTGCCGCATCCGCTGATCCTGCCGGCCGTGCTGCCGCCGGTGGTGCCCAGCCAGGCCTCCGACTGGGTGGCGCTCGCCGAGGCGGACAATCCTAGCCTGCTGCAGGCGCGTCTCAACCTCGAGGTCGCGGAGCTCGAGACCTCGCGCCGCAAGGCGGGCGGGCTGCCGACGCTCGTCGCCGGCGCCAGCTACGGCCGCAATCGCCAGAAGGACGGCTTCTCGCCCGGGGGCGTCTCGTTCGCCGGCACCGGCGGCTCGACCAACGTCGGCGTGACGCTGACCGTGCCGCTGTTCACCGGCTTCCTGATCCAGAACCAGGTCCGCGAAGGCGTCGCGCTCGAGGAGAAGGCGCGCACCGACGCCGAGGGCGCGCACAACCAGGTCGTGCTGGGCACGCGCACGGCGTTCGTCAACGCGCTGTCGCAGGCCGCGCAGGTCAAGGCGCTGGAAGCCTCCGAAGCGTCGAGCAAGCTGGCGCTGGACGCCACCGTGCTCGGCTACAAGGTGGGCGTGAAGGTCAACCTCGACGTGCTCAACGCGCAGTCGCAGCTGTACTCGACGCAGCGCGACGCCGCGGGCGCGCGCTACAACTACCTGATGTCGCAGCTGAAGCTGCGCCAGGCAGCGGGCAACCTCACGAACAACGACCTGCTGCCGATCGACGCGCTGCTGGCGCGCTGAGCCGCCGATCGGACGGGCGCGCGGACGCCTGTCATCCCCCGTTGGTGCGATACGTGGCCCGCGACAGGCCGCCATCCTAGGGCTGCGCGGCGCAAGCCTGCGCTCCTAAGATCGGGGGATGGCCCACGAACTCGGAGTCGCTGCCTGGGACGGCAGCCTGGAGACCTTCCGCCTGCTCGCGAACAGCTTGCAGGCGATGATCGCCTATTACGATTCCGAGGAGCTGGGCTACGGCTGCCGCTTCGCCAACAAGGCGTACGCGAGCGCCTTCGGATTCACCGAGACCTCCATCATCGGCAAGACCTTCGTCGAGATCATCGGCGAGGCGGCCGCGCGCGAGGTCAAGCCGTCGATCGACACGGTCACCCGCGAGCGCCGCACCGTCGCCTACGTGCGCGAGCTGACGGCGGCCGACGGCACGCGCCGCTGGATCGAGGTCAACGTCATCCCCAACGTCACGCCGGTGGGCCGGCCGATGGGCGCGTTCGTGATCGTCACCGACATCACCAGGCACCGCCTCGCCACCCAGGCCCTGCGCGAGTCCGAGGAACGCCTCGCCAAGTTCATGCAGGCCAGCGCCGAGGGCATCGCATTCCATCGCGACGGCATCGTGACCGACGCCAACCCGCCGCTGTGCGAGATGCTGGGCTACACGCTGGCCGAAGTGCGCGGCCGCCGCGCGATCGACTTCGTCGCCGCCGACCAGCGCGTGCACGTGCAGGGCGTGCTCGACGGCGGGCTGGATCTGACCTATGAGAGCGTCGTCATCCGCAAGGACGGCAAGCGCATCCCGGTGGAGCTGATCGGCCGCACGCTGGTCTACGGCGACGAGAAGCTGCGCATGTCGGTGGTGCGCGACCTGCGCGACCGCCACGCGGCGCAGGCCCGCATCCATCATCTCGCGCACCACGACGCGCTCACCGGCCTGCCCAATCGCATGTCGTTCATGGAGCGCCTGGGCCAGCAGATCGAGCGGGCGCGCGCGGCGAACACGTCGCTGGCGCTGCTGTTCGTCGACCTCGACCACTTCAAGCGCGTCAACGATTCGCTGGGCCACCTGATCGGCGACCGCCTGCTGCAGACCGTGGCCGCGCGCATCTCCGCCTGCCTGCGCGCGGGCGACGTGGTGGCGCGCTTCGGCGGCGACGAGTTCATCGTGCTGCTGGACGACGCCGCGCGCGACGACGTCGCCCAGGTCGCGCACAAGCTGCTGCGCGCGATCGAGCTGCCGGTCGACGCCGAGGGCCGCGACCTGTCGGTCACGCCGTCGGTGGGCATCGCCCTGTTCCCGCACGACGGCGCCACGCCCACCGAGCTGATCAAGAACGCCGACACCGCGATGTACATCGCCAAGTCGCGCGGCCGCGCCAACTGCCAGTTCTTCGACCCGGCCGTCGCGAGCGCCGCCTACGACGCGCTGGTGCTGGAAAGCGAGCTCGCGCAGGCACTGCAGCGCGACGAGTTCGTGCTGCACTACCAGCCGCAGGTGCGCGCCGACGACGGCTCGCTGGCCGGCATCGAGGCGCTGATCCGCTGGATGCATCCCGAGCGCGGCATGCTGCGCCCGGACGCGTTCATCGCGCTCGCCGAGCAGCAGCGCGTGATGCTGCCGATCAGCCAATGGGTGCTGCGCAGCGCCGCGCGCGCGGCGCTGCGCTGGCGTTCGATGGGCCTCATCGACGTGCCCATCGCGGTCAACCTGTCGAGCATGCAGTTCCGCGCCAACGGCTTCGTCGACGCCGTGGCGCAGGTGCTGCGCGAGGAGGGCGTGCCCGGCGCGTGGATCGAACTGGAGCTGACCGAGCGCATGCTGATGGACGACGTCGGCGACGTCAAGCGCACGCTGCAGCAGCTCAAGGGCCTGGGCATGCGCGTGTCGGTCGACGACTTCGGCACCGGCTACTCATCGCTCGCGCACCTGAAGGAATTCCCGATCGACGGCATGAAGATCGACCGCTCCTTCGTCGCCGACCTGCCGCACCAGCGCGGCTCGGTGGCCATCGCGCGCGCGGTCGTGCAGATGGCGCAGGGGCTGTCGCTGACCGTGGTCGCCGAGGGCGTCGAGAACGAGGCCCAGCGGCGCTTCCTGGTCGAACAGAGGTGCGACCTGCTGCAGGGCGAGCTGATCAGCGGGCCGTTGCCGGAACGCGAACTGGTGGCGTGGATCAGGAGGCAGCGCCTGGCGTTGAATGCCTGATCCCGGCGATGAAGCCAGGCGCATCGAGCAAGCGATCGGGCTTCAGGATGAATGGCTGCATCGACGCCGCCGACAATGCGTGAAACGGCCGCGCGTCAGTCGGCGTCGGGCCTGGATGGCACGGCGACGACCCTGACCACTTCATACATCCTCGGGTCGAAGCTGGCGATGGCGAGCGCCTGTTCCACGTAGGGTGCGGCGATCGGGTCTGAACGCATCGATTGGTAGTGCCGGTAGTGCTCCGCGCTCTGCCACTGCGCGTACATCGTGACCCTTGTTCCGTCGACGCTTCGATGAAGCGCCGCCGAGACGAAGCCGGGCACGTCGCGAACGGACGTCTCGGTGGCGCGTGCGAGCAGGTCGACCAGTTCCTGTTGATTCGATGGTTCGACCGTGAATACGTTGATGAGCGTGACGAGATCCGTGTTCTCGGCAATCGTGGTCATGAAAAGTCTCTGGCCTCTGAGAGAGAAATCGCTGCCGATCCTCGCATTTTGCGTACGTCAGGACGAAGGCAATCGCCGGACGACCCGCGAGCCCGCAGCGGAGACGGACCGCAACGGGCCGCGCGCCGACGGAGGCATCAACACCCCTTCACGCACTTGCCCGCGCCATCGAACTCCATCGTGTGCCCCGACAACGGCACGTACGCCGGCACGTTGACGGCCTTGATGAACGCCTCGGTCTTGCTGCCCGGGCGCACCTTGCCGTCGACGGTGCCGACCTCGTTGGCATGCGACGGGATCACCGACGCCGGCTTCACGAGGTCGTTGATGACGTAGGCCGCCTCGGCCGGTCCGGTGGTGAAGCCGTCTCCCATGTTCATCACGACGAGGCTCGCGTGGTAGTAGTCGCGGACGACGGTCTGCTGGTCGGCGAGGATGCCCGTGTCGCCGGACAGGTAGGCCACCAGGCCGTTGCTGAAGCGCAGGACGTAGCCGGTGGCCGGGCCCACGTCGCCTTCGAGGCCGGCGGCCTTCATCTGCTTGCCGAGGTCGCCGTCGATGAACAGCGGGTCGACGCCGTTGCTGTGCAGCGCCGCGACCGTCGCGATCTTCACGCCGCCCACCGTCACGCTGCCGCCGAAGCGCGCCAGCATCGAGTTGGCCGGATCGCCGCCGCCGGCCTTGAGCCGCACCGCGAAGAACGGCGGCATCTCGCTGCCCGTGACGATCTTCGATTTCTTGGCCAGCGCGATGTCGATGACGTTGGACTGCGGCGTCGGCACCGAGATGTCCGGCTTCGCGCAGGTACCCGCGCCGGTCGCCTTGATGTGCGCCTCGCCGAGATGGTCGTTGTGCATGTGGCTGACCAGGATCACGTCGATCTTGCCCAGGCGCGGATCGGTGCCGCCGGCCACGGTGTGGCCCGGGTCGTAGAGCACGCGCGTGCCGTTCGGGTCCTCGAAGACCAGCGCGCGGTCCTGCGCGCAGAACTCGCCGTCGAAGCCGCCCAGGGGCGTCACCTTGACGGCCTGCGCGACGGCGGGCTGGGCGAAAGCGGCGCACAGCGCGCCCGCGGCGGCGATCCAGTTCAGGCGAATCATGGCGGCTCCTCGACGACGGAAGCGCGATCTTACGGCGGCCGCGGCATGTCCCTGACGTCGTCGCGCGGCCGGCGCGGCACGCACAATCGCAGCCCGATCGCGTCCGCCGAGGAAGATGCATGAGCCGACTGTCGACACCTGACGCAACACG
>Ga0302314_10004893_pt1 | contig 24552 bp, 25 predicted proteins | sample III_Palsa_N2_3_FD_200533 | JGI IMG/M metagenome (GOLD analysis project Ga0302314, IMG submission 200533) | Peat permafrost microbial communities from Stordalen Mire near Abisko, Sweden - III_Palsa_N2_3 | ecosystem: Environmental > Terrestrial > Soil > Palsa > Peat permafrost | place: Sweden... | reverse complement strand
CACCCCCACCCCACCACCCCGCCACCCCAACCCGACAGACCAGGACGCTCTCCGAGGGAGGCGCCCGCCGGAGGCAGCAGTTGACGTTGACGTTGACTTTGATGTGAACTTTGATGTTCATGCCTGAACACAAGATAGAAGCAAGACGCCGAAGCGAGCGAGCAGCAGCGCGGGCCGGGCGACGCTTTAATGTGACAGGCGCGCAGCGGCGATATTGGTGACGGCAAGCAGACAACAGAGCCGGCGAACAAGGAAGAGTGGTCAGTGAGCGGCCACGTCCCGTCGAGTCGTGCAGCCGATCACGGGCGAGCACACGAGCAACGCTCGGTCACCGAGACAACCGGCGAACACCAACCTGACCGACTCCACCACACGGCGAGGCACGACCACCGTCAGCGGCACGAACGTCCACGCCGACGGCCCTGCTCAGCCCTCGTCGACTCGCAGCACGAGCTTGCCCCGCACGCGGCCGGCCTCGCCGCGCGCGTGCGCCTCGGCGGCCTGGTCGAGCGGGTAGACCTCCTCGACCTCGACCGACACATCCCCGGCGTCGATCAAGCCGGCGATCGCGGCCAGGGCCGGACCGTCCGGCTCGACGAGGAACGCGCTGGCAAGCAGCCCCTTCGCCTCGGCCGCCGCGAGCAGTTCCGGTGCGACGCCGCTGGGGATCGCGACGATCAGGCCGCCGGGGCGCAGCACGTCCAGCGAGCGGACGCTGGTGTTGTCGAATTCATCGCCGACCAGGTCGATCACTACGTCGACATCGCGCACGGCGTCTTCGAAGCGGACGGCGGTGTAGTCGATCAGCTCGTCGGCGCCGAGCTTGGTGAGCCAATCGTGCCGCCCGGCGCTGGCGGTGCCGATGACGTGCGCGCCGAGGTGCTTGGCGAACTGGACGGCGAGGTGGCCGACGCCGCCGGCCGCCGCGTGGATCAGCACGCGCTGGCCGCGCTGGACGTCGGCGGTGTCGGTCAGGGCCTGCCAAGCGGTGAGCGCGGCCAGTGGCAGGCCGGCGGCCTGCTCATGCGTGAGGCTCGCGGGCTTGCGGGCGAACTGCCGGGAGGGCGCGGTCACGTACTCGGCGTACGCGCCGGCCGCGCGCGGGAACCACGGCATGCCGTAGACCTCGTCGCCGGGCTTGAGCGTGGTCACACCGAAGCCGACCTCCTCGACCACGCCCGAGACGTCCCATCCGAGGATGAACGAGGGCTCCCCCAGCACCCCGGCCATTCCGCCGCCGGCACGCGTCTTCCAGTCCACGGGGTTGATCCCGGCCGCGCGCACCCGCACCAGGACCTCGGTCGGCAGCGGCTCGGGACGTGGCACGTCGGCGATCTCCAGGACCTCCGGGCCGCCGAAGCCGTGCTGGATCACCGCGCGCATCGTGGGTGCAGACATGGAGCGATCTCCTCGCGAGAAGTGTGGTGAGAGGCCGTATTGTCGCCCCTCGACGTACCCCGCGACCGTATCCGTGGGGTTGTACTTACCCGCAAGGACAATTACTATCTGATGGGAAGTATGCAGTTCAAGCTCGGATGAGGAGCACCCGATGACGGCGCAATGCCTGACCGGCCGACACGGCGACCACGATGTGTACGCGGCCCAGTGTCCGTGCCGCGGCATGCTCGACCTGCTCGCGAACAAGTGGTCCGCGCTCGCCATCGGGGCGCTGGAGGGCGGCCCGCGCCGGTTCGGCGAGCTTCAGCGCCACCTGCAGGGGGTCAGCCCCAAGGTGCTCACCCAGACGCTGCGCCGCCTCGAGGACTCCGACCTCGTCACCCGGACCATCTACCCGGTCGTCCCACTGCACGTCGAGTACGACCTCACCGATCTCGGCCGCAGCGCCGCCGTACCGCTCGGCCTGCTGCGCAGCTGGGTCGAGGAGCATCTCGACAGCGTCGACGGCCACGCCTCGGGCGGTTGCGAGCCCGAGGCGGGCCGGTCGACGGGATTTGCGGCTCGGTAGGGGACGGTTCAGGCCGGCTCCGGCTCCGTGATGCGGGCAGCGAGTTCCGCCACGGTCATCGCGAGGTCGGCGGTGTCGGTCTCGAGCGGCACGTTGGTGCGTTCCTGCAGGATGTCGAGCAGTTCGACGGCGCCGAGCGAGTCGAGGCCTAGGTCCTCGAGGCTGGCGTCCGGGGCGACGGAGGCGGGGTCGACCTCGAACTGACTGCTCAGGAGAGCACTGACAAGCTCGTAGGCTGCTGATTCGGTCGTTGCGGGCATGGCTGTTCCTCCACGGGCTCGGGGCGGCTGGTCGGGATGGTGGCCGCGGGCGCGCGGCGGGCGCGGCCGGGATCGGGCGGGAGTTCCACGGGGCGTACGTCGGGCCAGGTCAGCGCGATCGATCCCCAGGTCAGGCCGCCGCCAAATGCAGTGAGTAGGGCTCGGCCGCCGACCGGGACCGAAGACTCGCGGGCCACGGCGTCGGCTAGGGCGAGCGGGACGGAGGCAGCCGCGGTGTTGCCTACCTCGCGAATGTTGCCTAGGCGCGCGGGCCCGGGAACGCCGAGGCGGTCGGCCACCGCGTCCAGGATTCGCTGGTTGGCCTGGTGCCCGATGAATCCGTCCAACTGCTCGGCCGGCCAGCCCACCTGCGCGAGTACGGCGTTCGCCGAGGCGGTCATCCGGCGCACGGCGAGCCGGTAGACCTCGCGGCCCTGCATTCGGAAGTAGCGCAGGTCACGCGACGTATCAGGGGTCGCACTTGGATCGCGGGAGCCACCGGAGGCGATGGCGACGAGGTCGGCTCCGGCGCCGTCGCTGCCGAGTTCGACGCCGTGGATCGCGCCAGGCTCCGTCGCGCTGCCGCTGCGCAGCAACACCGCACCGGCGCCGTCGCCGAAGATCACCGCGGTGTCGCGGTCTTCGGGGTCGATGATGCTCGAGTAGGTCTCTGCTCCGATTACCAGGACACTGCGATACAGGCCGCTGCGGATCACCGCGTCGGCCATGCCTGCGGCGTAGACGAACCCTGAGCACACGGCGGCGAGGTCGAAGGCGGGCACCTGGCCTAGGCCGAGCCGGTGCGCGACCTCGGGAGCAGTCGCCGGGCAGCGGCGGTCTGGGGTCGTGGTGGCGAGTACGACCAGGTCCGCGGCGGTCTCGCCCGCGGAGCGCAGCGCGGCTGCGCCCGCGGCGACGGCCAGGTCCGAGGTCGCGGTGCCCGGGCCGACGAGGCGCCGTGCGCCGATGCCGGTGCGGGTGCGGATCCACTCGTCCGAGGTGTCAAGACGCTCGGCCAGGTCGTGGTTGGTCACCGTCCAGGGCGGCAGGCAGCTGCCGAGTCCGGCCACCACGGCGGAGTTGGTCATGGGGACGGCCTTTCGGGTGCGGAATCACGTCGGCTGGGGCGAGGCGGGGTTGAGCGCCCGGTTCCAGTAGATCGGCGTGCTGGACCCGGCCGGAAGGAGCTCGGCGGACGGGGGCGTTGAACGTGTTGCACGGTGCTGCCCGCCCCGGTCACTCGCTCAGCGTGCTGATTCTCGCCAGGATGGCGCGCGCGCCGGGATTGCGGGAGAACGGCCGCAGCCGGGTGCGCAGCGCTTCGAGCGAGCCGGTGGCACGCGCCGAGTGCAGGTACGGGATGTCGTCGCACAGCAGGTCGACGGTCGTGCAGGCCGCCTCGAGGTGGCCGATGTCCAGTTGCAGATGGGCCAGGCGCGCGACGGTGATGGCGCGCGAGCGGCGTTCGCCGTCCGGGCGTTGCCGGATCGAGGCGGCCAGCACGCCGATCGCGGCCGGCCGGTCGCCGCTCGCGGCGAGCACCTCAGCGGACTGATGCCAGAGGGATGATCTGTGGTAGGCGCCGACCGGCTCGTCCGCCGCGCCGCACTGTTCGAGCAGGCCCTCCGCTCGTCGCAGGTGGGCCGAGGCCTCGCGGTGCAGCCCGTTCGCCGCCGAGGCGACCGCGAGCTGTCCGGCCAACGCCGCGGCCCTGGCCGGTGGCAGCCTTCTGCTGTACGCGTCCGCGGCCTCGGCCAGTCGCAATGCCTCGCGGACATGCCGCAGGCTGTAGGCCTGCACGCTCATTCCGCGCAGGATCGTCGCCCGCAGCAAGGGATCCCCGCTGTGCTCGGCGAGTCCGAGCGAGGCCAGGTAGTAGCGCTGCGCGAGTCCGTGCAGTCCGGAGTCGAAGCACACGAACGCCGCGAGGTAGCCCAGTTCGGCGACCGCCTCGGTCAGTTCAGGCCGGGCTCCCGAGGATCCCGGCGCACGCACCCAGTGCGCGACGTCGCCGGAGAGATACGCGGTGAGCGCGGGACGGATGTGCTCTCCGCCGAACAGGCTGTCGGCCGTGGAGAACAGGCCGGTCATGGCGCGCACCGCCTGCGCACGCTGCGAGCCGCGCGCCCGCTGCCGTTCGTCGGCACCGATCGCGCCCGCGACGGTCCGCGGCGGCCCGCCGTCCGCCGAGCGCAGCGCGGACACGCTGTAGACGAGGTCGCGCAGGGCGGCCCGCCGGGTCGGATCCGAGTCGGCCGCGCAGAGGTCCACCAGGTGCGCGACGCCATCGTCAAGCTCGGATGCCTCGGGTGCGGCCGGGACCGTCGCGCGCAGGCCCGGTGGGCCTAGGCCGGTGTCCGGCACGGTCACCACCCGCCCGAGTCGCCGGGTGAGCGCCTCGGCGGCGAGCCGGGCCACGGTCGCCGGGGGTCTGCTGCCGGAGAGCCAGTGCGAGACGGCGGTGCGGTCGTAGGTCAGGTCGAGGCCGAGTTCGAAGCCCGCGGCGTTGACCGCGCGGGCGAGGCCCTGGCCGGTCCAGCGGGCCTCGGTGATCAGGGCACGAAGACAGGTGTTGGGTGTGCGGGAGGTGGCGGGCATGGTCGTTCCCCATCCCTCGGGTTGCGTGACGGCGCTTCAGGCGCGGCATAGGCGGCGGCATCGGCACCAGTCGGCCCCTCGCATGGGAGCGGTCCCGGGACTGTGCCCGGCGATCTTCCCCCAGGATCGGACGTGGCCGCGAGCGCTTACCAGGGCGCGCGGTTGCACCGGGGGTCGATCACGCGCGCGGTCGTTCACAAGCACACAAGCGTTCATCCCGTTCACGCCGTGGCGCGCCGCCGCGCTTCCGCCCGGGAGCCGGCATCGGGCGTACTGGATCGAGACGGCCGTTCCGCCCCGGCCGCGCACCAGGGAGGTCACCCATGTCCCGGTCCTCAGCGGACGCCGCGCCCATCGGCGTGCTGGCAACCGGCTCCTACCTGCCGCCGCGGATCCGCGGGAACGACGAGGTGGCCGCCGACAGCGGAGTGAGCGCCGAATGGATCCTCGAGCGCACCGGCGTACGCCGCAGGCACGTCGTCGAGCCGGGCACCGCCGCCTCGGACCTCGCCGCCGAGGCCGTGCGCCGCGCGCTGGCCGACGCGGGCCTGACCGCCGCCGACCTGGACCTGATCGTCCTGGCGACCTCGACCCCTGACGAGCTCGGGCCGTCCTCCGCCTGCCGGGTGCAGGCCGCGCTCGGCGCCCGCCGGGCCGTGGCCTTCGACGTCGCGGCGGCCTGCTCGGGCTGGCTGTTCGGCGCCCGGGTGGCCAGCGACTACCTGCGCGGCTCGGGCACGGCGGGCGCCCGGTACGCGGCGGTGGTCGGCGTCGAGGTCTACAGCCCGTTCATCGACCCCGCCGACCGGGCCACCGCGGTCCTGTTCGCCGACGGCGCGGCGGCGGCCGTGCTCGGCCCGGTGCCCGCGGGCCGCGGCTTCGCCCCGATCGTGCTCGGCTCGGACGGCACCCACGCGGGCGACGTGCTGATTCCCGCCGGCGGCAGCCGCAGGCCCGCCTCCGCGCGCACCCTCGCCGACGGGGACCACCGGATCCACATGGACGGCAAGGCCGTGCGCGACTTCATCCTCGAGATCTTCCCGAAGGCCGCGCACGAGGCCCTCGAACGCGAGGGGCTGAGCCCGAGCGACATCGACCTCGTCATCACCCACCAGCCGAACCCGCTGCTGCTGCGCCGCGCGTGCGAGGAGGCCGGGTTCCCGGTCGAACGCCTGGTCGTGATCGGCGACGAGGCGGGGAACATCGGCGCGGGCTCGCTGCCCTACGCGCTGGCCGAGGCCGCCGCGTCCGGTCGCCTGCGCCCCGGCTCGCGCGCGCTGCTGGTGGCCTTCGGGGCCGGACTCACCTGGGGTAGCACGGTGCTGACCTGGGGCGCTTCGTGAATATCGTCTACCTGGTCCCGGGCCAGGGCGGGAATCCGCGCGGGGTGCTGCGCGGTCTGTACGGGGCCGGCGCCGCGTTCCGTTCCGCGATCGACGAGGTGTGCGCGCAAGTCGATCCCGTCGGCGCCGAACACGGGCTCGATCCGGTCGGCGAGGTGCTGCTTGCCGAGCACCGGATACCCATGGCTCCGGGGACGGTTCCGTTGGCCTCGTATACCGCGTCCGTCGCGCTGCACAGGATCCTGACTAAGGCTGGCGTGCGCCCGACCTGCGTGATCGGGCAGAGCTTCGGCGAGATCGCCGCGCTGGCGTGCGCCGGAGCGTTGACCGAGGCCGAGGGCGCCGCCGCCGTGTGCGCGCTCACCGAGGCCTTCCGGATCGCGCACGGCCGCGGCGGCATGGTTCTGGTTCGGGCCTCCCAGCCGGACACGGAGAAGATCCTCGCCCGACTCATGCTGCCGGAGCTCGTCGTGGCCTGCGTCGACTCGCCGGACGAGACGATCGTCAGCGGGCCGATCGACGCGGTGGACGCGCTGCTCGCGCTCGGAGATCGAGAAGGCGACGAACTGCCGCCGATCGACCGGCTCGCCGTCCCCTACGCATCCCATCACCCCGACCTCGGGCCCGTGGCCGAACGCTTCCGCGCCGGGCTCGAACCGCTGCGCCCGCGCCCCCTTGCGTGCCAGGTGCTCTCCCCCGTGCGCCGTCGCGCGTACACCGACGCCGACGATCTGCGCGACGCGCTGGCCGACTGCGTCGTGAGGCCGGTGCAGCTGATCGAGGCCTTCGAAAACCTGGCCGTGCCAGACCCCTTGTTCGCGGAGATCGGGGTCGGCGCGGGCCTGTGCCGCTGCGCCCGTGCCACGCTCCCGGCCGCGCGCACGCTCGCGCCGCTCTCGGAACCCCTTACCGCGCATGACGCACTTCGATCCCTGATCGGATAGCCCGACGAGAGGAACGCATCGTGGCCTCGCTCTCCCCCTCCTTCAGCCTCGACGGCAAGAACGCCTTCGTCACCGGCGCCTCGCGCGGGATCGGCCGGGCCATCGCGCTCGGGCTCGCCGAGGCGGGCGCGAACGTGGCCGTCGTGGCCCGCAGCACCGGTGCGCTCGAGGAACTCACCGCCGAAATCGCCAAGCTCGACCGCACAGCCCTCGCGCTGACCTGCGACGTCGCCGACGCCGACCAGATCGGCCTGGCCGTCGCCGATGCGCACTCGGAACTCGGCAGCCTGGACATCGTCGTCAACTGCGCCGGGCAGATCGAGCACGCCGGCCCCTTCCTCGACCTGACCGCCGAGGACTGGCGCCGACTCTTCCAGGTCAACTTCGAGTCCGTGCTGCACGTCTGCCGCGCGGCCGGTCCGCACCTGCTCGATCAGAACGGCGGCTCGGTGATCAACATCTCCTCGGTCGCCGGGACCGGCGGCGTGCCGTTCTTCTCGCACTACGCCGCGTCCAAGGCGGCGATGATCTCGCTCACCCGCACCCTGGCGGCGGAGTGGGCGGCGCGCAACGTGCGCGTCAATGCCCTGGTACCGGGTTGGGTCGGCACGGAGATGACCCGCGCGTTCTCCGGGGATCCGGCCGTGTCCGAAGGCCTTCTCGGCCAGGTCCCGGCCGGGCGTTGGGGCGAGCCGGAGGACGTCGTCGGCGCCGCGGTCTACCTGGCGAGCGACGCGGCCCGCTTCGTGACCGGCTCCTGCCTGACGATCGACGGCGGGATGACCGGGGCCGCCGGCGGCCCCACGATGATCGGCCTGCTCGCGCTGGGAAGGATCGCCAATGCCTGATTCGTCGCCGGAAATGGTGCGGGCCACGCACGACGCGTTGCGCGACCGGATCCACCCGCTCGTACCCGCATCCGCCCAGAGCCGAATCAGGAAGCTGTTCGGCGGACCCGAGTTCGCGGTACGGCGGGACCTCGGCCGCGAGGAGACGACCCGACTCGTCTACGCGCAGATGCGTTCGGTGAACGAGCAATGCGGCCCGGGCAGCGACCTGTTGGCCGAGCCGCGACGACTGTTCGCGCTCTTCAGCTGGTCAGGTCTGGCCGATCCCGCGCTGTCCTTCGTCATGCTCGTGCACTACTGCCTGGCCCTGGCCACCATTGTCGATCAGGGTACTGACAGCTCGCGCATCGCCGAGCTCGACGATCTCACCGGCTACGGCAGCTTCCTGATCACCGAACCGAATCGGGGCAGCAGCCACGTCGCCACCCGCACCCAGGCGCGCTACGACGCCGAGCGCGACGAGTTCGTCCTGAACACCCCCTCACCCGTAGCAGCCAAGCTGGCCAATGCGGCGCTGCCGGACCTGCCGAAGCTCGGTGTGGTCTGCGCCCGGCTCGAGGTCGCCGGACGGGACCACGGCGTATTCGCCTTCGCCGTGCCGCTCCGGGACGAGCGCGGGCCGCTGCCTGGAATCCGGCTTGGCGCGCTGCCCGCAATGCCGCAGGTGGCGACCGACTCCTGCCTCGTGAGCTTCGACCACGTGCGCGTGCCGCGGCAGGACTGGCTGCCGGGCGGCGCGTCCATCGACGCGGACGGCGAGTTCCACGACGGCGGAACGGACGTCGACGCGCGGCTCGTGCGCACGATGTCGGGCGGCTCCTATTGCTGGCCGGCTCAGGCGGTCGCCTTGGCCGCCGCCGCCCGAGGCTGCGTCACCATCGCTCTGCGCTATGCGTCGCAGAGGACGACGATGGGCAGGCGTTCGCCCCGGCTGCCCGCCATCGCCCACCGCAATCAGTACCGTCCGCTGCTCGGAGCGCTCGCCGAGGCGTACGCGATCACGTTCCTGGCCAACGAGTCGGCGATGGGGACGATAGGCGAGTCCACAGGCACGCTCGGCTCGACGGCGACCCCGTGGACCTCGGTGAACAGTTCGTCCGCCCTGACGAAGGCCCTCGCCGCCGACGGCCTCGAGCGGGTCGCGGAACGCTGTCGGCGCAGCTATGGCGCGCTGGGTCTGATGACGGCGAACCGGATCCTCGACTACCAGATGCTCGGCCACGCCTTCCACGCCGCGGGAGGGGACGGGCAGCTCATCCTGCTCGACACCGCCCGCGCCCTCGCCGCCGGACCGGGCCCGCAACCGCCCGGCTCCATCGACGACGGCAACGTCCTCGACCTCGACTTCCTGCAGGCTCTGGCCGAAGCCCGCGAGCACCGCGCGTATCAGCAGGCTGCCGAAGTGGCGCAGAAGGCGTGGAACGAGCAGTACGACGCGTTCCTGCAGCTAGCACACGCGCACGGCGCCGCGAAGACTCTCGCGGCCGGACGACGCGCCGTAACCCAGACCGTTGATCCCCGAGCAGCCGGCCTCCTCGCGGACCTCTGCACCCTGCACGCTCTCGAAACCACTCACGCCGCCGCCGGATGGCTGCTGGCCAACAAGCTTCTGACGCCGTCCCAGGCACTCGAGATCCCGGACGCGATGAATGTGCTCTGCGAACGTTTGCTGCCGCATATCCCGACCCTGATAGGCGCCTTCGACATCCCGGAGACGCTCCTCGGCAACCCGCTGGGCTGATCCTGATCAGGACGCGCTGACGACCGGCCGCATGCGGGCGAGCAGTTCCGGGATGGGGACGGTGGCGAAGCCGATCTCGTTGTCGCTGATGCCGTACGGGATGACCAGCGTCTCGCGGTGGCGCATCGCTCCGCAGGAGTACACGACGTTGGGCACGTAGCCGTTGCGCTCCTCAGCGTTGGGGCTGATCAGCGGATCTTCGAGGCTTGCGATGACGCGTTCCGGGTGTTCGAGGTCGAGCAGGATCGCGCCGATGCAGTAGGTGCGCATCGGGCCGACGCCGTGGGTGAGCACGAGCCAGCCCTGCTCGGTCTCGATCGGCGAGCCGCAGTTGCCGATCTGCGTCAGCTCCCAAGTGCGGACCGGGGTCCGGATCGTACGCGCCGCGGTCCAGGTCTGGCCGTCCAGGGAATCGGTGATGCTGGTGTTCTCCCGGTCCCAGCGCGAGAGGGCCAGGTATCGTCCGGCGACCTTGCGCGGGAACAGGGCCATGCCCTTGTTGGCGGCTGCCGGGCCGCTGAGCTGGGTCGCGTGGAAGACGCGGAAATCCCGGGTCTGCAGACGCTGCGGCACGACCGTGGACCCGTCGAAGGCCGTGTACGTCGCGTAGTACGTCACGGCTCCCCCGTCCTCGGTGAACCGGACGAACCGCGCGTCCTCCATGCCTTGACGCTCGGTCGGTCCGGTCGGCCACAGGACCCTCTCGGAGATCCGCGTGTCGGACGGGAACTCCAGGTCGTATGTGGACGCCGCTATCCACTGGATGCGCTCGATCGTGCGATGCGTGCCCTGGCGTGGCGTCAGGCCGTCGGGCAGGTTGCGCAACGTGTCGTTCAGGTCCTCCGCAGAGAACCTGGCGGCCAGGTGCCGATGCAGGAACGCCGTGACCTCGTCGTTGTCGCCGTGCACGGACAGGACCGACTCGAACAGCCGTCGATCGTAGTCGGCCGGACGTGCGCGGCCGAGGCTGGTGACGGGCGTGAGCGGATCCACCTCGATCTGCGCTCCGGGGCCGACCACTCCGGTGCGCAGTTCGATGCACGACATGTGCCCCTCACCGATGGCGCGGGCGCTCAGTACGAACCGGGTCTGGTCGTCCGCGAGCCCGTCCTGATCCGGATGGGCGACCATCGAGGGGTTGCACAGCGCGGCGCCCTCGATCGAATACTCGTGCGTGAAGTAGGCGCCGATCAGCAGTCGATGACGCTCGGAGACATCCTGGCCGTGCGGTATACGGTGGGAGATCGTCTCGAAGTGGCGCGCGAAGGTGCCGCACAGATCACGGTGACGGCCCTCGAAGGATTTAAGGGTCTGCGTCAGCGTCTCCTCGACCTGGTACTCGTCGAGACGCAGGACCCTGGCGATGACGGCGGCGGTGCGCGACTCGTTCTCCGGCACCTCCTCGCCGGGGACGAAAAGCTTCGCGATCACCCGGCTCGGATCCGGGCTGATCCGCACGGAGGAGCGGGTGGCCAGTTCGCGCTCGGTGCTCTCAGCGCTCTCAGTGCTCGAGAATCCGCTCATCGCGCTCACCGGGACGCCTCACAGGCGATGCCCTGCTGAAGGGTGGAGATCAGGGCCAGCGTCGACTCAGCGCCCTGGTTCAGGCTGTGACCGTGCGCCAGCAGGCCGTCGTAGCCGCCGCCGGTGTGCGGGTCGTAGAGCGCTGCGTTCGCGTCGTTCTCGCCGAGGAACCAGCCCACAGCGCGCTCGACCCCGCGGATCCAGCGCTCGTCCCCGCTCACCGCATAGGCCCGGGCGCACGCGTCGGCCAGTGCGGCTGCCTCTATGGGCTGCTGGTCGAAACAGGGCCGTGGCTCGCCGGACGCCCATCCGTGCGACCCGGTGGGCGACAGCCGACCTGATGCGGCGTCCGTCTCGGTGTCCAGCAGCCAGCCGAGAAGTTCGAGGCCGTATTCGCCCGCGTCGCCGTCCCCGAGGTAGCGGCCGGCGGCGATGAGCACCTCGGGAAGCAGGGCATTGGCATAGTAGAGCCGCGCCTCCGGCCAGGGCCAGTCCGCGCCGGGCTCGCTGCGCGTGATCATCTTGGCGGCGTCCGCCAGCAGGTCGAGCGCGGTCTGGTCGGCGGGGCACACCGCGAGGATCTCGGCGGCGCCGAGGGCCGCGAACGCCATGGAGCGCAGCCACGGCGAACGCCGGGAGGCGCCGGTCGCGAAGGCGTGCCGGGCGTTCTCGCGGACCGAGGGCAGCGTGCAGCGCGCGGCGGCGGTGCCCAGGCCCCACAGCCCTCGGCCCCACCAGTCGCCGAGCCCCGGCTCGTCCCGCCAGCGCCGGTCGAAGGCCATCCGGTTGTGGAAGCGGCCTCCGGAGCTCTGCGCATGGGTGATGAACGCGAGATAGCGCTCGATCAACCGGTCTCTGCGCGGGGACTGCCGCGGATCTGCGTCTCGGCACAGCACGACCAGGCCGCGGGCGACGTCGTCGAGGCAGTAGCCGTGTTCGCGGCGCGGCGTGGCATACCGGGCGTGTTCGAACAGCGCGGTGTCGTCGCTGAGCCTGGCCAGGTGGACGTAGGCCGCCGTGAGCAGGGCGGGCGCGGCGCGGGTTTCGAGCATGGCGGTCATGTGGCGACCCGATCGAGAGTCTTGGTTTCGAGCAGCGTCTTCGCCAGCTTGCGATAGCCGTCGGCGATGGTCCGCCAGGCCAGTGCGGGGGCGAGTTCGGCGGAGCGGGCCGTCATCGACTCGCTCAGCCCGGGTTCGGTCAGCACCCTGCGAATGGCGTGCGCCATGGCCGCGGGGTCACGATGCGGCACCACGAGGCCGGCGCCGCCGGACAGCAGTTCGCGCGCGTGCGGGAAGTCGGTCGCGACGACCGGACGGCCCGCCGCGACCGCCTCGACGAGCACGCCCGACGTGGCCTGCTCGGTGGAGTCGTAGGGCAGCAGCACCAGGTCCGCCGAGCGCACCAGCGCGGTCAGCGGTCCGAGCTCCCGGTACTTCGGGTCGAACTCGACCTGGCCCGCGACGCCGGTGGACGCGGCCTGCTGCTGGAGCGAGGACCGGTACGATTCGCCCTGCTCGGCCAGCACCTTCGGATGGGTCTGCCCGGCGACGAGGTATTTGACGGTGGGACGCAGGTCGCCCAGTCGGCCGAGCGCCTCGATGGCCCACTCGATGCCCTTGCCCGGACCGATCAGACCCCAGGTCAGGATCATCGGGGGGACGTCGTCGGGCCGGCTCCGGCCGGGCTCCGCGGGGGTCACGGCGCCGTGCGGGATGACATGGATGCGCTCGGGTTCGATCAGGTAGCCGTCCGAAAGGGTGCGCGCGGCGGTCCAGGACAGCACGACGAGCGCGGCGGACGCGTCGATGACCCCCTGCAGCACGGAACGCTGATGCGGCGTCGGGGCCGCGAGCACCGTGTGCAGGACCGAGACGACCGGGATCTCCATCGCGGTCAGGACGTCCAGTACGTCCTCGCCGTCGAGGCCGCCGTAGAGACCGTATTCGTGCTGGAATATCAGAATATCGAATCGGTTGAGGGCGTCGATCGCCCGCAGAGTACTGACCGGCCGGCCGTTGACGAGCCGGACCCTCGTGTCGTGCCGGGCATGCGGGGCGGGCAGGTCGTCGACCACTGGCACGATGCCGCAGCGCTCCCCCGTCGCCGGATCGGCCAGGTGCCGCATCAACGCCGCGCAGAAGGTTGCAAGCCCGCATTGCGTGGGCGGATAGGTGCTCAGGAAACCGTAGTTGACCATTCGGGATGCCTCACAGGCTGCGTAGGCTGACGGCCGCGCGCGGGGACCGGGCGCACAACCTCACGCGGACGTCCCTCCTTGAGAACCCGACCGCGTGGCCTGTCGGTGGCGCGTGCGCCAGGAGGAAGTTAGAAGGCGAAGACCGTCATGGATGCGAAGGTCGGCGTGAGTGCGTTGAGCCCCACGCTGCGGCGACGGCCAGTCAGCTCACAGTAGCATCCTGCCCGACGGCAGCCGTGGATAAGAGCAGCCAGGGGCACCGGCGCACGTGTCGCGCGCAATGCGGCGCGCTCCCGGCGCACCGTAAGCGGGCGGCTCCGACCACGCGTAGAATGAGGGTACCGAGGGCATTTCGAAGCCCGCCAACCGCGGCGGACCCGTCACCGGCGTACGGCTAGTCCGGGCCGTCCTCGGCCTGGGGACAGGTCCGCATGGTGACCGTCAGCGAAGTACTCCCCGTCAGGCGTGTCGAATCCTCGAAATCCACCGATCCCGACCTCGACGTGGGCGCCGATCCCGCTGTGCGCCTGCGGCTCAAGGCGGCGAGCACGCATCCGGGAATGGTGAACGGAGCGTGGTGGCCGCGCTCGCGCGATCTGACCCGCGAACTGCCCCCGCTGATCGCGGCGCTCGACGAGGCGTGGGGCCGGATCTACCACGCGACGGTGCAGGTGGGCATGTGGCCCGACATCCCCAAGCAGGTGCGCACCGGCGAGCACGCCGTGCGCGTGGGCTGGTTCGACGCGGAGCAGGATCCGCACGACATCTGCCTGCTCTCACTGCGCGGCGGCGCACGCTGGGATCTGCTCGTGATACCTCCGGAGTTCGATCCGGACGCGGCCGAGCGCGCGATGGCCATGGCCGCGACCGTGGGCGACTTCCAGACCGCCAGTGCTCTGCTTGACGCCGCACAAGGCGGCTCACACCGGTGAAAGGCCTGTTCGCAGCCGCCGCGCTGCTCGCGGTCCTGCTCGGCGCGATATTCGCGTACTCGTGGGACTCGTCCGGCTCCGGCGCGATCTTCCACACGGCAGGCGTCATCACCATGCTGGCGGGGCTGGTGGCTCTCGCGGGCGTGCTGGTCAGGGCCGTGGCCGGGCTCCGCCGGACGGGCAAGCACCGCCGGTCCGGGCTCGCCGCGGACCAGGGCTCCGCCCTCCCCTACACCGACAACTTCGGCCGTGAGCGTGCATATGAGGGATCGCCTGCTTCGCGAGGCTATCGAGAGCCGGCAGCGCGGCACGATACGCCGGCCAGCTGGTGACCTCGCTCCCCCTGCCCGAAGGGTCGAGAACGCTCTACGTTGTCGGCGCGCTGAACCTGTTCTGCGCCCACCGCCGCGTGCTCGGCGAGGCCGACGTGCGCACCGGGCAGGCGCTCGCCGACGTGGCCACCATCGGCATCCTGGCCCAGCGCAGCCTGCACCGGTCCGAGACGCGCTCGACGCAGCTCCAGCAGGCGCTCGAGAGCCGGGTGACCATCGAGCAGGCCAAGGGCGTGCTCGCCGAACGCCACCGGATCAACGTCGACGCGGCCTTCGCCCTGCTGCGCGGGTACGCGCGCGACCACAACCTGGGTCTGACGGATCTCGCCCGCCGGGTCGCCGACGGTTCGTGCACCGCCTTCGACCCGGCTCCGGAAGGCTCGCGCGTCAGAGATCCTGAAGTTCTCTGATCGACGTGGTGGACGCCGCGCCAATCCGTCGGCGACGGTCGGCGCTGGGCCAGCGCACGTCGCTCGCCCAGCCGAGGAGTTCGAATCCGCGGATCAACGCCGCGGTCGGGTCGAGCTGGCCGCGGTCGACGCCGTGGCGCGCGCAGGCCGGGTCCGCGTGGTGCGTGTTGTGCCAGCTCTCGCCGAACGAAAGCAGCGCGAGCGGCCAGAAATTGGCTGCCCGGTCGTACCGGCGGGTGGCGTAGGGCCGGTTCCCGAGCAGGTGGCAGACGGAGTTCACGCTCCACGTCACGTGCTGGAGCAGCAGGATGCGTACAAGGCCGGCCCACAGCAGCGCCTGCCAGGCCGCGTAGATGCTGCCGCCGCCGAACGCCCATCCGGACAGGGCCGGCAGGGCGAGGGATGCCGCGCACAGCAGCGGGAAGGCCTTGGAGATCCGGCGCAGCGCGACGTCCGCGACCAGGTCGGGGGCGTAGTGTTCCGGATCGGTGTAGTCGTCGCCGAACAGCCAGCCGAAATGCGCGTGCGCGGCGCCGTGCAGCAGGCCGATCGGGCCGGTGCCGTAGCGGTACGGCGAGTGCGGATCGCCGGGGCGGTCGGCGAACGCGTGGTGTCTGCGGTGGGTGGCGACCCAGCCGATGACGTCGCCTTGGAAGCTCATCGAGCCGGCGATCGCCAGCGCGCTGCGCAGAGCCGGGACCGCCGTGTAGCCGCGGTGGGTCAGCAGCCGGTGGAATCCCGCCGTGACCCCGAACCCGGTCAGCAGGTAGAAGAAGGCCGCGAGGCCGAGGTCCACCGCGCCGAGGCCGCGCCCCCACTGGGTCCAGATCGCGACGCCGAGACCGGCGAAGGGACCCACCACGATCAGGCCGGTGACCGCCACTTGGATGGCGCGCTGCGCGCCCCTGCGGCCCGAGTACTCGATGTCTGGAAACGGTTCAACGCCGTCATAGGCCGACGCGGCCATGAGCTCCACCTCACGCAAGGTCTTGAGAGCAGCAGGGCGGATCTCGAGACCGGCGTGAGGTCTAGACCTATATCGGGAGTTCGATCGGCTGCGTAAAAGTACGGGTCTTCCCCAGTATGGGCGCTACCCGGCCAGGGCGGTAGAGCCCGGGGCGCCCGAGCCCCGCGGACCCGTCAGTGTTCGGAATTCCGGCCCGTCGCGGCCCGCTCCAGCGCTCTGACCAGGGCGGGGCCGTCGATGCTCGAGCCGGCCGGGTCCGCCACGAACCGCGCGGCCAGCGCGTGCGGTTCGACCCGGTCCGCGGCGGCGAGTTCGGACAGCAGCCGCGCCGCGTGCTCGACCGGGAGCCTGAGCCGCTCCGCGAGGATGCCGGAGGCCTGCTGGACCAGGACGCGCCGGTCCAGCGCCAGCCGCCACTGCTCGGCGAGCCGCTCGCCGCGGCGCAGGGCACGGGTGCGGGCGATGCCGATGGCGGCGCTGTCCGCGAGGGTCTGGCCGAGTTCCACAGCCGCCTCGGGCAGCGGCCCGGAGTGCTCTCTGACCAGGTCGATCGCGCCGATCGCGCGCCCGGCCCTGCGCAGCGGCAGGGCGGAGACCGCCCGGGCCCCGTCCGCGAGGGCCGCCGGGGCGAACGAGGGCCACCGGGCGCCCGCCACGGCCAGATCCTCGCAGTGCACGGGGGACGCCGTGCGGAAGGAGTCGATCGCCGGGCCCTGGCCGTGGCTGACCTCGAGGAGCCCGACGACCCGGGCCCGGCACCGCGAGACCGCGACGAGGCCGAGCTCGCCGTCGTGGTCGGCGAGCAGCACGGCGCAGGCGGTGACCGGCAGCAGCTCCATGCAGCACTCGGCGAGCTCCTGCGCCAGCGCGGGCTCGTCTGCCCCCGCCTGCTGCGCCCCCGCCAGGTCGATCAGGGCGCGCAGGGTGCGCCTCTCGATTGCCACAAGCCCAGCCTCCGTGCCCGACGCGTCCCGCGTCAACGAATCCTCGTAGAACTTTGCGATACCTTGCGGCTTACCGACGCCGCGTCAGCTCACCCTTCGCCGTCCGAGCGCCCCAGCGGCGGCGCGATGCTGCCCTCGATGACCTCGCGCGCCACCTCGTGCAGCGGAAGCCGGTTGCGCCGGGCGTGATCGCGCAGCCGGACGAGCGCCTCGTCCACGCTCTGGCCGCCGCGCTCCGCCAGGATCCCCTTGGCCTGCTCGATCACGACGCGGCTGGTCATCCCGTTGCGCAGTTGGGCGACGAGCTCCGCGCGGCGCAGTTCCTCGCGCCGGATCCGGGCGTTGGCCGCGGCCGCCTCCGCGAAACAGGACACGAGCTGCTCGGCGTCGCCGCCCGGCCGGCCCGGCCCGGTCCCGAGCAGGATCATCGCGCCCAGCGTCTCGCCCCGGGACAGCAGCGGCACCGCGTGCGCGGCGAGGAATCCGGAACGCAGCGCGGCGAGCGACCACTCGGGCCAGCGCTCGCGGGACGCGGTCCCGTTCAGGCAGTCGACGGCGCGTCCGGTGGCCACGCACTCAAGACCTGGGCCACGCCTCGCGCGCACCTCGACCTCGGCCAGTTCGGGCACCCCCTCCCCCCAGCCCGCCGTGATCCCGGCGTCGGCGATCAGGAACATCACCCCCGCGCAGCCCAGCATGTTCACGCACTCGGCGGCGAAGCCTCGCAGACTGTCTTCGAAGTCGAAGTCGGGCGAGAGATTGTCGAGAAACTCGGCGATCACGGTGTAGAGCTTGCGGTATCCCGGCGGCATCAGACGCTCACCCCTGCGTGGTGGGAGCTGTGGGTCTCCGCCATTGTTCACCCACACGGAGGGCGCACGCGACACCGCGGGAGGCGCGCGTCACATTGCACACTCCCCCCTTCAGGCTGATTTATCGCGCATTTGCAGCCTGCAATTGCATAATCGCCAGCCGACCGCTCCCCCATGGGCTACTGTCGGATCGCGGCCCCCAGACCCCGGGCTCGGAGCTCATCCGAGGCCGTCCATCCGCGTGCGGAGGACGGACACTCAAGCCCTCGAGGAGCCGTCCCGTGGAGAGCATCGCCGACCTGACCGCCGTTTCCCAACCTCCGATTCATTCCTGCCTCGTGGTGGACCTTGGCGGGGAGCTCGACGTGGCCTCGGTGCCCGAACTGCGCCGACGTCTCACGGCCCTGATCCTGTCCGGCCGCAGCAGGCTGGTGCTGAACGCGGCCGCCCTCGACTTCATCGACGCCGCCGGGATCGGCTGCCTGGTGCACGTGGCCAAGATCGCGCGGGCCGAGGGCGGCTGGATCCGGCTGATCCGCGTCGAACAGAGACACCTGCGTCTCCTGCGAATCCTCCGTCTCGGCCGGATGCTGCCGGTCCACGAAAGCCTGGAGGACGCCGTCCGCGAGGGGTGATTCAGTCCTCGAGCCGGATCCGGCGCGCGACGAGGTCCTCGGCCAGGTCGTCGACCGGCACGTCGGCGGCGAAAGCGCGGGCCTTGATGAGCGCGAGCGCGTCCGCGAGGGAGCAATTGCTCTGCACCGCGACTATGCCCGTGGCCTGATGCACGACGTCGTGCCAGTCGGCGTCGGCGAGCAGCGGATCGCGAGGGGTGGAGCTGCCGTCGCCGTTCAGGACGATCCGATGGAGCGTTCCGGCTATCGTGCGCAGCAGGTCCAGGTCGGCCGTCCCCCGATGGACGCCGGGCTCGTACACCGTGAGCGCACCGACCGGCGTGCGGCCGATCTCGATGGGTACCGCGGCGAGCCGCCGCACCCCGAGGCGGACGGCGGCCGGGCCGTAGAGCGGCCAACGCCGCGTCAGCTCCGCGCCGGAGGCCGTCACCGCCCCGCGCACCCGGCTGCACGTGTGCGCCGGGCCCTCGCCGCAGACGAATTCGAGGTCCTGGACCGACTTGACCCTGCCGTCCGACGCGGCGGAGAGCAGCTCTTCGCGTTCCGGCCCGAACAGGGTGACCGCGGCGCCCCGCGCGTCGGCCGAGTCGGCCACGGCCGCCAGGAAGATCGGGGTGAGCACGAGCGGCGGCGCGGCGCCCGGGGACGTGAGGGCGGCGCACCACGTGCGAAGCCGCTCGGCGAAGGAGCGATGGACCGCCGCGGCGGTGCGGTGCCGGCGCTCGACCTGGCGGTGGGTCGCGGCCATCCGCAGATGGAACTCCCGCAGTTGGGGCGAGGACTCGCCCGCGGCCTGCTCGTGGCGGGCGGCCACCGCGCCGGCCCGGTCCGCGCGGCGCTGCTCGATCGCGGACTGGGCGAGCGCATCGCGAAGAACATCCTGGCCTGGTGCAGGATCCGCCATACCAAGCAGCGTAGCGCCGATCCGGCATTCCGGCGTAAGTGCTCGAACGCGGGTTGCCGGGGCGTGGGCCTCAGGCTTGCTTGCGGGTCTCCTCCATGAGCAGGACCACGCCGCCTTCCAGCCGCTCCAGCGGCGAGCAGGTCACCGCGCATACGATCGAGCGGCCGATCCGATTGACCGCGTCCAGGCGCTGCGGCTCGGTGCGGCGGCGGGTGGATAGGCACAGTTCGACCACGCCCTGGAGCTCGACGATGGGCAGCCCGAAGTCCAGCGAGAAGAACTGCCGGTGCTCGACCTCGTCGAAGCGCAAGCCCCACAGATCCTCGGCACCCCGGTTCCAGCTGCGTACCTGCAGGTCGGCGTCGAGCACGACGACCCCCGCGGCGATGCTCGTCATCACGCCGGACAGGAACGCGTGCGCCTCGTCGAGCTCCGCGGTGCGTACGCGGAGCTCCTCGTTCATGGTCTGGAGCTCCTCGTTGCCGGACTCGAGCTCCTCGTTGGTCGTCTCCAGCTCCTCGTTCGTCGACTGGAGCTCCTCGTTCGTGGTCTCCAGCTCCTCGATGCTGGACTGGAGTTCCTCGTTGGTGGTCTCCAGCTCCTCATTCGTCGACTGGAGGGCTTCGTACGCGGTCTCCAGGTCTTGACGGATCCTCTGGACCTCGGACTGCAGCCTCGTGGAGAGCGTGCAGTCGGTGAACGCCAGCATGACCCCGACCGACGACCCGCCGCCGCCCGAGAGCGGCTGGACCAGCACGTCGAGGTACTGCTGCTCCCCCGACGGTTTGCGCCGCTCCACTGCCGGGACCCGCACGGCGCGGTGCTCGTCCTGGGCCTGCTCGATCAGGGAACGCAGCTCGATCGGCCGGTAGGACACCTCCAGGTCGTGGAAGGGGCGGCCGAGGTCCTGGGCGGAGAGCCCGAACAGCGCCCTGGCCTGGGCGTTGAAGGTCACCACCGTCCCCGGGCCGTCGAGCGCGATCACGGCGGAAGGCGCGGATTCCAGCGCGAGGTCGCGCACCGTGCGCTTGCGGCTGGCATCGCGCACCTCTTGGCCCATCGCGGCGTCGAGCCGCAACGGCGTGACACCGTGCTGCGCCCCGGCCTCGCCGGCCCGGCGCTGGAAGACCCGGTGCCTTATGCTCTCGACGTCGAAGCGGTCGGTCTCGGACAGCAGCATCTCCGCCTTGCCGAGGAACAGGTGGCCGCCGGGCCGCAGGGCGAAGTGGAAGCGCTCGATGATCTGCGACTGCGCCTCCGCGTTGAAGTACATCAGCGTATTGCGGCAGACCAGCAGGTCGAGCCGGGAGATCGGCGCGTCCCTGGTGATGTCGTGGCGGCCGAAGATGACGCGGCGTCGCAGGTCGGGCCGGAAGGCGAAACGCCCGCCGCTGTCCTCGAAGTACTGCTCGCGCAGCTGCGGGGAGAGCGCGTCGAGCGACTTGGCCGAGTAGACGCCGGCACGCGCCTCGCGCAGCGCCTCCTCGTCCACGTCGGTGCCGTAGATCTTCAGCCGGCGGATGCATTCCTCGATCCCGAGGACCTCGGCGAACAGGATCGCCAGCGAGTAGGCCTCCTCGCCGCTCGAGCAGCCGGCGCTCCACACCCTGATCTCGTCGTGCGCGGTGGGGGCCGTGGCGAACTCGGGCACCACCTCGCGCTGCAGGAAGGTCCAGGACTCGGTGTCGCGCAGAAACCCGGTGACGTTGATCAGGATCGTGTTGAACAGCTCGCGGAACTCCTCGGCGTCGGCCTCGAGCAGGTCCCGGTACGCGGCGTAGTCCGACATCCCGCACTCGCCCATCCGTTTGCGGACGCGCCGGGCGAGCGAGGTGCGCTTGTAGCCGGTGAAGTCGAAGCCCCGCGAGTCGCGGATGAACTCCAGCAAGTCCTCGAGACCCGGTCCCAGTCCGTTCGGGGACGAGTCCTCGGACATCGAATCCTCCTCGGGTTCGGCCCCGGCGGCGTCCCGGCCGGGGGTCCGGGTCACGGCGTTCCGATCAGCCGGCGCAGGGTCGGGCCGATCTCGGCCAGCGGCAGCACGCGGTCGGCGGCGCAGGCGCGGACCGCCGCATCGGGCATGCCCCTGAACTGCGCGGACTCGGGGTCCTCCACGATCACGGTACCGCCGCCCTCCTTCACCGCCGAGGCCCCCTGCGCGCCGTCGCGCCCGGTGCCGCTCAGCACGCACACGATCGCGCGCGGCCCGTAGACTTTGGCGACTGATTCAAAGAGCCGATCAGCTGAAGGCCGCACGAAATGCACCCGCTCACCGACGTCGAGCTGAGCGCGGCCGTCCGCGGTGATCAGCAGATGGTGGTCCGGAGGCGCGACGTAGACCGTCCCCGGCACGATCCGCTCCCCGCCCTGCGCGAGCTTGACCATGAGATCGGTGCGATGGTTGAGCACCTCGGCGATGATGCTGTCATGGTGCGGCGCCAGATGCTGGACGACGAGCACCGGCACCGGGAAGGCGGCGGGCAGCGCTCCGAGCACCTCGCTGAGCGCCAAGATTCCTCCCGCCGACGCGGCGACCGCCACCACGGCGGGCCCAGAGGGCTCCTGAGAGCTCATCGAAGCCTGCGGAACGCGCCCCTGGCGGGGCGGAAGTACGAACCTTTGGACACGGTGGTTAGCCTAGCGGACAGAACAGGTCTAACCGGATCTGCGAGGACCCGTGAATGACGCGGACTCGGCACGTAACGCGCCCCACTCCCGCGGCCCGGCTCCCGCGGCCCGGCTCCCGCGGCCCGGCCGATGGCGCATCACTGCACGCCATGATCGACTATGGTGCTGGCCATGCCCGCGGAAACCACGCCCATGGCGACGCCCATCACCCCCGCCGAGCACGAACTCGTGGCCACCGACTCCAGGGTCGTCTACGCGAACCGCTGGATGAGCGTGCGCGAGGACAAGACGCTGCGCCAGGACGGCGTCGAGGGGATCTACGGCGTCGTCGACAAGCCCGACTTCGCGCTCGTCATCCCGTATGCCGACGGCGGCTTCCACCTCGTCGAGCAGTACCGATACACGGTCAAGGGACGCTACTGGGAGTTCCCCCAGGGCTCCTGGGAGACGAAGCCGGACGCGGACCCGATCGCCCTGGCCCGCGGGGAGTTGGCCGAAGAGACCGGGCTAACCGCCGGAACGATGACCCCGCTGGGCCAGCTCTACGCGGCCTACGGCTGCGTCAACCAGGGCTTTCACGTGATCCTCGCGACCGATCTGACGGCCGGCGAGCCCGACCTGGAGGAGACCGAGGCCGGCCTGATCAGCCGCTGGTTTCCCGAAGCCGAGATCTGGCAGCTGATCGCCGAGGGTCGCCTCAAGGACGCGCCCTCGATCGCCGCCCTCGCCCTCTTCCAGCACCGCCGCGCCGCGAACGGCGTGTAGTCCCTCTGGCATATGCTGGACGCCGATGTTAGTCATCGTTAACATTGCTCCGACGTGACCGGTCGACGTCTGGAGGAGCACGTGAGCGAGTCCGCACCACCCCGCGTCGTACAGCAGCGGGGACTCTGGTTCGAGGAACTGGACACCGCCGTCGTCTACCGGCACTCGCCCGGCCGCACCCTGTCCGAGGCGGACAACACGCTGTTCAGCACCCTGACGATGAATCCGCAGGCGCTGCACCTGGACGCCGCGTTCAGCGCGGAGACCGAGTTCGGCGAGCGCCTAGTCAACAGCCTGCTGACGATGTCGGTGCTAGTCGGCCTCTCCGTCGGCCACCTGACGCAGGGCACGCTGGTGGCGAACCTGGGCTTCGGCGAGGTCAGCTTCCCCGCTCCCGTCCGGCACGGCGAGACCATCTACGGCGAGACCACGGTGCTGGACAAGCGACTCTCCCGCAGCAGGCCAGGGCAAGGGGTGGTCACCTTCCAGCACGTGGCCCGCAACCAGGACGGCACGATCGTCGCCAGCCTCACCCGCACGTCGCTGATGCGCTGCCGACCCGCAAAGGAGTCGTCCTGATGGATCACCAGCTACCCGGCCCGGCCCTACTGTTCTGCCCCGCCGACCGCCCAGACCGCTACCAGAAGGCCGTCGACGCCGCAGACGTAGTGGTGATCGACCTAGAAGACGCGGTCCCAGCCGCAAACAAGGCCGGAGCCCGCGGGTCCCTGCTCGCGACCCCGATGGACCCGGAACGAGTAATCGTCCGAGTGAACTCCCCCGCAAGCCCGGAGCACGCGGCAGACCTCGAGGCCCTACGCGCCACCGCGTATCGCAGAATCATGCTGGCAAAAACGGAGAACGCACAACAACTCAAGACGATCGCCGAGACCCTCCCCGACCTCACCGTCGTAGCCCTGTGCGAAACCCCCCTCGGTATCCTGAGCGCCGCCGAGATCGCCGCCGCCCCCAACACAATCGCGCTCATGTGGGGCGCCGAAGACCTGATCGCCGCGATCGGCGGCCGAACGAGCCGCTTCCCAGACAGCGGCCTCTACCGCGGCGTAGCCCTCCACGCACGCTCCTCCGTACTCCTAGCCGCCGCCGCGTACAAAAAGCCGGCGATCGACTCGGTCTACACAGCCATGACCGATCTAGCCGGACTCGCCGCAGAAGCCGAAGACGCCGCCGCATGCGGCTTCGCCCTCAAAGCCTGCATCCACCCGCGCCAAGTCGACGTAGTGCGCCGCGCGTTCCAGCCGGACGAGGCCCAGGTCCGCTGGGCCCGCCGAGTACTGGAGGCGGCAAGCGACGGCGGCGCGAAGTCCGTAGACGGCCAGATGATCGACGCCCCGTTGGTCCGTCAGGCGGAGGCTGTACTGGCCTCGCTCCGCTAATCCGGGCCTGACCTGTTTGGCGGTTGGTGGTTGGCCTTCCTACGTTCCGGTGCTGCGCTGCGCTCCACGCCGGACCTCGTACGGCGGCCTGCCTTCGTCGGCGCTTTTCTCGTCCTCCCTCCGGTCGTCCTCTACGCGCACTTCTGGTCTGTTCGTGGGGTCGTGTCGGCTCCTGGCGTGGTGTTTTGTGCCGGAAAGTCAAGGTCAACTGCGCCTCCGGCGGGCCGGCTCAGAGAAGCGATGGGCGTGTTGGTCGGCTTGCTGTTTGGCCTGTGGTGGGGTGGTGGTGGCTGTCGCCGGTCGGGTCGTTCTCCTCGCCTGGCACCTTAAGGCGACCAGTGAACCTGCCGGGGGGTCAAGCGGCGGTAGCTCTCGTGGATGCTGAATATGACATTCGCCGCT
>Ga0302314_10004892_pt1 | contig 24553 bp, 23 predicted proteins | sample III_Palsa_N2_3_FD_200533 | JGI IMG/M metagenome (GOLD analysis project Ga0302314, IMG submission 200533) | Peat permafrost microbial communities from Stordalen Mire near Abisko, Sweden - III_Palsa_N2_3 | ecosystem: Environmental > Terrestrial > Soil > Palsa > Peat permafrost | place: Sweden... | reverse complement strand
CCCTGACCTGATCGATCGGGACACTACTGTTTCCCCCACGCGGCCAGAGGGCGGATAATTGCCGACCCGGAAGCTCAATGGCTGTGCAATGTTCGTACCTGGTCAACGCTGGATCTCCTCTGCTGAACCCGAGCTTGGCCTTGGCACTGTGTTACGCGTCGAAGGGCGCGGCGTGCAGGTGTTGTTTGCCAAGGCCGGGATATTACGTCCCTACGCGGTAGATTCGGCACCGCTGCTGCGCGCCGAGTTTCGCGCCGGCCAGCGGGTCGCTGGCAAGGGCATCGCGTTCCTCGTCGAGCGGGTGGAAATACGCAATGACCTGCTGATCTATCGCGGCGAAGGCCGCGAGCTTGAGGAAGGCCAGCTGGACGACGAACAAAGTGTGAGCCAGGCCGACGATCGTCTGATCGGCGGGCGCACCGACCCCGTCGCGCAATTCGAACTGCGCCTGGACGGCCTGACCCGCCGTGCCGAGGCTCGCCGTTCGCCGGCTTGGGGACTCGGTGCCGCACGGATCGGATTGGTCCCCCATCAGTTGCGCGTCGCCGGCATTGCAGCGGCACGCCGCCCGCCACGGGTACTGCTGGCGGATGAAGTGGGCCTGGGCAAGACCATCGAAGCGGGCATGATCATCGCCCGTCAACTTGCCACGGGGCGCGCCTCGCGCGTGCTGGTACTGCTACCCGACACGCTGGTCTACCAGTGGTTTGTCGAACTGCTGCGCCGCTTCAACCTCAGCTTTGCGATCTATGACGAGGAGCGCTGCGAGGCGCTGCAACCTTCGGGTGAAGAAGAGGACGCCGGCAACGTCAGCAACCCGTTCGAAGACGAGCAGCTGGTCATCGCGGATTTCAGCTTTCTCGAAAACTCACCGAAATACGCCGCTCAATTGCTCGCAGCGCCGTGGGATCTGCTGGTAGTCGACGAAGCGCATCATCTGGCGTGGGCGCCCGAAGCGGCGAGCCCGCGCTATACGATGGTGGAGCAACTGGCGGCCGCCACTCCCGGCGTGATCCTGTTGACGGCCACACCGGAGCAACTTGGTCGCAGCGGCCACTTCGCCCGCCTGCGACTACTCGATCCGCAGCGCTACCGCGATCTGGACGGCTATCTGGCCGAGGCCGATACCTTCCAGGAACTATCAAAAATCGCCGACCGGCTGCTCGACGGTGAAGCGTTGAATGACGTGCAGCGCCGCACGCTCGCCGAAGCGTTTCAGGGCGACGACGCTCTTACGGCGCAACTCGCCGAGTCGACCAAGCCGGTCAACGCGCGCGAACTGCTCGCAGCCCTGATCGACCGCCACGGCACTGGCCGGGCGATGTTCCGCAACCGCCGCGCAGGCATCGGTGGTTTTCCCAAGCGCCTGCCCGAATGGCATGTTCTGAATGCCGACACGCTGGGAGAGAATGGCCGCCAATCGTTGCTTGCCGAATTCCACGCGGATATCCAGCAACCGCCGGCACTGATCGAAGTCGACTACAGCAACGATCCACGCATCGATGCACTGATCACCCTGCTCGACCAGCATCCGCAGGATAAATTTTTGCTGATCTGCCGCAGTCAGGCCAAGGTGCTGGCGCTGGAGGATGCACTGCGCACGAAGAGTGGCGTCGGCGTGGCGCGCTTTCACGAAGGCCTCGGCATCGTGCAGCGCGATCGCAATGCAGCGTACTTCGCCCAGCCCGATGGCGCGCGCCTGCTGTTGTGTTCGGAAATCGGTTCGGAGGGGCGCAATTTCCAGTTTGCGCACCGATTGATCCTGTGGGATCTGCCGCTCGATCCGGATCTGCTGGAACAGCGTATCGGTCGACTGGATCGCATCGGTCAGAAGCACGACATCAGTATCCATATCCTCGTTGTCGCCGATAGTGCGCAGCACGTGCTGGCGCGCTGGTACGACGAAGGCGTCGACGCGTTTCGGGTGAGCCCGGCCGATGGCCGCGAACTGCTGCGCCGCTACAGCGAACCGCTGGCCCGTCTGGCCGACGAGCATGCCCGCGGCGATGACAACCGCGACCAGGAACTGGACGCCTTGCTCACCGATACGCGCGCCAGTCACCAGCAGATGGCCGAACTCATCCGCGGTGGCCGCGATCATCTGCTGGAGCTGGCCGCCAGCCGCGACCTGCACGCCGACGAACTGCAACAGGCGTTTGCCCGTGAGGATCATGACCCGGGCCGCGACGCGTTCATCCAGCGCCTGCTGGAGGCGTTCGGCATTCACGCCGAAGAGCTTGGCGGCCAGGTCATGCTGCTCGATCCACAATACCTGGCCACGGATGCATTGCCGGGCTTTGCCGAGGGTCCGCAGTCGGTGACGTTTGCCCGCGACGTCGCACTGGCGCGGGAAGAGTTGCCACTATTGCGACTCGACCATCCGCTGGTCGCTGGTGCCATGGAGCTCGCCTTGTCCGGCGAACAGGGCAATGCCTCGTTCATGGTCGAGGACGAGTTGCCAGTGCGCACGGCCTTGCTGCAAGCCGTCTACGTGCTCGAATGCGTCGCTGATCGTCGACTGGATGCCGAGCGCTTCCTGCCGGCGTTGCCGATCGTCGTCACCATCGACACCAAGCTCGCCGAACGCGTCGCGTTCCAACCCAGCGACGCTTCGCTGCGTCGCGCCGCGAGCCGTACGATCGAAGTGGCGCGCTATCGCAAATTTCTCGGCAAGTTGGTGCCACCGATGCTGGAGCGCGCCGAGACGCACGCGGTCGCGCGCGGGCAAGCCAGCATCAGCGACGCGGTAGCGCTCGCCACGAGCACGCTGGACGCCGAGCTGTCCCGCCTGCTCGCATTGCGCGCCGTGAATCCGTCGATCAGCGAGGCGGAAATCGCGGCTATCGTCAACGAGCGATCCGAACTGCTGACAGCACTGCCGCAGTCGCGTCTTCGACTGGATGCCGTGCGCTTCGTGGTCAGCCCGGATTTTCTCGTGCTGCGTTGATACCAGCGCCGTCTGGCCGGGCTAACCGGCCAGCGGAGACGGCAACCAGCGCCAGTTCAGCGCAACAGCAACCGCTTCGGCTTGAATGGCAACCGGCCACGCCAGTACTCGATCATCACCCAGCCACCCAGTGCGCCGCCGAGGTGCGCGAAATGGGCCACACCGGCGTCGGTGCCGGTCACCCCCAGCACCAGTTCCACCAGCGCGTAACCGCTGACGAACAACCACGCCGGCATCGGCACGGGCAGAAAGATCAGCATGACTTTTTCCTGCGGATACAGCATGCCGAAGGCGAGCAACAAACCGAAAATGGCGCCCGAAGCACCCACTGTGGGAAAGAAGCCGTGCGTGAACCACTGCATCACCAGCAATTGCGCCACCGCGGCGACGATCGCGCAGACGATGTAATAGATAACGAAATTACGCGTGCCGAACGTACGCTCGATCACTCCGCCAAACATGTACAGCGCGATCATGTTGAACAGGATGTGCTCGTAGCCGCCATGCATGAAGGCATACGTCAGCACCTGCCAGACGCGGAAACCTGCAGTGATCACATCACCATTCGCATTGGTGCCGGTCACGTCGGGGCCGAGCGGCCACAGCGCGAAATGCTGTGTCAGCGCGAAGCTGGTTGAATCGTGCAGCATCAGCTGCAACAGGAACACGACCACGTTCGCAATCAACAAATTGCGCGTGACAGGCGGCAAATCAAAAGGCATCAGGATATTTCCGAAAGACAGGCAGCAAGCGTAGCGACTGTGCTGGATGGACGCTATCGCAATGACGTTCGACAGAAGGGCTGGGCAGCGCACGCATTGGCATGACATTCACTTACCAATCCTGAGGATGTCGACTCGGCTTGCGGTTTCCGAAGCTGTCGGCGGACGCAGGCCAACGAAAAGCCGCCTTGCGGCGGCTTTCTGTGGGACCGGATATGCGCGGCAGCAACCTCAGCCGTTGTGCGTCAACATCGCCACCTGCATGGCTTCCGGGCGCTTGGCGCCAGCGAAGTGCTTCGCCCAATAAGCTTCGTCCAGGCTGGAAATCTGCACGGACTGACCGCTGGCAGGCGAATGGATGAAATTGCCATTGGAAATGTAGATGCCCACGTGCGAAATGCCACTCTTGCCGCGGGTGTGGAAGAACACCAGATCACCCGGCTTCATGTCTTGGCGATTGACCTTGAGGCCAGCCAGAAACTGGGAAGCGGAGTTGGTCGGCAACTGCATGCCGATCGCGTGAGCGAACACGTAACGGACGAAGCCACTGCAATCGAAACCGGTCGCCGGATCATGACCGCCGCGCACGTAGCGGATATCACGCAGGCCCATGGCCATCGAGATCAGCGCCTTGCGCAGATCAGTAACGTTGCCGGCATCCGCGGAGGCCGTCACAGCTTGGTTGGTGCCGGTGCGCTCGGGAGATGTGCTCGTTGCGACAGTGTCTGCAGCGATGGCGAAATAGGCGGGCTCGTTCGACTGCACCAGCATCTGCGGCGAATTGGACACCAGCGCCTGGTTCAGCCAGGACGGACTAGTTGCGACAGCCGGAGAGTCGACTTGCGCAAAGAATCTGGCCTGGAGCGGACTGGATACCGGCAGCTCCGGTTTCGGCGCGACAACAGCGACGTCGGACTCAACGGTTGATACTTCGGTGTCCACATCAACGGAGCTGGGCATGGCCGACCTGGAGTGGACCGTCTTCTGCCTGCTGACTGCAAGCTTGCCGTTACCATGTGCAGGTTTGCCGTGCGCCACCTTGCTGTGCGACTGCTTCTGGGGCGCGTGCTTCGGTTGAGGCGCCTTGCCGTGAGTCTTGGTGGTATCTGCCTGAACGGGTGCAACCACGAGCAAGGCAGCAGCAAGCACGGTAAGGGCGGTCAATCGCTTGATTGGCATGCGGGACAAATCCCCTAGGGAAAATTAGCCGCCTGCAGAGCTGACGACGTGACTAGGGTGTGAAGTTAACAAGAAGATGCCGCCAGTATGTTCGATTGAGGTTAACTAAACTCTATCGTTCCACAAATGCGAATTCGGCTTGTCATGTCAATTAACTATTTGATTCCATGCAATAAAAATTTCAAGCTTGAGCGTGACTCGAGTGTGATCATCGCGGTTTTGTGAACCCGGTCAAGCAATCAGTCGGCCGGACGAGGACGGACCCCGAAGATCGCCGTACCAATGCGTACGTCGGTCGCACCTTCGGCAATGGCGAGAGGGAAATCGCCGCTCATGCCCATCGAAAGTCGTTCCAGATCATGGCCTTGCGCAACGGCTTGGCTGAGCAGTTCCCGCAACAGGCGAAAACAGCGGCGCACCTGGTCGGATTCCGAGGAAAGGGTCGCCAATGTCATCAGTCCCCGCACCCGCAGGGTGTCATAGCCCCGCAAAGTGTCCAGGAAAGCCGGCAGTTGCTCAGGTGGCAGCCCGTACTTGCTCGGCTCACTTGAGGTCTTTACCTGCACCAGTACATCGATTGCCCGTCCCTCGGTCTGTAGACGGCGATCCAGTGCTTCAGCCAGTTCCAGCCGATCCAGCGATTGCACTTCGCTGGCCAGCCGGGCTACATCCCGCACCTTGTTGGTCTGCAGGTGGCCGATCATCACCCAGTCGATGCCGCAATCGGACAGCTGCGTGGACTTGTCCCGGATCTCCTGCACCTTGTTTTCGCCGAAGCGATGCAGGCCCAGCGCCACGGCGGCCCGGATCAACGGCGGACCGAACGTCTTGCTGACCGGCAGGATATTGACCGAGGCCGGATCGCGTCCGGCAGCCCGGCAGGCCGCATCGACGCGTTCGCGGACCTGCGACCAGTTCGTAGCGAGGTAGGTGGTTTCCGCGCTCATGTCCAGGCCACCGTTTTCAGCCCTTGGCGCCCTGTTGGTGATGTTGTGCCACCACCTCGGCGACCACCATCGTGACCTTCTTGCCGGTAGGGATGTGCAGGAATTCATTCGGACCGTGCGCGTTCGAATGCGGGCCCAGCACGCCGGTAATCAGGAATTGCGCCCGCGGAAACTTCTCGCCCAGCATGCCCATGAACGGGATGCTGCCGCCTTCGCCCATGTAGGTAGGCGGCGCTCCAAAATAATGCTGCGAAGCGTCGGCCACGGCCTGCTCCAGCCACGGCGATAGCTGCGGTGCGTTCCAGCCGCTGCCATCCTTTTCCAGCGCAAACGTGACCTTGGCACCGTAGGGCGGATCTTTTTCCAGCAACTTCTTGAGAAACTCGCCGGCCTTCGCGCCATTCAGTGTCGGCGGCACACGCAGGCTGAGTTTCACCGATGTTTGCGGCCGCAATACGTTGCCAGCACTGTCCAGCGGCGGCAGGCCACCGATGCCGGTCACCGCCAACTGCGGGCGCCAGGTCCGGTTGAGCACCAGTTCGGCCAGATCGTGGGTCACTGGCTGCATGCCTTCGACCCAGGGAAATTTGTCATAGATGTCGGCGCCCAGCACTTCGGCGGAAAGCTTGGCCTGGGCAACCCGCTGCGCGGGAATCTCGACGTACAGTTCCTTCGGTTTGATCTGGCCGGTGGCCGGATCCTCCAGCCGCGTCAGCAATTCACGCAGGATGCGGAAGCTCGATGGCACGACGCCCGAAGCGTCGCCCGAATGCACGCCCTCTTTCAGCACCTGCACGGTGAGGTTGCCGCCGGTCATGCCGCGCAGCGACGTGGTCAGCCACAACTGGTCGTAGTTGCCACAACCGGAGTCCAGACATACCACCAGCGAGGGACTGCCGATGCGCGCAGCCAGATGATCGACGTAGTACGGCAAGTCGTAACTACCCGACTCCTCACACGCCTCGATCATCACCACGCAACGGGCATGCGGCACCCCTTGCTCGCGCAGCGCAAGCAGGGCGGCGAGCGAGCCGAAGATCGCATAACCATCGTCGGCACCACCGCGGCCGTACAGCCGGTCGCCCTTGATCACCGGCGTCCAGGGACCGAGCCCCTCGGCCCAGCCGGTCATCTCCGGCTGCTTGTCCAGATGGCCGTACAGCATCACGGTGTCGTCGCCTTCGCCCGGCACGTCGATATAGATCAACGGCGTGCGGCCTTCCAGCCGTACCACTTCCAACGTTGCGCCCGGCAGCTGACTCAGCTTGGAGCGCGCCCAGCTTTCCATCAGCTTTACCGCCGCATCCATGTAGCCGTGTTCAACCCACTTCGCGTCGAACATTGGCGACTTGTTGGGAATGCGGATGTATTCGACAAGCTGCGGCACGATCTCGTCGTCCCACAGACCGCTGACGAAGTGGGAAAGGCGGGCAGTATCCATGATCAAACTCCGGCAGCCGGTCAAATTCTCATTGTAGCAGCGCCCTTCAGCCCTGCTGCGGGCGCCTACACCCGGTCAGGCTGATCCCACAGCTGCGGGCGAAAGTTGCTCACCCCTTCCGCGACAAAGCCGGCTGCGCAACCCGTTGCCACTCGACGATAGTGTCGCTGCGGTTCCTACAGAACAGGAACGCCGCACCCCATTCACGGAGGAAGGCCATGTTCAAGAAAATTGCCGTACTTGCGTTTGCATTGGCTCTCGCACTGCCTGCATCGACGTTTGCCGCTACACCAGTCAACGTCAACACGGCCGATGCCGTCACCCTCGCCAAGTCGCTGGATGGCATAGGTCCGACCAAAGCGCAGGCGATCGTGGCCTGGCGTGATGTCCATGGACCATTCAAAAGCGTCGACGATCTGGCCCAGGTGAAAGGTTTCGGCCCAGCGACGCTTGAGCGCAATCGTGCCGCCGTACTGCTTACCGGCGGCCCTGCTGTGGGCGCTGCGAAAGTGGACAGCAAGCCAGCCAGCAGCAAATCAAGTAGCTCGAAGAGTGGCCAGAAGAATGGCCAAAAGGCTTCACCGACCAAGGTCCCGGCCAGCGCTGAAGAGTAAGGACGGAAAGCGTGCCAGCGCCTTCCTCGAGGACGAGCTCCACCCCGGGCGAAGGCTGGGCGGCGGCCTGGCGGGTCACGCTGCTTGCGCTACACTCGCGCGCCCAGCCTGCCGCCAGGTCGCCATGATTCTTCCGCGCTATCACGTCGCCGACTCCTCCATTCGTGGTGCCGGCAAGGGTCTGTTTCTCGATGAAGCCGTCGCTGCGGGGCGCGTGATCACGGCACCCGATCGCATTGAACGTACCTTCAGGCATGCAGAAATCACAGCCTCACCAGAACTCAGCGCGCAGTTCCATGCCAGCGCACGCTGGTTCGAGGATTACTACACGCTATCGCCTGACTGGCCGGATGAGTGCTACATCAACCACAGCTTTACGCCAAACGGCTTGTGGCACCTCGGGTTCGTGTTTGCACTGGCCAAACTGCCCGCCGGCACCGAAATCACGGTGGACTATCGTCACCTGCTACCCCCTGGCCAAGCCGAGGATTTTGTCGATTCGGTCACAGGTGAGATAATAGCGGGCTTATCCTGGTCCGAAAGTCTAGCCAGTAGCACCCGCGCACTGGCACGACTACTGGATACCACCCACAGCTGATTGTGATGTTTGATATCCCTATTCTTGAAACGGCACGACTGCGCCTGACAGCGCTGACCGAACAGCACTTCAACGACTATGCCGCGATGCTGGCCGACCCGGACAGCACGCGCTGGATCGGCGATGGCGAACCGCTGGACCGTACCAATGCTTGGCGCTCGCTGGCGATGTTGCTGGGACATTGGCAACTGCGCGGCTGCGGCATGTGGGCACTGGAGCTGAAATCCAGCGGCGAATTCATCGGCCGCGCCGGGCTGATGTACCCCGAAGGCTGGCCGGACCTGGAGCTGGGCTGGATGCTCAAGCCGGAACACCGTCATCATGGTTATGCGACTGAAGCCGGTAACGCTGTGCTGGATTTCGCCTGGAACCATCTTCGGGTGCCGCGCGTGATCAGCCTGGTGCGGATCGGCAACGAGGCCTCCGACCGGGTGGCCGAACGCCTGGGCGGAGAACATATCGAGGATATGGATTTCTACGGTAGTCATAGTCATGTGTTTGCGTACTACCCACCACACCGCGAGCGCCGTCAGGCCCGCGCGTGACTTACGCAACCCATGACGGACGCAATACAGGTGCACGGAGCGCAGCGCTCGGTGCATCCAGCGGCGTTCAGGAAGCAACCCGATAAACTGCGCTACTAAGAGCCTGTTCAGGCGCTAAGCCGTCGTCCGGAATCCATCATGCGCATTCTGCTTGCCGAAGATGACCTCTCCATCGCTGACGGCATCTGTGCATCGCTGCGCCAGGGCGGGCACGCTGTGGATCATGTAGCGGCGGGCAATCTGGCCGATGCGGCCCTGCGCGATCATGACTACGACCTGCTGGTGCTGGATCTTGGCCTGCCCGCCATCGATGGCAGCGAAGTGCTGCAGCGCCTGCGCAGCCGCGGCGCCGGGCTTCCGGTGCTGGTGGTGACCGCGCGTGACGGTTTGCCCGAACGTATTCGCGTGCTCGACCTGGGCGCCGACGATTATCTGGTCAAGCCGTTCGCACTGTCCGAGTTCGAAGCACGTGTGCGTGCGTTGCTGCGGCGGGCAAGCAGCCGCGGCGTGCCGGAATTGCAGTTGGGCCGACTACGACTGGATCTGCCTGGTCACCGCGCCTGGATCGACGATACCCCACTGGAGCTGACCGCGCGCGAGTTCGGGTTGCTTGAAGCGTTGGCGCTGCGCGCCGACCGCGTCACCAGCCGTGCGCAGTTGATCGAAGCACTATGCGACTGGGATCAGGAGCTGACCGATAACGGACTGGATATTGCCATCCATCGCTTGCGCCGCAAGTTGCACGGTAGCGGCACGGGCGTGCGCACGATCCGCGGTCTTGGCTACCTGCTCGAAGAAGCCGTCGAATCCGCGGACGACCCGGCATGAATCACGGTCATACCCGTCATCTGCGTCCCAGCCTGCGCCGCCGGCTGCTGATTTTCCTGCTGATTCCAATGGCAGCGCTGCTGCTGCTGGACGCGCTGCTGACCTACGGTGTTGCCTTGGCTTACGCGAACCGAGTACACGACCGCGACCTCAGCGACGACGCGCTGACGCTGGCGAAGATGCTGGGTAGCGACCAGCTCGGCAGCGAACTGACGCCTCAGGCGCGTTTTCTGCTCGAATACGATCCGGACGGCCGCAGCTATTTCAGTGTGAACAGCGCCAAGCATGGCCTGTTGGCGGGCAACGCCCGGCTACAGCAGCTGGCGCAGACGATTGCACCCGATGGTCCGCCCACCCTGTACGACTCGCGACTTGATCAACATGAACTGCGCGCGGCGACGGTTCACACGCCGGCGAGCCGCGACCCGAGCGACAGCTTGACCATTACCGTTGCCGAGACCCTGCGCGACCGTCATTTGCAAGCGCGGGAAATTCTGCTGCTGGCCAGCCTTATGCAGACGTTATTGCTGGTTTGCGTACTGTCGCTGGTGTGGTTCGGCGTCAACCATGGTCTGCGCGTGCTCGACCCGCTAACCGCCCGGCTGGCTGCCCGCTCCCATGAATTGACGCCGATCGGCGGCGCCGACGTACCGCAGGAAATCCTGCCACTGACCCGCACCATCGACGCGCTGTTCGCCCGCCTGCGCAGCATGCTGGCGCTGCATGACCGTTTCATCGCCGATGCCGCGCATCAGTTGCGCACTCCGCTGGCCGGACTGAGCCTGCACGTCGACCGCGCGTTGTCCGATCCACGGCCGGAAACAGTGGCCGATGCGCTGTCGCACATCCAGCGCCTGACCCGACGCGCGGCGCGCACATCGTCGCAACTGCTGGCACTGACCCGCGCGCAGGCTGCCCCGATAGACGCGCTCGACCGCAGTCTGCTCAATCTGACACGGCTTATCCCCGACGCGGTTTCGCTGCGCGTACACGAAGCTCTCGGCGCCGGCGTGGATCTCGGCTACCAGGGGCCTAAGCAACCGCTATGCATTCTTGGCGATGCTTCCTGCGTGCAGGATTTGCTCGACAACCTTATTGATAACAGCCTGCGCTACGCCGGCCGCGGCAGCACCGTCACCGTTAATCTGCAGCCGCAAACCGACGGTGGTGCCAGTCTCATCGTCGAGGACAACGGCCCCGGCGTTCCGCCCGAATTGCTGCCACGCTTGAGCGAGCGCTTTTTCCGCGCTCCCGACAGTGGCGAGGAAGGCAGCGGACTGGGTCTGGCGATCGTGCAGCGGATTGCCGAACGGCACCACGCCGAAGTGATCTATCAACTTGGCGAGGAACATGGGCTGTGTGTCGAGGTGCGTTTCCCACCGGCGACACATACGGCATGAAGCCGATCAACATGCGATCCACGGCGCCCTGGCGTGAACGTTTGTCGAGATCAGCTATTGCGTACGCGCGCTTCACCTTCACAATGGGCAGCGATCGGACGGTGACAGCGACCAACGATACGCACCACGGATGCCGACTGGACGCACCCGCGTCCGATCATCGACCTGGAAGATTGCCAACCGTGCCCATCCATACACCGTGCAGGGGGATCTCCGGCCATCTGTCGTACGCCTGCCTGATCGGCGTCCTGATCGGCGGGATCGCCGGCTGCGCCGCGCCAGTGCCCAAGCTGACGCCACCTCTGCCTGCACAATGGCAGCACGTCGTGGCGTCGAATCCGGCCAAGCCGACTGACCTGCATGGCTGGTGGCATGCCTTTGACGATCCCCAACTCGACGCGCTGGTCGATCGCGCGTTGACCAGCAACCTCGATGTAGCCCAAGCCGTCGCGCGGTTGCGCGCCACGCGGGCGTTGCATGATCGCGCTCATGCTCGTTACCTGCCATCGCTGCGAGCACACACTGATGATGTAGTCGATCCCAGCGCGAGTGCTTCGTACTTTGTCGCTGGCTTCGACGCCAGCTGGGAATTCGGATTCTTTGGCCGAGCCGAAGGCACTCGACGCGCATCACAGGGCGCGCTGGACGCCAGCATCGCCGACCTGCGCTCCGCGCAGGTAACCCTGATCGCCGAAGTCGTACGCGAATGGATCGAGCTGCGCACCGCACAACAACAGGAGCAGCTGCTGTCGCAGATCAGCGACGCTCGCCAGCACCAAGGGCAGTTGCTGCAAACTCGCCAGCGCCTGCAATTGGTAGCACCCGGCGCAGTGGATCAGGCGCAAGCGGCAGCCGCACAATCCACAGCCGCGTTGGCGGTGCCGCGGCAAGCCGTGAACGCCAGCGCGCAGCGCTTGGCCGTATTGCTCGGTCAGAACCACCCGGACCCGACGTGGTTGCAACCCGGCACGCCACCGGAGCTGGGTGCATGGCAACTGGACAGTGCCCCTGCCGATCTATTGCGCACACGTCCCGAAATTGCGCGCGCCGAGGCGGATGTGCTGCAAGCCGCTGGTGAATTGGCGCTCACCCACGCCGATATGTTTCCCAGCATCGGCCTCGGCGGCTCGATCGACTGGGCCACTGACATCAACAACAACAAGAAGCATGCAAACACTCCCAATGCCATCGATTCATTGGGACCGGTATTGGACATTCCACTGTTCGACTGGGGTACGCGGATCGCGGCAACACATGCCAAGGGATTCGAGTTGCAGGCCAGCGTGCTGGCCTACCGGCAAGCGGTATTGCAAGGCGTGGCCGAGGTGGAAACGGCCTTGGGTAGCCTTCAGCAGCAGCAGCAGCGCGAACAGCAGAGCACCCTTGCGTGGCGGGCCATGCAACGCAGCGGCCAGGCCGTACAAACCCGAATCGGGCTGCAGTTGGGCAGTCCACTCGATCTGGTCGACAGTCAGGTAGCCGTTGATCAGGCCGCGATGGAACTGGCCGACGCCCGTGCCGCGCACAGTCTGGCTTACGTTGCGCTGTTCAAGGCTCTCGGTGGCGCACCGCTGCCGTCGGAATCCACGACCGCAATAGCGGAGCCGGAGGATTCGTCCACGTCATCCTCTGCAGGAACCCATTCGTCCTCCAGCGCGACCAGCGGGACGTACCGCTGATGGTTGCACTTGCACGCAAGACACTGATCTACGAATGGCGACGCTTTCTGCCGGCCATGCTGGCCGTGGGTTTCGCGGGCCTGTTGCAGTTGCTGCAACTCGCCTTGGTGCTTGGCATCTTCGGCAGCACCAGTCTGTACATCACCGGTTCGTCGGCCGATGTTTGGGTGGGTTACCCCGGCACCCAGAGCGTAGGCTCGGGACGAACGATCGATGCCGACGTGGAGTCTCGCGTACTGATGGATCCGGCCGTACTGCGCGTCGAGCCGTATATCTGGGTCGATGGCGATTGGCGCGGAAAAACTGAAACCGGCGGAATATCGGTGTTCGTCTCCGGCATCGACCCGAGCCCTGAAGGCCTGATGTTTTCCAAAGCCTTGCCACCCTCGCTGCGCGCCCGATTGGCCGAGCCGGATGCGGTCGTTGTCGACCGTTCCGTGCTGACTCAGCTGGGTGTCGACATCGGTCAGACCGCCACCATCAATGGCCATCAGGTGAGAGTGGTTGGCATCAGCAGCGGCCTGCGGGCGCTGGGTGGGGTCAACGTACTGTGCTCGCTGGACACGGCACGCGGGCTGGACGACGTCCCTGCCGACAACGGTCCGACCTATCTGGTAGCCAAGCTGCGCGATCCGCGTCAGGCCGATGCGGTTGCCAAGCGCCTGCGCGGCAGCACGGCGTTTGGCCCGTACACGACGTGGAGCGCCAGGGATTTTGCACGCCGCTCGGTGCGCTACTGGCTGTTCGATACCGGCGCCGGTGCTGGCGTGCTGTTCTTGGCGGGCATCGTGTTTCTGGTAGGCGCCGTGATCACCAGTCAGACCCTGATCGCCGCGGTCAATGGCTCGGTGCGCGAATACGCAACTCTCAATGCTCTCGGTGTCGGCGTAGCGGCGCTGCGCAGGGTGGTGCTGGAACAGGCGTTCTGGGTCGGCGCGCTGGGATTGCTTGGCGCGGGTGTGCTCGGCATTGTGCTGATGGTGCTGGCGCGTAGCCAGGATGTGCCAGTGGTACTTACTTTACCCGCGGTACTGGTGTGCATCATTCTGGTCATGGGACTTGCCGCCGTTTCCGGGCTGGCCGCCATGCGCAGTCTGCATCGCGCAGACCCCGCTACGTTGTTGAGGTAGTCCGATGCTAGCTGCCAGTGCTACTGAACCGTTGCGCGTGCCTGCCCTCGTGGCGGAGAACGTCAGCAAGGCGTTCGTTTCCGGCCAGCAACGCACCCAGGTGCTCGACGGCCTCTCGCTGAGCCTCGATGCGGCTGAGCTGACCTTGATTTCGGGCCCGTCGGGCTGTGAAAAAAGCACGCTGCTGGCGATCCTCAGCGGCTTGCAAAAAGTCGACGGTGGCCGCGTGATGGCGCTCGGCAGCGAGCTGGGTCAGCTTGATGTGCGTGCGCTGGAGCGCTTCCGCCTGCAACACACCGGTTTCGTCTTCCAGGGCTTCAACTTGTTCCCCGCACTGAGTGCTTTCGAACAAGTCGAATTGCCGTTGAATCACATGGGCTTGTCGCGCAACGAAGCACGAGCGCGCGCGCAAAGCTCGCTGGAGGAAGTGGGCCTGGCTCATCGCATGCGACTGCGTCCGTCCGAACTGTCCGGTGGCGAGAAACAGCGCGTGGCGATTGCCCGTGCGCTCGCAAAGAAACCCGAACTGCTATTTGCCGACGAACCAACCAGTGCGCTGGACGCAGCCAATGGCCAGATGATCATCGACATCCTGCATCGCATCGCCCGTACACACGGCACCACTGTGCTGTGTGTCAGTCACGATCCACGCCTGGTCGTGCACGCCGATCGCGTGCTTGCCATGGAAGATGGGCGCATTCTCAGCGACTGGCGCACGCAAGCGCCGGTTTTCGACAGCAAGGAAAGTTCTTCGTGAATTCGTCCATCGTGAATCCGTCTGTCCCAAATTCGACCATAGCGGTGGCGCCCGTGTTCTATCGCTCTGGTCGTCGTGCTGCGATGAGTCTCGCGTGTCTCACCGTTTCAATGTTGTGGCTGCTGGCCGCCTGCTCAAAATCTGCCGACGCACCGAAGGACGGCTCGGCAGAGAGCCCCGACAAATCGGCTGCAGCCGTCTATGCCGCCGTGGCGCGCGGCAAGATCGATATCGAAGGCGGCTTGCTGAATCTCTCGATGCCTCGCGAAGGCACCTTGGCGAAGGTTGCGGTTCACGAGGGAGATCGGGTCAAACAAGGCCAGCTGCTTGCCGCACTGGATACCGAACCGGCCATGCTGGCTGTGGACAGTGCACAAGCGCAACTGGAACAGGCGAAGGCGCAACTGAAGCTGCTCGACATCCAGCGACCCGTGGCGAAACAGCGCGCGCAACGCTTGATGGCGGCTGTTGCCGCCGGTGCCGGCGACGGTCAGAGTGCCGACGACGCGCGTGGAGCGGCAGCTCAACTGGACGCGGGACACGACGCAGCGGTCGCGGCAATGGATATGGCCAACCAGAAGCTTGCCGAAGCGCGTTACGAACTGAAGCAGCGTAGCTTGTTTGCGCCATTCGACGCCGATGTCGTGCAAGTAACGGCGCAGCCTGGCGCCAGCGTTTCGCCCTCCTCCGGAGGGTTATTCACGCTGCTGCCGGAAAAGCCGCGCATCGTCCGCGCTGAGCTCAATGAGAGTTTTGTCGGAGTGATCAAGCCCGGCATGCATGCCGAGGTTGTAGCGGACAGCGGGCCTGGTGCCGGACAGTGGAGCGCGCATGTACTGCGGGTCGGCCAGGTGTATGGTCCCGCCACGCTCGAAAACGATCCCCAGGTGCGCGCGAATGCCCGGACGGTAGGATGCGTGCTCGCCTTCGACCAGCCGCAGAACCTGCGCATCGGGCAGCGGGTGATCGTGCGCTTCGGCAGCACGAAAGCACCCGCCCAAATGGCCCCGAAAGACTGAGGAAACCGCGATCTGCGAACCTGTAGGGCATCAAGGACCGCTGTCGGTGAACGATATCCGGGCTGCTATCTACAGGGTAATCGCGTGATCCAGCAAGCTGACTTTTTCTTCGAGGGGGGTCGCAGCGGTGTGCTGTTGATCCACGGCCTCACCGGTACACCGATGGAAATGCGGCTACTCGGCAAGGGCCTGAACCGTGCTGGTTTCACCGTGCACGGCATGCAGTTGGCCGGCCATTGCGGCAACGTCGAGGATCTACTCGCCACGGGCTGGAAAGACTGGTACGCCAGCGTCGAGAAAGCCGCGAATGACTTGCTCGGTAAAGTTGATCATCTGTTCGTTGGTGGCTTGTCGATGGGTGCCTTGCTGGCACTGAAGCTGGCCGCCGATCGACCGGACCAGATCGCCGGTGTCGGCGTGTACGGCGCCACATTCCGCTATGACGGCTGGAGCATTCCGTGGGCAGCGCGCCTATCGTTCATGCTGCCGCTGCTGAAAAAGCTCGGGATTGGCCGCAACCGCAGCTTCATGGAACAACCGCCCTACGGCATTCGCGATGAGCGCCTGCGCGCACAGGTCAGCACGGCGATGCTCGGCGGCGACAGCGCTGCTGCGGGTCTGCCCGGCAATCCCTGGTATTCGTTGGCCGAGATGTACGGCCTGGCCGCCGAAGTGCGCAGTCAACTGTCACAGGTGACCGCGCCGTGTCTGGTCGCTCATGCAAGCGAAGACGATGTCGCGAGCCTGAAGAACGCCGAACTGGTGATGCGTGAAGTCAGCGCACCGGCCGAGCTGCTGTTGCTCAAAGACAGTTACCACATGATCACCATCGACAAGGAACGCCGCACGCTGATCGAACGTTCGGCTGCGTTCTTCGACAGCATTGCGGCCGCCGACACCATGCAGCGCGTTGCTGCCTGATGATGTCGGCGATGGGTTCCATCTCGACGCTGGTCGCGGGCCTGTGGCTGTTCAACATCGTGCTCGATACCGGGGGTCAGCTCGCGTTCAAGGCGGCTGCCGGCGATGAGGAAGCCGGTGACGGTATGGCGCGCTGGAAGCACATGGCGTCACGTCCCTGGCTGTGGCTCGGCATCAGCTGCTATGTCGTCGAATTTCTGGTGTGGATCGCGTTTCTGTCGCTGATCCCTCTGTCCGAGGGCGTGCTGCTGGGCTCGATCAATATCGTCGCGATCATGATCGCCGGTCGCTTTCTGTTCGGCGAAAAACTGACCCGGCTGCGAGTCGCCGGAATTCTGCTGGTGACCCTGGGCGTGGTGATCGTGGGAGTCGGCGGATGAAACGCTTCTATCTGATCGGCTTCCTGCTTCTGATGACGTTCGACACGCTGGCGCAGATCAGCTTCAAGTACGCCGGCACGCATGCGCTGCCGGTGGCGGCCAGCGTTGCGTGGGTGCTGCGTGTGTTTGGCCAGCCGTGGATCTATGGTGCCGTGATCGGTTACATCGGTGCATTCTTCACCTGGATGAGCCTGCTCAAGCACGCGCCGATCGGCCCTGCCTTCGCCGCCTCGCACCTGGAAGTAGTGTCGGTGATGCTGCTGTCCGTGTGGCTATTCGACGAGCATCTCAATCTGGCTCGTGTGCTGGGCGCGATCGCGATCATTGCCGGCATCATCTGCCTGGGCCTGGCCGAAAGCCGCGAGCATCCGGCTGAAGTCGAGCCCGAGCCGGCGCAAGCCTGAGTTCCCGCGGTACGCTGCGCGCATGCTGCCCCGCCGCCGCCACGAACTGCCACCGACCGCCGGCCTGCCGCTGCGGCTGGATGATCTGCGCCCGGGCCCGGCGACGCTGGCCGCCGACATCGCCACGCAGTTGGGCACGCCGCCGCTGCAACTGGAATGCTCCGGCACGGCCTGCCTGTTGGTCACGCTGACCGCGCTGCACGCATTGCAACCGAAGCGCCGCCGTGTGGTGGTGCCCGCCTTCACCTGTCCGCTGGTTGCGATTGCGGTGCTGCAGGCCGGGCTCGAACTGCAGTTGTGCGATCTTCGGCCAGGCCACTACGACATGGATCCCGCTGCACTGCGCGCCGCTTGCGACGAGCACACGTTGGCGATCGTTCCGACGCACTTGGCAGGTCGCGTCGCGGACGTTGCCGACGCGTTGACTGTTGCGCGCAACGTCGGTGCGTATGTGGTGGAAGATGCTGCGCAGGCGCTCGGCGCGCGTGTTGATGGCGTCAGCGTGGGTCTGCTCGGTGACGTCGGTTTCTTCAGCCTTGCCGCTGGCAAGGGCCTGTCGATCTATGAAGGTGGCCTGCTGCTGACGCGCGATGCTTCGCTGCGCGAACGGCTTGCAAGCGTCGCTGCCCGCCGTGTTCCGTCAAGTGTGTGGATGGAATGTCGCCGCAGCCTGGAGTTGATCGGATACACCGCGCTGTATCGACCCCATGGGCTGGGGCTGGCTTATGGCAATCCCTTGCGTCATGCCCTGCGCCGCGGCGATCCCGTCGCCGCCGTCGGCGATGATTTTCCGCTGACCATTCCACTCCATCGTGTCGGTCGCTGGCGGCAGGCCGTCGGCGCGCACGCTGCAGAGCGTCTGCCTGCGTTTCTCGATCAGCTGTCGGCGCAAGCGCAACGCCGGTTGCCACGGCTGCGTGCGATCAATGGCATCGAAGTGCTCAATGATCCGCGTGGCGCCCAGGGCACCTGGCCATTTTTACTGCTCTTGCTGCCCGATCAGCAACGTCGCGATGCGGCTCTCGCGCAGCTCTGGCAATCCGGTAGGGGGGTCAGCCGACTGTTCATCCATGCCCTGCCCGACTACTCGTATCTCGCCGATATTGTGCCCGCGCAAGACGTGCCAAACGCTCGTGATTTCGCCGCCCGCAGCATGACCATCAGCAACAGCCCATGGCTGGATGACGATACATTCGAGACGATCTGCCGAACACTGGAAGCGGTGCTGAGTTGAACGGGTAGCTCTTCAACTACAAAAGCTCGCACACAGGGTGCGCTCCTACACTTATGCAGGGTCAGCTGGACTTCGCCGCAATCGCATCCAGCAGTTGCAGATTCAGCGCATGCTGCTGCGCCTGCCATCCCGCCAATTCAGCCGGGTCGATCTCGGGCTGTTCGTCCATCGCTGAAAGCCGACGTTTCCACCAGCTCTGATAGCGGTAGTGGGATACCTCGCCGTTGATGTCGCTGCCGACCAACCCGTTGCGCAGGCTGTCGATCAACGCCAGCGCATGACCGGTCAGCAGGCGTCCCTGGTCCCAGTTGGTGTGCGCCACTTCGGGGGAGAACGCATCCTTGTCGATCGACAGGTAGCTCGGCACGGCTTGCGTACGTTGCGATTCGACGAACGCATCCACCAGGGCCTCTGGCGTGTCGAAACCACGGAAAGCGTGCGCCAGACCAAGTCGGCGCGCCCACCCGGTGTCCACGCCCATACTCCAATAGGTCAGCTTCCTGCGCATCAGCGGCGTCAGGTAGTTCTCCCACGCATGACCTGCACCAATGTCGGCCGACGTGATGCCCAGCACGTGCACCTGACTGACCGCAGGTAGCGAGGCAACGCGCCGCACCCACGAGCCGCAATGCACACCAAACGGGAAACGCATGTTGTCCGGATGATTGTCCAGCACGACGACCTGAAACGATGTGCGCGGTTGCAGGCGCGCAATCAGTGGCCAGCTCAGATGATGAAAGTCACCGCTGCCCATGAACACGGTACCGTACTCGGCGGGCAGCAGTTCATCCAGCATCGTGCTGAAACGCCGCATCGTCTTCAGCGAGCAACCGAAGCGAATGGATTCCTGCCAGTGCTCCAGCGGCAACACCAGCCGATGGGGCAGCGGTCCGACTGAACGGTCGATATCGAGCACGACCGGTCGGTTCGCGAGGTCATTCATTGGCTGCTCTCCATCAGCTGTTTATCCGTCCTGTTGATTGTCGGCCGCACTGTCTTCCGGCTTCTGCATAGCCTGCCAGCTGCGGTCGCTTTCGAAATGACCGCCGAGCCGGCGCAATAGTGCGCGCAACATCGGATTGCGGGCATACACCGCGTGACGCGTGAAGGTCATGCGTGCGCCCAGGAATGACTTCACTTCGGGGTCGGTCCAGCCAGCCACGTAGTGAGTTAGCGCACGCTGCCGCGCGTAGTCGAGGTTGTGCATCCAGCTGACGAAATACAGGTTGTGTTCGCGCGCCTGTGGATAGGCAAACCCGACATATTTGTCGATCAGTTTGCCGCCGTGTTCGTAACACAGATTCCAGCCGATCATCTGCCCCGCGTGACGATAGACGAACACCACGCCATGGCTCTGTGCGTCCTGCAAAAGAGTGCGGAAATACGCCGCGCTCAGCTGATCGAAGTGAATTTCACTTTGCGCATACACGTTGTCGAACAATGCCTGAAACTGCGCCAGTGTGGCCGTGTCGCTGAAGCGGGCATCGCCGGTAGCCACCGCCTCGATCTCTAGATCGGCACGCGAGCGCAGTTTGCGCCGGATGTTCTTCCGCCGCCCGGAAGACAGTCGTGCCAGATATTCATCGTTCGACGTGAAATCAATCGGCACCCACGCCAGCGCCTGTCCTTCCAGCAGCACATAACCCTCCGCTTCGCAGGCAGCAGCAAACGCGCGCGCATGCGTGTTTTCAGCGTCACTGAGCAGCGGCGAATCTTGTGCGATGTCCTTGACGATCAGTAGCTTGCATTCCTGACCATACGCGACCTTGAGGCCGCGCGCCAACTCCACCGGCGATACGGCGGGCGGCAACGGCGCGTATTCGGAGACTGTCGTTCCGGCGAAGCGCGTGCGCCATTGCAACAGACGACCCCACCAGCGGTACAGTGGAAATCGGGTGATTCGTCGCCGCAGCGCATCATCCGCCGTGGTCAGCAGATTGAACGACGCCACAAAGCAGGGCATGCCTTGCGGCGACTCATCCACCATGAATCCCAGTGGTGGATGAGTCGTGAATGCCTCCAGCAGGGCATCCGGTTCCAATTGGGCGATGAAAGACATGGGTAAGCCAGTTCGCCTAGACTGATTCATAGGTAACATTGCCGCCTGCCGCCAGGAACCGAGCCGTCATGACCGATACGACCCAGCAACAAGTCTTCGATATCATCGCCAAGCAGGCCAAGATCGACGTCGCTACGATCAAGCCCGAGTCCACCTTGAAAGACCTCGGCATCGAATCACTGGAGGCGATCGAGGTGATCTTCGACATCGAGGAACACTTCAACATTACCTTTCCTGACCAGCAAGGTGCCAATTTTGACACCGACACGACGCAGAGTCTGGTCGATGCGGTGCAGAACGCATTGGACGAAAAAGCCGCTGCGGGTGAAGGATCGAAGTAATGCCCACGGTTCCTCAGACGCGCCGCATCGCGATCACCGGCATGGGCGCGATCAGCCCGCTCGGCGTCGGCGCCGAAACGTTGTGGCAAGGATTGCGCGAAGGTCGTAGCGCGATTGGTCCGCTGCGCCATCCGGATGCTGACCGACTGCGCGTGAAGATCGCCGCCCAGGTGCCGGATAGTTTCGACCCGACGTCGAATATCGAAGAGCGCACTCTGATCATGCTCGATCGCACTTCGGAATTCGCGCTGCATGCCGCGCGTGAGGCGATCGCGCAATCCGGACTGGACTTCAGCCAGGACGAGCTTGGCGCGCGTACCGCCGTGGTCGTCGGCACCGGCGTTGGCGGTGAAAACACCCAGGACGAACAGAGCAAGCGGCTGTACGGGGAAAATTCTCCGCGCGCGCATCCGCTCACCATCGTGCGGGTGATGACGAATGCATCGGCTAGTCAGATCAGCATCGCCTACGGCCTGCGCGGACCGACCTTTGCCGTCTCCAGCGCCTGCGCTTCGGCGAACCACGCGATCATCCAGGCCGCGCAGATGATCCGCTATGGCCTGGCAGACGCCGCGGTCACCGGCGGCACCGAAGCGTGTCTGACCTACGGCGCGTTGCGCGCATGGGAAGCGATGCGCGTGCTGGCCGACGATACCTGTCGCCCTTTCAGCATCAACCGCCGCGGGCTGGTGCTCGGCGAAGGCGCCGGTATCTTCGTGCTTGAACTGATGGAACATGCGCAGGCACGCGGCGCGTTGATCCTGGCCGAATTGGTTGGCGTCGGCATGACTGCGGATGCGACCGACATCGTGATGCCCAACGCGACTGGCGCTGCCGCTGCGATGACCCAAGCGCTTACCGACGCCGGGCTGGCGCCGCAGGATGTCGACTACATCAATGCGCACGGCACCGGTACGCAAGCCAACGACTCGACCGAAACCAGAGCGATCCGGCTCGCGTTCGGCAGCCATGCCGATCGCCTCGCGGTGTCCTCGACCAAGTCGATGCATGGGCATGCGCTGGGCGCTTCCGGTGCGCTGGAACTGGTAGCGGTGATCGGCGCGCTGCGCGACGGCGTGGTGCCGCCCACGGCGAATCTGGACAAGCCGGACCCTGCCTGCGATCTGGACTATGTGCCGAATGTCGGCAGGGAGATGCCGGTGCGTGCGGCCGTCAGCAATTCGTTCGCATTCGGTGGACTCAACGCAGTGCTGGCGCTCAAGCGCGCGCCCTGACCTTGCTGCGCTCCGCTCCAAACAGAGTCGCTCCAAATAGAAGAACCCGGCGGTAGACCGCCGGGTTTCTTTTTTGCGTGGCCGACGCGCGGCCGACATTACGCCTTCTTGGCTTTGGTCAGCAGCTGGTCAAGCAATGCGATCGCCAGGTCGATTTCCTCGTGGGTAATCTCCAGCGACGGCGCAAACGTGATCACGTTCTTGTACCAGCCGCCCACGTCCAGCACGAGTCCGATCTTCTTGCCGTTGTGCTCAAGGTCGCCGGCCAGGCCGATGTCGACCATCTTGTCGAGCAGCGCCTTGTTCGGCGTGAAGCCGTCCTCGGTGCAGATCTCGGCGCGTAGTGCCAGACCCAAACCGTCGACGTCGCCGATTTCCTTGTGGCGCTTCTGCAGATCGCGCAGGCCTTCGAGGAAATGCGCGCCTTTCTTCGGCACGCTGGTCTCGTAGTCCAGCTCGTAACCCATCTTGATCACTTCCAGACCCAGCGCGGTGCCCAGCGGGTTGGAGTTGAAGGTGGAATGGGTCGAGCCCGGCGGGAACACCGTCGGGTTGATCAACTCTTCGCGCGCCCACAGACCGGACAGCGGATTCAGGCCGTTGGTCAGCGCCTTGCCGAACACCAGAACGTCCGGCGTCACGCCGAAATGTTCGATCGACCACAGCTTGCCTGTGCGCCAGAAACCCATCTGGATTTCATCGACCACCATCAGGATGCCGTACTTGTCGAGCACCTTCTTCAGATCCTTGAAGAAATTCATCGGCGGAATCACGTAGCCGCCGGTGCCCTGGATCGGCTCGACATAGAACGCGGCGTACTCGCACTGACCGGTCTTGGGATCCCACACGCCGTTGTATTCGGTTTCGAACAAACGCTCGAACTGGCGTACGCAGGCATCGGAATATTCTTCCGGCGTCATGCCCTTCGGGCGACGGAACGGATAAGGGAATGGAATGAACATCGCGCGCTCGCCAAAGTGGCCGAAGCGGCGACGATAGCGATAGCTGGAAGTGATCGCCGAGGCGCCCAGGGTGCGGCCGTGGTAGCCGCCCTCGAACGCGAACATCAGGCTCTTGCCGTTGCTGGCATTGCGCACGATCTTCAACGAATCCTCGATCGCCTGCGCACCGCCCACGTTGAAATGCACGCGGCCGTCCAGACCGAATTTCTTCTTCGCATCCTGCGCCACCGTCTTGGCTAGCTCGATGCGAGTCTGGTGCAGATACTGGCTGGCTACCTGCGGCAGCCGGTCGATCTGCTCTTTCAAGACGTTGTTGAGGCGCTGGTTGCCATAACCGAAGTTGACCGCGGAATACCACATTTGAAGATCGAGGAACGGCACGCCAGCGGTGTCGAACATGTAACTGCCTTCGCCGTGACGGAAGATCTTCGGCGGATCAACGTAATGAACGGTGTCACCGAACGAGCTGTATTTCGCCTCGTCCGCGAGCAGCTTCGCGTCATCGATAAAGCCGGGCGCGTTCTTGTCGATTTTCATGAGGGAAGATCCGGAAAGATTCAGATAGTTTGTTCAGAGCAGCCCATCGGACGACCCGCTGGGAGCCCACCAATCAGAGCAGGAACATCAAACCAGCGCAGGAGCCGGCGCGTGATGATGATGGGCATGGCTGGCGAGACTGCCGTCAAGCAACTTCGGCAGAAACTCGAGCGCATCCTCGAAGCCGGTGATAGGCACGTAGTCGATGCCGGCAGCGCGGCAATGCTCGATCAGGCGATGCTTGGCGAACACGAAATCAACCCGATCAGCGGCGCAGAAATCCGATGCGCCATCGCCAATCAGCAAGGTCTTGGCACCTGTCTGACTGGCCTGCGCCACGCAGGCGCACTTGCAGGTTCCACTGCGGCAACCGTCAGCCTGAAACGGCGACGTCAGTTGCCACTGCATCGGCGGCTTGGCCGGCGCCAGATGGTTGGCGGCCAGCGGCAGGTCATCCAGGCCATAGCGGCCGAGAATCTTGTGGATCGCGTAGTCCAGACCGTCGCTGACCACACGAATCGGTACGTTCAGTTCGCGTGCCTTCGCGACGAAGCCCGGAAACGCGTGATCGATCCACAAGCCAGCCAGATGTGTGTCGAGCTCTGCGCGAGTCATCTGCAACAGACCCACCTGCCCGGTCATGCATTCGCGCGAACCGATACGGCCGGCGCACC
>Ga0302314_10004891_pt1 | contig 24561 bp, 18 predicted proteins | sample III_Palsa_N2_3_FD_200533 | JGI IMG/M metagenome (GOLD analysis project Ga0302314, IMG submission 200533) | Peat permafrost microbial communities from Stordalen Mire near Abisko, Sweden - III_Palsa_N2_3 | ecosystem: Environmental > Terrestrial > Soil > Palsa > Peat permafrost | place: Sweden... | reverse complement strand
TTGCGCAATATCTTACGGCTAGCAGTGCCAATATAAAACGTGTGACCGATAAACGTCGACGGTGCGTCTGGTCGTTTTGGTCTGATGCGCTTTGCGATCTGAAACCCATAGGCAACGCCGATTGGCGAGCAGAAAATCGCGTGTTCCACGGCGATGCGGTTGATGTCCTCCGAAGCATGAGTGGCCACGCCGAGCGACCGGCGATCATCTACGCCGATCCTCCCTATACGAATGACCAATACTCCCGTTTCTACCACTTGCTCGAGACTGTTTTACTGTACGACTATCCCGAAACTGACGGGAAAGGGCAGTATCGGCAGTGGCGCTTTCGATCGTCATTTTCCCTTGCGACGAAGGTAGATGACTCCTTCAGGGAAATGATTGCGGGGACGGCTCGCGTTGGCGCAGATTTGATGATCAGCTATCCGAGCGATGGCCTACTTGTGAACTCCCTTGAACGCATCCCAGCGTTAATCGCGGATCACTTTTCGGAAGTCTATGATCCCATCATCATACCGCATCAGCACTCTACGATGGGTGGCTCAAAAGGGCCTCAGAAGGAAGACGTAGAGGAGTGCATCTTCATAGGTCGGCGCCCCCTACAAGCTGCCTGAAACGATGCTATCAGGCTGCAGCGATCGTCTGGCTTTAGAACACTCGCCTTCAAAGGCAGAACCGTAAGTTTTAATACGGCGATTTCGTCTTTTCTACGCCCGCGGCATCGGCGCTCGCATCTCGCCATGTAAAGTTTCCGGCCCAGTCGAGGAGATCAGGATAGGCAACCGAGGTGCGCGGAAAGTGATCAGCGAGGGTCATAAGCCAAGTATGGACGCGCAATCCTTCTTGCGCCAGCGAATCACCGCTTCTCCCCAGGATCGACACGGCTGAATGACGGCCGCCTTTGGACGGCGCAGCGAACGAGTTGTCAGACGCCGACGAGCAGATAGGAATCGGGATTGAATTGTGTAAGATCGCCGGATGACCTCGATGCACACTACGATCTGGAGCGCTTCATCAAGCTTTGGCCTCGAAACCGCTGCTAGCATGGCTCACAAGCTTTATCGCGACTACCAACGATATCTCAACGCAACATCGACCGACGATAGGAGAGATGCGGCTATAAATGGCGCCATAACCGCTTGGCACATGTGCGAGTGGGTATGGACGGGCATTACTAGCTATGACCGGCATAGTGCGGACGTAAGCGCATTTCTCGGTGTTGTTGGTCGCCCGATGGAAAAGCGCGATGTTCAGGATTGGGCAGAAAGAGAATGTCCCTCGTTAGTAGCCTGCCGCTCGATTTGTAATGGATCCAAGCACGTCATTTCGGACAGATCTATGGTCACTCAAATGGATGCGCCTGATCCGAACGAGCGCGGACGCGGGAAACAACTGGTCGCTCGGGCGATCATCAAACATCCAGACGGATCCACGACCGAAATGACGAAAGTCCTATTCGACGCTTTAGACTTCTGGGTTCGCCAAGTCACGAATGAGAGTGCCCTGCGTTAATCGGTGAGTGCAAGATGATCTGAAAGTCGGCTTTCAGCGGTCGAGGCGGCATTATTGATCGGCACGGGTTCGCGTAGCTGCGAAGTCGCTCAACCACGAGCAGTTGGTCGGTGCGAGCAAAACCTACCGTCGATCCTCCGATCAAGGAAAGACTTGAAGTGGTCGATAGTCGGCAGACGGCTTTGGGGCGAAGCCGTCATTCTCGTCGACATGCAGAAACGGCCGCTTCCGCTCGAAGCGGCCGTAGCCATTTCGATCAAGCACCGGCTTGAAATGCCTAACTCTGGTGGAAAACGCGATCGCGATTCTCAGAGATTTGCTTGTAGAACTGCTGCTCCGCAACAGCCTACGCTGACAGGTCGAGCCGGAAAAACTGGTTATGAGGGCTTGGCATGTAGTGGGCGAAGGCATCGCACGAAACGAAGCCGGCGCTGCGATACAGTGCGATCGCAGGGGCATGGAGTGTCGCTGTGCCTGTCTCCAGGCTAAGACTTGCGTAGCCTCGCTTCCTCGCTTCGGCGATGATGTGTTCGAGTATTGCACGGCCAACCCCGATGCCGCGCGCGGCAGGTGCTGCGCGCATCGACTTTACCTCGCCATGAGACGCCGCAAGCTCCTTCAGGGCTCCGAAACCGGCCAGTTTTTCGTGCTGCCACGCCGTCCAGAATGTCACACCGGGGGCCGCCAAACCGGACGCGTCGAGGGCGAAGGCATGCTCGGCCATCACTTCCTGAAGCTCTCGCAGGTGATGCGTCAACAGGTCCGTGACATGCGGAGCCCGCGGGTCATCCCTTCTTATTTCCATAGCGCGTCCCTTTTCCATCGAGCATGCCAATATCGCAGCCACGCCGTCTGGCAAGCGGGCAGGATCGTTGGGACAGGCAGGTTTCGAACGACGGCCGACTGCTCCACCAACTGCCGAATTTCAGGCTTGGGTTCGGCCGCAGGCTGGCGTTGGTGGAACCTGTCCGCCAGGTGCGTTATTGCACTCGTATGAGCATTGCCGACTTGCCCTCCGAGATTGCCGACTGGTTCACCGGGCGGGGGTGGCGTGTGCGGCGGCACCAGGCCGAAATGCTGGTGGCGGCTGATCGCGGGGAGCATGCATTGCTCGTTGCCGATACCGGGGCGGGCAAGACCCTGGCGGGGTTTTTGCCGACGCTGGCTGATTTTGCGCCGTCGCGGTTGGGGGGTTTGCCCCCGCCCGAGGGGTTGCACACGCTGTATATCTCGCCGTTGAAGGCGTTGGCGGCCGATGTGCAGCGCAATCTGTTGACGCCGGTCGAGGAGATCGGGCTGCCGATCCGGATCGAGACGCGCAGTGGGGATACGACGAGTGAGCGCAAGGCGCGGCAGCGGGTGCGGCCGCCGCATATTCTGCTGACTACGCCCGAATCGCTGTCGTTGTTGCTCAGCTATCCTGAGAGTGTTGACCTGTTTGCCGGGTTGCGGCGGGTTGTGATCGACGAAGTGCATGCGTTTGCGACGGGGAAGCGTGGGGATCTGCTGACATTGGCGCTGTCGCGGTTGCAGGCGCTTAGTCCGGGGGTGCGGCGGGTCGCGCTTTCGGCGACGTTGGGCGATCCTGATAGTTATCGGGCGTGGCTGGCGCCGGGTGGGGATGGCGCGAGCGTCGCGCTGGTCGTGGGTAAGAACGGTGCGCCGCCTGAGGTCGAGATCCTGCAGCCGATCGATAGTCGGGTGCCGTGGGGCGGGCATGCGGGGACCTGGGCGGTGCCGCAAGTCTATGACCTGATCCGCCGGCATCGCACCACGCTGGTGTTTACCAACACACGGTTTCTGGCCGAATTTCTGTTCGAGAAATTGTGGGATGCCAATGATGACCTGCTGCCGATCGGGATCCATCACGGATCGTTGAGCCGGGAGGCGCGGACCAAAGTCGAAGGGGCGATGGCGCGCGGGGAATTGCGTGCGCTGGTGTGTACTGCCAGCCTCGATCTCGGGGTCGACTGGGGCGATATCGACCTGGTGGTGCAGATGGGCGCGCCCAAAGGGTCATCGCGGCTGTTGCAGCGGATCGGGCGGGCGAACCATCGGCTTGATAGCCCTAGCCGCGCGGTGCTGGTGCCGGGCAATCGGTTTGAATTTCTCGAGGCGCTGGCAGCGTGCGATGCGGTTGTCGCGGGGCAGCGCGATGGCGACGAATTTCGGCCTGGCGGGCTCGACGTGCTGGCGCAGCATGTGATGGGCATTGCCTGCGCGGGGCCGTTTGATGAGGCTGCACTGTTGGCGGAAGTGCAGTCGTCGTGGTCGTATGACTGGCTCGATGCGGGGGCGTGGCAGCGGGTTTTGGCGTTTGTCGCAACCGGGGGTTATGCCTTGCGCGCTTATGACCGGTTCAAGCGGATCGTGCGCAATCCTTCGGGCGAATGGCGGCTGGCGCATCCCGACCAAGCCGGGCGGCACCGGTTGAATGCAGGGATCATCGTCGATTCCGAAATGCTCGAAGTGCGGTTTCGCAATGGACGCGCGCTCGGCAAAGTCGAGGAAGGGTTTGGCGCGCAATTGACGCCGGGCGATACGTTCCGCTTTGCCGGGCTCGATCTGGAGGTCGAGGCGCTGCGCGATAGTGCGGTGGTCGTGCGTGCGGCGCGGCGATCGGGGCAGATCCCCAGCTATATGGGCGCGCGCATGCCGTTGACCACGCATCTCGCCGATCGTGTGCGCGCGCTGTTGGTCGATCGCGCGGGGTGGGCGCGAATGCCCGACGATGTCCGCGAATGGCTGGAAATGCAGGACTGGCGCAGCGCAATGCCCGGGCCCGATGCGCTGATGGTCGAAACCTTTCCCCACGGCCAGCGCTCTTATACCGTGTTCTACACCTTCGAAGGGTGGAACGCGAACCAGTCGCTCGGGATGTTGATCACGCGGCGGATGGAGCATGCCGGGCTGTCGCCACTCGGGTTCGTCGCCAACGACTATGCGCTGGCGGTGTGGGGGCTGAAACCGGTGACCGACCCGGCCGCCCTGCTGACGCCGACCATCCTGGCCGATGAATTCGACGAATGGGTGCAGAATTCATACCTGCTGCGCCGCGCGTTTCGTGAGGTTGCGGTGATATCCGGGCTGATCGAGCGGCAGTATCCGGGCAAGCGCAAGACCGGGCGTCAGGTCACGTTTTCGACCGACCTGATCTACGACGTGCTGCGCAAATATGAGCCCGACCATATGTTGATCGAGGCCGCCTGGGCCGATGCGCGGGCGCGCCTGACCGATCTGGGCCGGCTGGCGGCCGTGCTGGAGCGCGCAGGCCGCCAGCTCGAGCATGTCATCCTCGACCGGGTCAGCCCGCTGGCGGTGCCGGTGCTGGTGATGATCGGGCGTGAAAGCCTGCCGCTGGGCGCCGCGGATGAAGACCTCCTGATCGAGGCCGAGACCCTGGGCGCGACGGCCATGAGGCCATAAAAAAACGGGGGGAACGGCGCATGGCCATTCCCCCCGTTTTGAATTCCGGCGTGAGCCAGCAGGCGCTTATTCGGGCGCTTTGCCAAACACGGCGTAGTTTTCGTTACCCACGAACCCGAACTTGGTCACCTTTGAATCAGTGATGATCTTCAGGATCTCGTTCGCCACTTCGTAGTTGGCGTAAGGTTCGGGCTGGAACTGCAGTTCGGGCTCGACCGCCAGTGCCTTGGTCGCCTGCAACAGCGAAACAAGGTTGCCCTGGTTGATCGGCGAACCGTTCCACATGATCACATTCGCGGTCGTCAGAACGAGCTTGTTCTTGACCGGATTGATGATCGGGTTGTTGGTCGGTGGCGTCGCCTGAGGCAGGTTGACGCTCACCGAGTGGGTGGCCACGGGAATGGTGATGATGAACATGATGAGGAGCACGAGCATGACGTCGATCAACGGCGTCGTGTTCATTTCCATCATCGGCGAGCCATCGTCCTTGCCGCCGCTCATTGCCATGGGTGGTACTCCTTAGATCGCTGGATCCCGCCTAAACGGTGATCCGAGGGTGGTCGGCCAGGGGGGACAGTTCGCCCACCCAAGGGTTAACCGTTCGGATCGACCGGGGTCGAGATGAAGCCGACTTTGGGATAGCCCGCAGTCTGCACGTTGTAGATCGCACCAGCAATACACTTCCACGGAACGTGGACGTCGCCGCGGATATGGACTTCGGGAATCTTGTCCGGGTCCATGTTGGCTGCGCCGCCTTCGCGCTTCACGACTGCATCAAGCCGGTCAAATGCCTGCTTGTACAATTCGGTGTTGTCGACTGGCGTGGTGTTGTTGATGTAAACGCGGCATTCACCCGTAGGTGACGAACCGGTGTAGCCCGCTTGACGTGGGCTGCGGCCAGCGGCGTCGGTCGAAACCACGGCAAGCAAAAGGTTTTCCACTTTGTCCTGGGTCTCTTCAGACTTCAGGATGGGCACTTTCAGCTTTTCGATGGTCTGGATCGCCACGGGAACCGCAATGAGGAAGATGATCAGCAGCACGAGCATCACGTCCACCAAAGGGGTGGTGTTGATGTCCGACATCGGGCGTTCCTGGCCCCCGCCGCCTACAGACATTGCCATTGGTTAAATCCTATCCAGGTCTGACCCGTGTAGTAAGGGTCCGGCCGCTTAGAAGGTCTGGCTGCATGAAAGGGCCGGTTTCCCGATGGCGATAGCCACCCATTCAAGCGCATTTCAGGACAGGGTCGACCCGGCTTGGGCCGACCCCTGGTTGTCCTTACTTCTTGGCAGCAACCGGAGCAGCAGGCTTTGCAGCAGCAAGCGCTGGTACGGCAGGCTTCACTGCACCATGCGATGCAATGTTTGCCAGCACGTCGGTGCTGAAGCCGGTCAGCAGTTCGGCGATACGCTTGTTGCGTGCCTGCAGGTAGTTGTAGGCAAGCACCGCGGGAACCGCGACGAGCAGACCGAGCGCGGTCATGATCAGAGCTTCACCGACCGGGCCTGCGACCTTGTCGATCGATGCCGAACCGGCAAGACCGATGGCGATCAGGGCGCGATAGATGCCGACCACGGTACCGAACAGACCGATGAACGGCGAGGTTGCACCCACGGTTGCCAGGAATGGCAGGCCGCCGGCGAGCTTCGCGTTGATCGTGTTTTCCGAGCGAGCGAGCGAGCCATGCAGCCAGTCGTGTGCTTCGGTCTGGTCGACCAGCTTGGTCGTCTGGTCTTCAGCGAGCAGGCCGTCGTCGACGATCTGGCGCCATGCGCTGTTCTTTTCCAGCTTCGACGTGCCTTCACGCAGCGTCGGAGCGCGCCAGAACGGTGCGATCGCCTTGTACTGGCTGGTGACTTTCATCTGTTCGAACAGCTTGGTCAGCAGGATGAAGAACGTACCAAAGGACATGATACCCAGGATCGTCACGGTTGCATACGAGATGAAACCGCCGGCCTGGAGTGCTTCGACGAAGCCGAACTTGTTCTGCGGCGCAGCACTGGTCGCGGCCGCAGCGAGCGTCTGAATGAGCATTCCGATCTTCCTCTCAAGAATTCATACAATGGGGTAAAAAATCTGGTTGATTACGTAACTGGTCGGCAAGACCATTAGATTGTGCAGAAGGCGCACTCAGTCCTTTGGAATGACCCATTTGGTCTGAGTGGCATAGCTGCCTCCAATCGGGTTGCCGTCACCATCCGTACCCGGGGTAAAGCGGATGCGGCGTTTGGCCAGATCACAGGTTGTCTTGTCCAGTTCAGGACTGCCGCTCGACCGCGTGATATCACACGCCGTGACTTTGCCGTCAGCGCCATAGGTAAGGCGGAAACCGCTCACCCCTTCCTGGCTCAACTGCAAGGCGCGGCTGGGATAGTCGCTATCCGAAAACCAGTCAGCCGGACGACCCTTTGGCACGCCAGGCTTGGCCTGGAACCGTGGAGGCGGCGGCGCCGGCGGTGCGGGAACCACAACGGCAGCTGGCGGCGCCGGAATCGGCGGCGGAGCTGTCACGGTCTGGAGCACGGGCGCCGGAGCGTTGAACGTGATAGCCGGAGGCGGCGCCACGATCGGCGGAGGCGGAGGTGTGTCCGTCTTCGGCGGTGGCGGCGGCGGTGGTGGCGGCGGTTTATCGGGGTCAATCTTGACCGCCGTTGTCACGTCCTTGATCTTCTTAAAGGCCGAATATGCAAGGCCAGTGACCAGTGCATAAATCAGCGCGATATGCAGAAGAGCAACGACGACGAGCACGACAACCTTGTTACCGCTCATCTGTTGGTCAGCGTAAGCCATTCAGCTCTATTACTCCTGATCTTCCCCAAGACCCTCGCCTCGAGAAAAGATACCCCGAAACAAGGAACAAGACGGAGCCGCGTGCGCAACGCAAGTCGCGCACGATTGGCAATTCCAGCGATATCATTCCACCCTGCCGGCAAACCGGTCCACCGACATCGGTCACACGATACATAAAGCATCAGGGCCCGGCGGCGGTATTCGTCAGGCATTTGTTATGATTTGCCTGATCTGTCCCAAGCCTTAACGCCGAAGCCATGGGCGCGCAATTGCTTTATCGGTTCACATCTGATTCACCTCGTATCGCCTCCTGAGAACCCATGGGGCAGCCCTCGCCGGGGACGTGTCGCTGCTTCAAGCCATCAGGATCCGCATATGTCAAAGCCCTTTCGCAAGACCTTTGCAACATTTGTCGCAGGCCTGGGACTGACCGCTGTCAGCACCCTCATCGGCCATGCTGCATTTGCACAGAATGCCTCGAATTCTGCGGCTTTGGACCCCATGGCCGCACCCGGTGGGCAACCTGCCGCAGCACCCCTTCCAATGGGTGAAATCGCGGGCCAGACCTATGCCGACCTGGTCGACCTGGCACAGGCCAGCCCGGTCGTGGTCAAGGCCACCGTCCATCGCCAAAGCAGGCTGGATCCAGTTGATTCGCCCGGGTTGTCCCCGGGTTTTGTCCGCCTTTATATCGAGGCGGACACGAATGCGGTGATCGTCGGGCCAACACTCGGCGAATCACTTCGCTTCCTGGCCGATGTCCGGCTCGATACAAATGGCAAGGTGCCCCGGTTGAACAAGACACAGGTGTTGCTTTTCGGCAACTCCGTGCCCGCCAAGCCCGGTGAACTGCAACTGAGCGCAGCCGACACGATGTTTCCCTGGAGCCCCGCACTCGAAACCCGCGTGCGCAGCATCCTGACCGAACTGATCAGCCCCGACGCACCGCCCCGCATCGTCGCCCTGCGCGAAGCACTGCATGTGCCGGGCAATCTGGTCGGCGAAGGCGAGACCCAGTTCTTCTTTACAACGGAAGCTGCGGGCGGAAACGCGCCGCCGGTGTCGATCTCGGTAGTGCGCCGCCCGGGCGAACCGACGCGCTGGGGCGTCAGCTTCAGCGAAATCGTCGACCAGGCCGCGCAACCCCCGCGCCGCGACACGCTGGCCTGGTACCGCCTGGCCTGCGCGCTGCCCGCGACAATGCCCGCCCGCGCCGCGATCTCCTCGACCGACGCCGATCGGGCCATCGCGGCCGACGACTACGCGCTGATCCTGCACGATCTTGGCCCCTGCCTGCGCAATCGCCCTATAAAGTAACGCAAACCCGTTCTAAGGCGTGTCGGCATTACGGGCGGCAGTCGCCCAAACGGGGATACCATGAACGAACCTTTGCGCGTTGCGCTGGCTGGGCTTGGCACAGTCGGTGGCGGAGTAGTCCGGCTGATCGAGGCCAATGCCGACCTGATTGCGCGGCGCGCGGGCCGGCCGATCCGGATTACCGCGATCAGCGCACGCAATCGCGGCAAGAACCGCGGATTCGACGCGACGAAATACGCCTGGGAAGACGACATGGTCATCCTGGGCGAGCGCGACGATGTCGATGTCGTGGTCGAGCTGGTCGGCGGCGCCGATGGCCCGGCCCTCGCGCTGGCCCGCACCACGTTCGAGGCCGGCAAGGCGCTCGTCACCGCAAACAAGGCAATGATCGCCCACCACGGCATCGACCTGGCCAAACGCGCCGAAGCCGCCCATGTCGCGCTGAAATTCGAAGCAGCCGTCGCCGGCGGCATCCCGGTGATCAAGGGCCTGAAAGAAGGCGCCGCAGCCAACCACATCCTGCGCGTCTACGGCATCCTCAACGGCACCTGCAATTACATCCTGTCAACGATGGAAGACACCGGCCGCGATTTCGCTGACGTCCTGAGCGAGGCGCAAGCCAAAGGCTACGCCGAATCCGACCCCAGCTTCGACATCGACGGGATCGACGCCGCGCACAAATTGTCGATCCTGGCCTCGATCGCCTTCGGCACCGCGATCGATTTCCCCGGCGTCGCGATTACCGGCATCCGCCGCGTCCTCGCCGCCGACATCGCGCAAGCCGATGCCTTGGGCTATTACATCCGCCTGATCGGCGTCGCCGACGTCGAAAGCGCCATTCCCGGCGACACCTCGGCCGATTGCCGCCTGTTCCAGCGCGTGCACCCCCACCTGGTCCACCGCGATCACCCCCTCGCACATGTCGATGGCGCCACAAACGCTGTCGTCGCCGAAGGTGATTTCGTCGGCCGCCTGCTGTTCCAGGGCGCCGGCGCCGGCGATGGCCCAACCGCCAGCGCAGTCGTCGCCGACCTGATCGATATCGCCCGCGGCGATATCGGCGCGCCGTTCTCCGTCCCCGCCGCAGAACTGGGCCACGCCACCCGCGCCGACAGCGGCCATCGCACCGGCAAGACCTACCTGCGGTTCACCGTCGCCGACCGCCCCGGCACACTCGCCGAAATCGCCGCCGCCATGCGCGACGCCGGCGTGTCGATCGAAAGCCTGATCCAGAAAGGCCGGGTCGAAATCGGCGGCGAAGAACGCGCGCTGGTGTCGCTGGTGACGCACGAAGGGCCTGAAAGCGCGATCGAGCATGCGCTGCGGTTGCTGGAAGGATCACCCAGCCTGGCTGAACCGCCGTTGGTTATGCCGATTCTCGACGAGTAGGAGCCTCCGGCGGGCGCTTAAGGGCCTCCGGCGGGCAAGGGCCATTGCCCTTGCATCCCGTTACCGTCTGCGTTGGTGCGTTAGCTAAGCGGAGCATCCCGTCGCTGCGTCGGGAGACAGCTGCCGCTGCGCGGCGGGACGCAATTGCCTGAGCAGCGCGTAGTTCAAGACGGTAACGGGTTCAAAGGGCCCTTGGCCCTTTGCCGCCGGAGGCCACTTGCTATCAGTTCCCCCGAATCTCACCATGGCCGACCTTATCCGCATCCGACCCAGCAGGCGCCGGCGGGATCTTGCGGAAATCGATGTCGGGCAGCATCCCCTGGGGGCAGCCGCCGAGCACGCAGCCCAGTTTGATGCTGTGTCCGGTGATCCGGTTCGTCATCACATCGGGCGCGCGGGGCAGGCCGTCTCCGAGGGCTGTGGCCGATTGCAATTCGCCGGGAATCGGCAGGCGATCCTTTGAATTGTCTTTTTTCTTGCCGCAGACGGTGATCCCGTTGGTCACTTCTTCGTCTTCGCAGCGCGGTTCGCGTGGGCTGACCAGCAGGCGTTCGGCGAGGTTGGGATCATCCGCGGTGCTTTCCGCAGGCAGCGACGATGCCGGGTTGTTGCCGCTCGCGGGGGTGCCCTGCCCCTGGGCTGACGGAGATTGGCCCGAGGCGCTTTGGGCGTGCGCGATCATCGGCGATGTCATCGCCAAAACCGCGATACAAAGGACATGGGATACTCTCGACAAGACCGTCTTCCTCAGTCTAGGGCAGTGACGCATACGTGTGCGCCGCCGTAATTTCACGACCCTCCCCGACACAGGAACTACAGTGACCCAACCCATTGCACAACCCGCTCCGTCCAAAGTCCTCGACCGTGTGCTCGTGCTCGAAATGGTACGCGTGACAGAGGCCGCCGCGATCGGCGCCGCCAAGCTGATCGGGCGTGGCGATGAAAAGGCTGCCGACGCTGCTGCTGTCGAAGCGATGCGCGCCGCACTCAACGAATTGTACATGGATGGCACCGTCGTCATCGGTGAAGGCGAACGCGACGAAGCGCCGATGCTGTTCATCGGTGAAAAGGTTGGCCTGGCACCTGGCAAGGGCCCCAAGATCGACATCGCGCTCGATCCGCTGGAAGGCACGACGATCACAGCCAAGGCCGGCCCGAACGCGCTTGCCGTGCTCGCCGTTGCCGAAGAGGGCGGCCTGCTCAACGCGCCCGACGTCTATATGGACAAGATCGCGATCGGACCGGGCTATCCCGAGGGCCTGATCGACCTTGACCGCTCGGTTACCGAGAACGTCACCGCGCTCGCGAAAGCCAAGGGCGTCGAGCCCGGTGAAATCGTCGTGTGCGTGCTCGATCGGGAGCGCCATGCGGACATCATCGCCGAATTGCGCGGCCTTGGCTGCGGCATCGTGCTGATCGACGACGGCGATGTCGCCGGCGTGATCGCCACGACCAACGAAGAAACCGGCATCGATCTGTATGTCGGCCAGGGCGGCGCTCCGGAAGGCGTGCTCGCGGCTGCTGCGCTGCGTTGTGTCGGCGGGCAGTTCAAAGGACGCCTGGTGTTCCGCAATGATGACGAGCGTGCCCGTGCGAAGAAGTGGGGCATTACGGATCTGAACAAGCAGTATGATTTGACCGAGCTGGCCAAGGGTGACTGCATCTTTGCTGCGACGGGCGTGACCGATGGGTCGTTGCTGGCTGGGGTTAAGCGCAAGAAGTCGGGCATTATGACGACGGAGAGCGTCGTGATGCGTGCGAGTTCGGGCACTGTGCGTTGGGTCAAGGGTGAGCATCGCGCCAAGGTTTGATTGGCTGGCTGTACGGCCAAGTCCAACCTACCCCAAGCCAAGCCAACCTAAATCCAACCTAACCTTACCCAACCCACCCCCGTTCATCCTGAGCCCGTCGAAGGATGCGCGCGAGGGTTGTTCGGGGTGAGGTTGCTGGGCGCCTCGGGCTGATGTTGCGCGCGTCCTTCGACAGGCTCAGGATGAGCGAACCTTGTTAATGGACCTCGGTATTTGAATACAAAAACCCCCGCCGGAGCGTTCCGGCGGGGGTTTTTGTTTGAGCCTGGGATAAACCCATCGTCGGAAGACAACTACCACCGGCCCGTCTGCGCACCAAAGAAGATCCGCGCGCAAACCAAGAAGGTAACGGGATGAAAGGGCAATAGCCCTTTCCCGCCGGAGGCCCTTAAAACCCCCAAGAAAACAGCGCAGGCCGCACAACACGGCCCGCGCCATTGCTATCAATCGTCATCACCCTTGATCAGGTAATCGCCCGCATCCGCGTCGAGCCCGTGGGTTTCGCCTTCGACCGAAGCGAGTGGGTCATCGCCCATCGCTGCGGCTGGGCCCTGCTTCAGTTCGGCGGCATGTTCTTCAGCGGCAGATTGCGGAGCAACCAGGGCCGTTTCGAACTTGCGCGTTGCTGCGCGCAGGGCGACGTCGCGGCTGGTGGCCGCCACGCGCAGGCGGTTCATCGAGGCACCGGTCCCGGCGGGGATCAGGCGACCGACGATGACGTTTTCCTTCAGCCCGATCAGGCTGTCGCGTTTGCCTTCGACGGCGGCCTGCGTGAGGACGCGGGTGGTTTCCTGGAACGACGCGGCAGAGATGAACGAACGCGTCTGCAGGCTGGCCTTGGTGATCCCGAGGAGGACCGGCTTGCCGACCGCTGGCTGTTCACCGGCGGCGAGCTTGGCGTTGTATTCGTTCATTTCTTCGAAATCGAGCTGTTCGCCTGGCAGCAGGGTGGTGGCGCCGCCGTCGGTGATTTCCACCTTTTGCAGCATCTGCCGGACGATCACTTCGATGTGCTTGTCGTTGATCTTCACGCCCTGGAGGCGATAGACTTCCTGGATTTCCGCAACGAGGTATTCTGCGAGTGCTTCGACGCCGAGCACTTCGAGGATGTCGTGCGGATCGGGCGAGCCCGAAATCAGGTTGTCGCCCTTCTTGACGTAGTCGCCTTCCTGGACGTCGATCACCTTGGACTTGGGGATCAGGTATTCGACTGGTTCGCCCTCTTCCGGGATGATCGCGATCTTGCGCTTTGCCTTGTAGTCGCGAACGAATTCGACGCGGCCCGAGATCTTGGCGATGATCGCGTTGTCCTTGGGACGACGTGCTTCGAACAGTTCGGCAACGCGCGGCAGACCACCGGTGATGTCGCGTGTCTTGGCGGCTTCGCGGCTGGCACGGGCGATCACGTCGCCGGCGTTGACCATCTGTCCGTCTTCGACCGACAGCGTGGTGCCCGGGGCCATCAGGTAGCGCCCGGCTTCACCCGAATTTTCATCGAGCAGAGTCAGACGAGGGCGCAGGTCTTCCTTCTTGCCACGGCTGCCAGCGCGGTTTTCGGTCACGACACGCTGGGCGATACCGGTCGCATCGTCGACCAGTTCGGTCAAGGTGCGGCCATCGACCAGATCCATGTAACGCACGACACCCGATTTGTCGGTGATGACGGGCGTGGTGAACGGATCCCACTCGGCCAGGCGTTCGCCCAGTTTGATGGTGGAGCCGTTCTCGTTGATCAGATGGGTACCATAAGGGACCCTGTGGATCGCGCGTTCGCGGCCATCGCTGTCATAGACCGCGATTTCACCGTTGCGGGCGAGCGACAGGCGGCGGCCACGGCTATCCGTGATCGTCGGGATGTCGCGGTATTGCACGGTACCGTCGCACAGCGATTCGAGGTGCGACTGTTCGTTGACCTGTGCCGCGCCACCGATGTGGAACGTACGCATGGTCAACTGCGTGCCAGGTTCGCCAATCGACTGCGCCGCGATCACGCCGACCGCTTCACCGATGTTGACAGGCGTACCGCGGGCAAGGTCACGGCCGTAGCATTTGCCACAGACGCCGACTGCCGACGAACAGACCAGCGGCGAACGAATGCGCGCGGATTGGATACCCGCCGCTTCGATCAGCGTGATGGCTGCTTCGTCCAGCAATGCACCCTTGGCCGCGACCACTTCGCCGGTCTTGGCTTCGATCATGTCTTCGGCCAGCGTACGGCCGAGGATACGTTCGCCAAGCGAGGCGATCGTCGCGCCGCCCTGAACGATGGCGCGCATTTCGAGCGCCCGTTCGGTGCCGCAATCTTCGATCGTGACGACGCAATCCTGCGACACATCGACCAGACGGCGAGTCAGGTAACCCGAGTTTGCCGTCTTGAGCGCGGTGTCGGCCAGACCCTTGCGGGCGCCGTGGGTGGAGTTGAAGTATTCAAGGACGGTCAGGCCTTCCTTGAAGTTCGAGATGATCGGGGTTTCGATGATCTCGCCCGACGGCTTGGCCATCAGTCCGCGCATACCGGCAAGCTGCTTCATCTGCGCTGGCGAACCACGCGCGCCCGAATGGCTCATCATGTAGATTGCGTTGACCTGGCGTTCGCGACCGCTTTCGTCGATCGGCGTAGCCTTCAGCTCTTCCATCATGGCCGCCGCGACCTGGTCGCCGCAACGGCTCCAGGCGTCGATGACCTTGTTGTACTTTTCCTGCTGCGTGATCAGGCCGTCCTGGTACTGCTGCTCGTAATCGGCAACCAGCGCCTTGGTTTCGTCGACCAGGGCGTCCTTGCTCGGCGGGATGATCATGTCATCCTTGCCGAACGAGATGCCGGCCTTGAACGCGTGGCGGAAACCGAGCGACATGATCGCATCGGCAAACAGCACGGTCTCTTTCTGGCCGGTGTGACGATAGACCTGGTCGATGACGTCGGCGATTTCCTTCTTCGTCAGCAGGCGGTTGACCAGTTCGAACGGCACGGTGCTGCTCTTTGGCAGACATTCGCCCAGCAGCATGCGGCCCGGCGTGGTGTCGTAGCGCTTCAGGAACGGCTTGCCCGCTTCATCGGTCTGCGGAACGCGTGCAACGATCTTCGAGTGAAGCGTGACCGCACCGGCAAACAGTGCCTGGTGCACTTCGGCCATGTCGCCCAGCATCATGCCCTCGCCTGGTTCGCCCTTGCGATCCATCGAAAGGTAATACAGGCCCAGCACCATGTCCTGCGAAGGCACGATGATCGGCTTGCCGTTGGCAGGCGACAGGATGTTGTTCGTGCTCATCATCAGCACGCGCGCTTCAAGCTGCGCTTCGAGCGACAGCGGCACGTGGACGGCCATCTGGTCACCGTCGAAGTCGGCGTTGAACGCCGAACAGACGAGCGGATGCAGCTGGATCGCCTTGCCTTCGATCAGCACGGGCTCGAACGCCTGGATGCCCAGACGGTGAAGCGTCGGCGCGCGGTTGAGCATGACAGGATGTTCGCGGATCACTTCATCCAGGATATCCCAGACTTCCTTGCGTTCCTTTTCGACCCACTTCTTCGCCTGCTTCAGCGTCATCGACAGACCCTTGGCATCGAGCCGGGCGTAGATGAACGGCTTGAACAGCTCGAGCGCCATTTTCTTGGGCAGCCCGCACTGGTGCAGTTTCAGTTCCGGGCCGGTCACGATGACCGAACGACCCGAATAGTCGACGCGCTTGCCGAGCAGGTTCTGGCGGAAGCGGCCCTGCTTGCCCTTGAGCATGTCGGACAGCGACTTCAGCGGACGCTTGTTCGCACCGGTGATGATGCGGCCACGGCGGCCGTTGTCGAACAATGCGTCGACGGCTTCCTGCAACATGCGCTTTTCGTTGCGCACGATGATGTCCGGCGCGCGCAGTTCGATCAGGCGCTTCAGGCGGTTGTTGCGGTTGATCACGCGGCGATAGAGATCGTTGAGATCCGACGTCGCGAAACGGCCACCGTCGAGCGGCACCAGCGGGCGCAGTTCCGGCGGAATGACCGGCACCACGTCGAGAATCATCCATTCGGGGCGGTTGCCCGAATCGATGAACGATTCGACGACTTTCAGCCGCTTGATGATCTTCTTCGGCTTCAGTTCCGACTTGGTCTCGGCCAGGTCCTTGAGCAGGTCTTCGCGTTCCTGCACGAGGTCGAGGTCGATCAGCATCTGCTTGACCGCTTCGGCGCCGATCCCGGCGGAGAACGAATCTTCGCCGTGTTCGTCCTGCGCGTCGAGCAGTTCGTCTTCGGTCAGCAACTGGTAGCGCTCGAGCGGGGTGATGCCCGGCTCGATCACGACATAGCTTTCGAAGTACAGGATGCGCTCAAGCTGCTTCAACTGCATGTCGAGCAGCAGGCCGATGCGGCTTGGCAGCGACTTCAGGAACCAGATGTGCGCAACCGGCGCGGCCAGTTCGATATGGCCCATGCGCTCGCGACGCACTTTGGTCACGGTCACTTCGACGCCGCACTTTTCGCAGACGACGCCCTTGTATTTCATGCGCTTGTACTTGCCGCACAGGCATTCGTAGTCCTTTACCGGACCGAAGATGCGCGCGCAGAACAGGCCGTCACGTTCGGGCTTGAACGTGCGATAGTTGATGGTTTCCGGCTTCTTGATTTCGCCGAACGACCAGGAACGGATGCGTTCCGGGCTGGCAAGACCGATGCGGATCTGATCGAAGCTTTCGGGCTTGGCGATCTGATTGGTGAACTTGGAGAGATCGTTCATTGGGTGTTCCTCGCCGGGAGGGAGAATATCGTGTGCGTGGTCCGGAGGTTCCGGCGGGCACTGAACCCGCCGGGACAACCGTTATTCCGCTGCGGCGGCCAGATCGTCGTCGTCGTCATCTTCGAACGATGACAGCTCGACGTTCAGGCCAAGGCTGCGCATTTCCTTCACAAGCACGTTGAAGCTTTCGGGAATGCCGGCCTCGAACGTATCGTCGCCCTTGACGATCGCTTCGTAGACCTTGGTGCGGCCGACAACGTCGTCCGATTTCACCGTGAGCATTTCCTGCAGCGTATAGGCCGCGCCATAAGCCTGCAGCGCCCAGACTTCCATTTCCCCGAAGCGCTGACCACCGAACTGGGCCTTGCCGCCCAGCGGTTGCTGGGTGACGAGGCTGTAGGGCCCGATCGAACGCGCATGGATCTTGTCGTCGACAAGGTGATGCAGTTTCAACATGTAGATGATGCCCACGGTGACCTTGCGGTCAAACGGTTCACCACTGCGGCCATCATAGAGCGTGACCTGGCCCGAGGTATCGAGTCCTGCCATTTCGAGCATGGCCGAAACGTCGGGTTCGCGCGCGCCGTCGAACACTGGCGTGCCCATCGGGACGCCGGCCTTCAGGTTCATCGCCAGCTCGACGAGTTCGGGGATATTGCGATCCTCGATTTCGGCGTGATACTTCGGCCCGTAGATTTCCTTGAGCTTGTCCACCAGTTCGGTCGGCACAGGCGCGGTCGTGATATCGGGATTGGCGTGACGCCATTCCTCGAGCGCATGACCGATCTGCTGACCCAGGCCGCGTGCGGCCCAGCCCAGGTGGGTTTCAAAGATCTGCCCGACGTTCATGCGGCTCGGCACACCCAGCGGGTTGAGCACGATATCCACATGCGTACCGTCCGCGAGGAACGGCATGTCTTCGATCGGCAGGATGCGGCTGATCACACCCTTGTTACCATGGCGGCCCGCCATCTTGTCGCCCGGCTGCAGCTTGCGCTTCACCGCGACGAACACCTTGACCATTTTCAGCACGCCAGGTGCCAGTTCGTCGCCCGCTTCGAGCTTCGCCCGGCGGTCTTCGAACTTGTCCTGGATCGCCTTGACGGTCGCGTCGTACTGCGCCTTGACCGCTTCCAGCTGTGCCTGGCGGCCATCGTCGGCCACCGCGAATTTCCACCATTCGTGGCGTTCGACATCGGCGAGAACCTGCTCGTCGATCTCGACACCCTTTTTCAGGCCCTTGGGCGCTGCGGCGGCAACCTGGCCGAGCAGCATGTCGCGCAACCGGTTGAACGTCGCACGGTTCAGAATGCCGCGTTCGTCTTCACGATCCTTGGCGAGGCGTTCGATTTCCTCGGCCTGGATCGCGCGGGTGCGGTCATCGACTTCGATACCGTGACGGTTGAACACGCGCACTTCGACGATCGTGCCCGAAACGCCCGGTGGCAGACGCAAGGACGTGTCACGCACGTCGCTGGCCTTTTCACCGAAGATTGCGCGCAGCAGTTTCTCTTCCGGCGTCATCGGCGATTCGCCCTTCGGCGTGATCTTGCCGACCAGGATGTCGCCTGGGTGCACTTCGGCGCCGATGTAGACGATGCCCGCTTCGTCGAGGTTGCGCAGGGCTTCCTCACCAACGTTGGGAATGTCGCGGGTGATGTCTTCCGGCCCGAGCTTCGTATCGCGCGCCATCACTTCGAATTCTTCGATATGGATCGAGGTGAACACGTCGTCTTTCACGATGCGTTCGGAGATCAGGATCGAATCTTCGTAGTTGTACCCGTTCCAGGGCATGAACGCGACGAGCGTGTTGCGGCCCAGCGCCAGTTCACCCAGGTCGGTCGAAGGACCATCGGCCAGAATGCCGCCCTTTTCGACCAGTTCGCCGACCTTCACCAGCGGACGCTGGTTGATGCAGGTGTTCTGGTTCGAACGCTGGAACTTCTGCAGCGTGTAGATGTCGACGCCCGACTGGCCGGCCTCGATATCGCCCGATGCACGGATCACGATACGCGTCGCATCGACCTGGTCGACGATGCCGCCGCGCAGGGCCGAAATCGCCGCACCCGAATCGCGTGCCACGGTTTCTTCCATGCCGGTGCCGACAAACGGCGCGTCGGCGCGAACCAGCGGCACCGCCTGGCGCTGCATGTTCGATCCCATCAATGCGCGGTTGGCGTCATCGTTTTCCAGGAACGGAATGAGCGAAGCCGCGACCGAAACGAGCTGTTTCGGGCTGACGTCCATCAGGGTCACGGTGTCGCGCGGCGCCATGACGAATTCGCCGTTCTGCCGTGCCGAAACCAGTTCGTCCTCAAACGCGCCATCGGTGGTCAGCATGGCCGAAGCCTGCGCCACGGTGTGCTTCTGCTCTTCCATCGCCGACAGATAGGTCACGTCGCCGGTGACTTTGCCGTCGATGACCTTGCGGTACGGCGTTTCGATGAAGCCGTACTTGTTGACGCGCGCAAACGTCGACAACGAGTTGATCAGGCCGATGTTCGGGCCTTCCGGCGTTTCGATCGGGCAGATGCGGCCGTAATGCGTTGGATGAACGTCGCGAACTTCGAAGCCTGCGCGTTCACGCGTCAGACCGCCGGGCCCGAGCGCCGAAACACGGCGCTTGTGCGTCACTTCGGACAGCGGATTGGTCTGATCCATGAACTGCGACAACTGCGACGAGCCGAAGAATTCACGCACCGCAGCAACCGCAGGCTTCGCGTTGATCAGGTCGTTCGGCATGACCGTCGACACGTCGACCGAGCTCATGCGTTCCTTGACCGCGCGTTCCATGCGCAGCAGGCCGACCCGGTACTGGTTTTCGAGCAGTTCGCCGACCGAACGCACACGGCGGTTGCCGAGGTTGTCGATGTCGTCGACTTCGCCCTTGCCGTCCTTCAGGTTGACCAGTTCCTTGACCACCGCGAGAATGTCGTCGGTGCGCAGGGTCGTGATCGTGTCGGGGCAATCGAGGCCGAGACGCATGTTCAGCTTGACGCGGCCCACGGCCGAAAGGTCGTAACGGTCGCCGTCAAAGAACAGGCCGTCGAACAGCGCTTCTGCGGTTTCGCGCGTTGGCGGCTCGCCAGGGCGCATCACGCGATAGATATCGGCCAGCGCATGGTCGCGATCTTCGGCCTTGTCGGCCTTGAGCGTGTTGCGGATCCACGGACCCGTGCTGATGTGATCGATGTCGAGAAGTTCGAGCGAATCGACGCCGACCTTGTCGAGCCCGTCGAGGTTCTCGGGGGTGACTTCGTCGCCCGCTTCGATCCAGATGCGGCCGGTCGTTTCGTCGATCAGGTCATGCGCGGCATAACGGCCAAAGATTTCGTCGGTCGGGATCAGAAGCTGTTCCAGGCCGTCCTTGCCGGCCTTGTTGGCAGCGCGCGGGCTGATCTTCGTACCGGCGGGGAAAATCACTTCGCCCGATTTGGCATCGACGATGTCGAACGTCGGCTTCGTGCCGCGCCACTGGTCGAGCACGAATGGCACGCGCCAGCCGCCTTCCGACCGCGCCCAGGACACGGTCGTGTAGAAATGGTTGAGGATTTCCTCGCCGTTCAGGCCCAGCGCATAGAGCAGGCTGGTGACCGGCAGCTTGCGCTTGCGGTCGATACGAACGTTGACGATGTCCTTGGCGTCGAATTCGAAATCGAGCCACGAACCGCGATAGGGAATGACGCGCGCGGCAAACAGGTACTTGCCCGACGAATGCGTCTTGCCGCGGTCATGATCGAACAGGACGCCCGGCGAACGGTGCATCTGGCTGACGATCACGCGCTCGGTGCCGTTGATGAAGAACGTGCCGTTGTCGGTCATGAGCGGAATGTCGCCCATGTAGACATCCTGCTCCTTGATATCGATCAACGACTTTGTTTCGGTTTCGCTGTCGACTTCGAACGTCGCCAGCTTCAGCGTCACCTTCATCGGCGCAGCGTAGGTAATCCCGCGCGCACGGCATTCGTTGACGTCGTACTTGGGCGATTCCAGAACGTAACCGTCACGCTCCTTGATATCCAGGCTGGCAGTGCCGGCGAAATCCTGGATCGGAAACACCGAACGCAGCGTCTTTTCCAGACCAGACACATAGCCGGTCGATGGATCCGAACGCAGGAACTGTTCGTATGATTCGCGCTGAACCTCGATCAGGTTCGGCATCTGCACGACTTCGTGGTTGTCGCCGAAAATCTTGCGGATGCGCTTTTTTACACCGGGGCGTGAGCCTGTGTAGATCGGGGCTTTGGTCGCCATGGAGGGTCTTGCCTCTTTCGCTTGTCAAACCGGGGAAACCGGCCAAAAAATGCCACGCGCGGCTGGTGGCACCACCGAACGGCAAAACGACCGCAACCATGATACGTGTCCTGTTCCCATGGGGAAAAGGTGGTACCAGTTTGCAGCCTGCCGCGTCAGATGGAAGACCTGCGTTTCCCTCCGTGGCCATCCCCCGCGCATGGGACAGCCTTGCTCGAAACGCCGGTTGTTGAGTTGTATTTAGGAGCGCCGGGGTCGATTGTCAAACGGCTGGTGGCCATCGACCCCGCCGGGTCATTGTTATATAGGCGCGCCATCGCAATCTAAAAGAGGTCAGGCCATGGCATTGCTGCTCGCGCTCGCCCATATGGGCATTGCCGCTGTCAAATGCGCCGCCATGCTGTTCGCGTTGACACTGGTCGCGGCCGGCCCTGCGCCCAGACACGCGTGCCACCACCGCCGTCCGCCCGTTATCCTGCCCGAACTGGCTTCCGCCGATCTCGGATAATTTCTCAGCTTAATTTTGGCGGTCCGAGCAAAACCTGGGCACCGTCTTTACACTCTGAACATGTAATCCAACGCTCAAGCCGCCCGGTATCGCCGAGTGGCACGTCATAAACGGTAAGGGTCTTCTTCTCGCAAAAAGGGCAGCTTACTGGCTCTCCTGGCGCGAGCTCGATCGCGTTTATGACCGGGAGCCAAATCTCAGATTTCGACGGCATCTTGCTTCTTTTTTAAGGGCTATGACTCTTGGTGCCGGAAGTTCAGGTGACGCAAAACACAATTGTTGATCAAGCAGCCGCCTCGATCCGCATTCTCAACCCCAGCGCAGGCAAGACGCGCAACATCGTGTCCAGCGTCGGATTGCCCTCTTCGCTGAACGCACGGTACAGCGCCTGGCGCTTGATCCCGGTTGCCTGCGCGACGTCGGACATGCCTCGCGCTCGCGCCACGATACCAATCGCCTTGGCAATCACATGCACGTCGTTGGTTGCCAACGCATCGGCCAGCAATTCGGCCTGGTCGTCAGGCTCGGTCAGATAGACCGCTGCATCCAGGCTGGTCAGTTCGATGGCCATAATCGTTTCTCCGGTGTGGTGGTCATCATGGAATTTGCTCCGCCAGGGCCCTGGCCTTCGCGATGTCGCGCCGCTGTGACCCTTTGTCGCCGCCGACCAATAAAACGATCAGCACATTGCCGCGCCGCGTATAATACAGTCGATAGCCGGGCCCGAAATCGATCCGGGCTTCGTAGACGCCGGCGCCCAGCGGTTTGACATCACCCATCAGACCCAATTCGATCTGCAGGATACGCCTGGCAATTTTTGACTGGGCAACCCGATCGCGCAAGCCAGTCAACCAGTCGGCAAATTCGCGGGTCTGCCGGGTTTCCATGATGTCATTTATAAATGACAAGCCACGGGGTGTCAACATTTATATGACACGGCCAACAAGGACCGGGCTCATCGGCCGAGCTTGACTCTGCCAGCCCGGCTGCTAATGGCCCGCTCCTGACCCGTGCGGCTTCGGCCAACCGGATCATCCGTCCAAGACCGCTGGTGCCGTTTTTTACGGCTTAATCATCCAGCACAGGCGGGGAAAAGAGTTTCTCAGGCCAGCGCTCCCTATGTGGTGTGTGGTGCCCGCGCCAGTTTATGGCGCTTCTCCTTCCCTTGTCGAAACGGACAGCCCGTATGCATTTCGTGCATGCGGACAACGTAGCCGGCCGCGCGGGGCTTTCCCGTTCGGCCACATGTGAAGGAGTAAGGCATGGATCGTTCGCAAAAAGCCGAGTCGGTCGCCTATCTCACCGAACTCTTCAAAGAGGCCGGCGCGGTGGTTATCACCCGCAACCTCGGCATGACGGTGGCCCAGACCACCGCCCTGCGCACGAAGATGCGGGAGGCAGGCGCAACCTACAAGGTGGCGAAAAACCGTCTTGCCAAGCTTGCCATCCAGGACACGGACTACGCCGGCATCAGTGAATTCTTCACTGGCCCGACCTCAGTTGCCGCATCCAGCGATCCCGTCGCCGCCGCCAAGGTGATCGTCGAGTTCGCAAAGACCACCGACAAGATTGAAATCTTGGGTGGCGGGATGGGTTCGCACGTTCTCGATGTGAATGGAATCAAGGCGCTCGCCACGATGCCATCGCTCGACGAACTGCGCGCCAAGCTCATCGGCCTCATTCAGGCTCCGGCGACGAAGATCGCCCAGGTTGTCACCGCTCCGGCGGCCAAGCTGGCACGCGTCTTTGCAGCCTACGCCGAAAAAGATGCCGCGTAAGACACACGTTCAACACACAATTCCCAATCAGGAGTGATTTAACATGGCTGACATCGCAGCTCTCGTAGCAGACCTTTCGAAACTGACCGTTCTTGAAGCCGCAGACCTTGCCAAGGCTCTGGAAGAAGCATGGGGCGTTAGCGCCGCTGCCGCCGTTGCCGTTGCAGCAGCGCCTGCCGAAGCCGCAGCAGCGGTTGAAGAACAGACCGAATTCGACGTCATCCTGACCGGCGACGGCGGGAAGAAGATCCAGGTCATCAAGGAAGTCCGCGCAATCACGCAGCTCGGCCTGACCGAAGCGAAGTCGCTCGTCGAAGCGGCTCCGAAGGCGATCAAGGAAGGCATTTCCAAGACCGAAGCCGAAGAAATCAAGAAGCGCGTCGAAGAAGCCGGCGGCACCGTCGAAATCAAGTAATTCCGTTTATGCTCGCTCCGCATGGGGCGATCATGGAATTCGAAAAACGGGCGGCTCCTCCGGGAGTCGCCCTTTTTTTGTGTCGGCCTTGCGGTAGTGCATTCATTGCACTATCTTGAACCATGGTCACAGTGTTTCGCAGTCCGCGCTGGAAGATTGCAATCTACGCTCGCGACCATGGCGTGCCGCATTTCCATATCGAGGGCGCCGAATTCCGTTGCTCGGTCGCAATCGCGACATTCGATGTGATTATCGGACACGTGCCCCCAGCCGTATTGAAAGAAGCGCTCGAATGGGCGCGTCCACACCAGGATTTGCTGATGCGGACATGGCAGGATTTGAACCCATGACGACAGACAAGACCCGCTCGATTACCAGCGTTCGCGCGACCGGCCCCACGGCGCTGCATCTGACCTGGTCGGATGGTTCGACCGCCGATCTCGACCTCGGTACCATGCTCGATGATCACACCTTGGCCCCGCTGCGCGACCCGGCGCAATTCGCGCAAGTCGAACCAGGCGACTGGGGCCATAGCCTGGCGTGGCCGTGCGGCGTGGAACTGGGTGCCGACGCGCTGTGGCTCGAAACGCTGTCGGCAATGGGCCACGGCGATGCGCGTGCCTTCGTCGAATGGCGC
>Ga0302314_10004890_pt1 | contig 24561 bp, 21 predicted proteins | sample III_Palsa_N2_3_FD_200533 | JGI IMG/M metagenome (GOLD analysis project Ga0302314, IMG submission 200533) | Peat permafrost microbial communities from Stordalen Mire near Abisko, Sweden - III_Palsa_N2_3 | ecosystem: Environmental > Terrestrial > Soil > Palsa > Peat permafrost | place: Sweden... | reverse complement strand
TTCGGCGATCGGTGCAGGACGACCGCGATGGCGAGCAGCAGAATTACGTGGATCGCGACGGACCAGGCGACACCATTGCGGGTTGGCTGGGAAGCGTTTCTGTCAGGCTGCATCGGCACCACCCCGTGACACACGTTTGACGATCCGCTGAGAACAATTCTAGCGGATTCTCGGCGCTAAATTTCTGGTGGGGGTGCTAGTCGGGTGAGGCGAGACTCTTGACCAGGTCGTAGAGGAACTGCTGGCCTTCGTAGAAGGAGCTGATGAGTAGGCGCTCGTCGCGACCGTGGAAGCGGATGTCGTCGCGATCGAGGAAGAAGCCCTGGACGCCGTAGCAGGGGATGCCAATGGCGCGGAGGTGGCGGCCGTCGGTGGCGCCGGTCATCATGACTGGAACTACGGGGACGCCGGGCCATTCGTGGTCGGTGGCGGCTTTGACGGCGCTGAGGATTTGCGGGCTGAGCGGCGACCCGGGACTCTGGGTCGGCTGGGTGAGGATGCTGATGGAGACTTCGGGATCAGCGACGATGTGGGTGATGGTTTGCTGAACGTAGTCGAGGGAATCTTCGGGGATGACGCGGCAGTTGATGTTAGCGGCGGCGAGTTGCGGAAGCGCGTTGAGGGCGTGGCCGCCTTCGAGTTGCGTGGCTACACATGTAGTGCGGAGCATTGAGTTCCAGATGGTGGAGGCGGCAGAGGCGCGCTGGAGTGAAGCTGGAGAGCCGTCGAAGCCGGCGAGCGCCTGGCCTGCGGCTCCGGTTTCGATGCGAGACATCTGGTGGAAGTAGGCGTTGGTAGCTTCGTTGGTCTTGAGCGGGAAGCCGAAGTCGGCTAGGCGGGTAAGCGCGGCGGCGAGGTGGTAGATGGCGTTGTCGGGGACGGGAATGGAGCTGTGGCCGCCCTTGTTGTGGACCTCGAAGCGGAAGTTGATGACGTACTTTTCGCTGACCTGAATTTCGTTGGCGACCTTTTTGCCGTGAGAGATTTCGCCGTTGCCGCCTTCGTTGAAGGCGAACTCGGCGTCGATCAGGTCGGGGTGGTTCTTGATCAGCCACTGGATGCCGCTGTACGGGCCTCCACCTTCCTCGTCGGCGGTGAGCGCGACGATGATGTCGCGGTCAGGGACGAAGCCCTCGCGCTTCATGCGGATGAGGTTGGCGATCCAAATGGCGGCCTGGTCTTTGTCGTCGGAGGTGCCGCGGCCGTAGAAGAAGCCGTCCTTCTCGGTGAAGACGTAGGGATCGAGGTCGGGGGACCAGTCCTCGCGTTTGGCTTCGACGACGTCCTCATGCGCAAGCAGCAGGATGGGCTTGTGGGCGCCGCTGCCGTGGAGGCGGACGACGAGATTCTGCTTGGTGGGGATGGGGCCGCCAATGAAGATGTCGGAGACGGGTAAGCCGGCGGCGCGCAGACGCGCGGCGGCGGCTTCGGCTACGGGCGTGGTCGCGCCGGTGGTGTAGCCGGACTTAATCTCGATGAACTGTTTGAAGATTTCGCGGGCAAGCTGCTGGTCGGCGGGCGGCGGCAGCGGAGCGGACTGCGCCAGCGCGGCGGCGGGGACGCAGGCGAGGAGCAGAGTGCAGAGGATTTGGCGCGGCATGGTGAATTGTTGCATAAAGTTGGTCCTTAGTTGGTGGTTGTTCGTTGAAAGGCAAAACCCCACGGTCGCAGCGATAGGGCTGCGACGAACGTGGGGCGCCCGGCTTGTCCCTGGCGGATTTGTCGATAGACTGGCAGGGGACTGAGCAGCAGGAGGCACGATGGCACGTGTAGAGACGATTGATGCGCATCATCATCTTTGGCGGTACAACCCGGCGGAGTATGAGTGGATCGATGAGGAGATGCAGGCGCTGCGGCGGGATTTTCTGCCGAAGGACCTGATTGAGGCGATGGTGACGGCGGGGATCGATGGGACCATCGCCGTGCAGGCCCGGCAGACGCTGGAGGAGACGCGTTGGCTGCTGGATCTGGCCGACGATTGTGAGGCGATTCGGGGCGTGGTGGGGTGGGCGCCGATTGCCGGGGAAGAGTTTCCTGGGTGCATGGAGAAGTTTGACGGGCGCGAAAAGTTGAAGGGGCTGCGGCACGTGATCCAGAGCGAGAAGGACGAGCACTACATCCTGCGCGAGGACTTCAACTCGGGGATTCGTACGATGGCGGGCAGCGGGCTGGTGTACGAGATTCTGATCTACGAGCGGCATTTGGAGGATGCGATCTATTTTGTCGATGAGCATCCGGACCAGCCGTTTGTGCTGGACCATATTGCGAAGCCGCTGATTGCGGGCGGCGTGATGGAGCCGTGGACGTCGCGGATGATGGAGCTGGGGCAACGGCAGAATGTGTGGTGCAAGGTGTCGGGGATGGTGACCGAGGCGAATTGGAAGGCCTGGACTCCGGAGACGCTGAAGCCGTATCTGGATGTAGCTGTGGAGGCGTTTGGGTCGGAGCGGCTGATGGCCGGTTCGGATTGGCCAGTGTGTTTGGTGGCGAGCGGATATGCGCAGTGGTTTGAGGTGTTGCGGAACTATTTTGCGTCGTTCAGCGAGACGGAGCGGGCGGCGGTGTTCGGCGGGACTGCGATTGAGGTTTATGGGTTGTGAAGTTCGAGTTCGAGGCGAATAGACCTTGACGGTTTTAGAATGGTTCATGGCGAAGAAGTTGAAGACGTTGCGATGTCCGACGTGCCGGACGATTGTGCTGGTGGGAACCGAGCACTTTCCGTTCTGCTCTGACCGGTGCAGGGTGATCGATCTGGGCAAGTGGGCGAGCGGAGGGTACGTGATCAGCTCTCCGATCCACGACCCGGACGTGCTGGATGAGTTGGAAGGGCTGAAGGGCCGTGAGCGATCCAGCTCTGGGGACGAGGAGTAGTGGCCGGGACGGGAAGCAAGAAGACAGCCTGGGCTTGGGTGGTGGGGACTTGGTTCGGCGCGGGGCTGCTGAAACCGGGACCGGGGACGTACGGGTCGGTGGCTGCGCTGGCGCTTTGGTACCTGGCGGCACATGGGCTGCGGCTGAGTGCGGTGGAGCTGGCGGTCGGAACGGCGATTGCAGCGGTGGTTGCAACGCTGGTGGGGATTCCGGCGGCGACGATTGTGGCGCGAGAGGCTGGGCGCGATGATCCGGGATTTGTGGTGGTGGACGAAGTCGCCGGGCAGTGGATCGCGCTGATTGCGATGCGGCCCGACTGGAAACATGCGGTGCTGGCGCTGGTGCTGTTTCGCGTGTTCGATATCTGGAAACCGTGGCCGATCCGGCTGCTGGAGGAGTTGCCGGAGGGGACTGGGATCATGCTGGACGATGTGGCGGCGGGTGTGCTGGCGCTGGCGTTGGGGCTGCTGTTGGGGCGATGGGTATAGAGTCTCTACGAACGCCCATCTCAAATTCGAGCTATGGGCAATCCGGTTCTCGTCGCGAGCCATCCAAAGTTTGCGATTGATGGCTGGTCGGGCTAGGCTGGGGGTGCGATGAGTCCACTGCTGCATGCGACGAAGGCGGATGTGCCGAAGCTGGTTTCGCTCGCGCCCGCGGCGGCGATGCCCGGGGGCGAGGTGGAGCTACGTGGCTCCGGGCTACAGGCGACGAACGGAGCGGCTCTGCCGCTGGTGACGGTGGGCGACGTGCCGGTTTACCTGGCGCTGAGCCGGCCGGGGCGGACGGTGATCCGGATTCCCGAGGGCACGATTTCCGGCGACGTGGTGCTTTCGCGCGGGGGCGGCCTGAGCAACTCGCTGGAGCTGCGGGTCGCGGTGCCGATGGCTGAGAACCTGCATCCGGTGGCGAATCCGGCGGTGGACGCAGACGGAAATGTGTATGCGACGGTGTCGGGCTCGCGCGGACAGAGCGTGCCGGTTTCGGTCTTCTCGATTGCGACGGACTTTCAGGTGCGGCCGTTTGTGCGTGACCTGATGAACGCGACGGGTCTGGCGTTCGATGCGGCCGGATATTTGTATGTGAGTTCGCGCGCGGAGGGCACGGTGTATCGCGTGTCGCCGGAGGGCGCGATTTCGACGTACGCGGAAGGAATGGGGATTGCGACGGGGATCGCGTTCGACCGCGACGGGAATTTGTTTGTGGGCGACCGGTCGGGGACGATCTTCAAGGTGGGGCCGAATAAGGGACCGGGAGCGGATCGCGAGATTTTTGTGTACGCGACGCTGGAGCCGAGCATCGCAGCGTATCACCTGGCCTTCAACGATGAGGGGACGCTGTTCGTGAGCGGCCCGACGACTTCGAGCAACCAGTCGATCCAGTCGATCGACCGCGACGGGCGGACGACCGTCTTTTACCAGGGGCTGGGACGGGCGCAGGGGATGGCGTTCGACGTAGATGGGAATTTGTACGTGGCGGCATCGCTCAATGGGCAGCGCGGGATTGTGCGGATTTCGCCGGGGCGCGAGGCGAGTCTGGCGGTTTCGGGGAACGATCTGGTGGGGCTGGCGTTTCTGGAGGATGGTTGCGCGGCGCTTGCGACCAAGGATGCGCTGTACCATGTGGCTTTGGATATTGAAGGACGGAAACTGGTTTAGCGCAGAGGAGCGAAAGCAGATTCCTCGGTTGCGCTGCGGAATGACAAACAAAAGATGATTGCTGAGATTATTGCTGCCGGGTCGGAGATGTTGACGCCGTTCCGGCAGGACACAAACTCGCTGTACCTGACGGAACGGCTGAATGAGCTGGGCGTGCAGGTGGCGTTCAAGACGATTGTTGGCGACAATCTTGCGCATCTGACCTCTGCCGCGAAGATTGCGATTGGGCGTGCGGACATTGTGGTCTTCTCCGGCGGGCTGGGACCGACCGAGGACGATCTGACACGCGAGGCGGTGGCCGCGGCGCTGGGGCTGGAGGTGCGGCGGGACACCGACCTGCTGACGGGCATCTACAAGCGGTTTGCATCGCGGCGGATGGCGATGCCGCACAACAATGCCAAGCAGGCGGACGTGATTGTGGGCGCGGAGGTGCTGCCGAACGCGAATGGCAGCGCTCCGGGACAGTACATCGATACGGTTGTGGGACGGCATAGGAAGATTGTGATTCTGCTGCCTGGACCTCCGAAGGAGTTGAAGCCGCTGTATGAGACGGAAGCTCGGCCGCGGCTGGCGGCGACTCTGCCGGAGCGGCATATGGCGAAGCGGATGCTGCGGATGGCGCTGATTCCAGAGTCGCAGGTGGATGCGCGGACGGCTCCGATTTACCAGCGGTACACGGACGTGGAGACGACGATCCTGGCGGGTTCGGGTGAAATTCAACTGCACTTTGTGTGCGCGAAGGCGAGCGCAGCCGAGGCGCAGGGGCGCGTGGACGAGCTGGCGGAGAAGATCGAGGCCGAGATGGGCGAGGCGATCTTCTCGTCGCACGGCGAGAGCCTGGAAGAGGTGGTGCTGCTGATGCTGGGGCTGCGGCACATGACGCTGGCGGCGGCGGAGAGCTGCACTGGAGGCCTGCTGGCGGAGCGGCTGACGGCGGTTCCGGGAAGCTCGCGGTATTTTCTGGGCGGGGCGGTGGTGTACGCGGACCGGCTGAAGACGATCTTTGCCGACGTTGCCGAGGAGCTGGTTCGGAGCGAAGGGCCGGTCAGCGAAGCGGTGGCGCGGGCGATGGCGGAGGGGATTGGGCGCCGGACCGGGGCGAGCGTGGGAGTGGGGATTACGGGGATCGCCGGACCGGGACCGGGAACTGGGGCCGACGAAGGGAAGCCGATTGGGCTGGTGTACGTGGCGATTTCGTTCGCGGGCGAGGGCAAGGCGAAGGTGGTGGAGCTGAACCTGACCGGGGACCGGGAGCGGATTCGGCTGTGGGCGAGCCAGCATGCGCTGGAGCTCCTGCGGCGCAGTTTGCTGGAACGGGTGTAGGGCGACGAGTTGCGGGTTGTCGGTTGCAGGCTGTCCGACGGCATCGTGGTACCCCCCCGTGCTTTTGTTATCAAAATATTGGAAACAAACAAGTTAGATCCGGACCTGAGTTGGGATCTGTTTGGACTTGTATTCGCATAATGCAAAAGCCCGGCGACAGCAGTGCCGGGCTTTCCTATTTGTGACTTACAGATTTAATCATACGGTTTCTGCCAGAACTCTACGTCATCGCTATTTGCTTGTGAGGTATGGGGTTAGGAGTTTTGTGGCTTGACACGATTTTGGCTGGGGGAGTCTTTTCGTGGCGCGATTTAGTGGGCGGCTCCTGGGCCACCACGGCTCTGAGGCGCGACTATAGGCACCTACGGAGATTCTGGCTGTTCGGCCAGAATGACGACATCGAAGGCCAGAATGACGATCTTAGTCGTCTCCCAAAACCCACATCTCAGAAGGGCGCGACGGGTTCGGTGCGACGGATCGGGTGAGTTGATAGACTCTATAGGTTTGCAGAAACGAAGAAGGTTGTTGCGTCGATCATGAATCCCTGGATTGTCTCAATTTCGGTCGCTTACCTGCTTGGGTCCATTCCTTTTGGCTACCTGCTAGTGCGGATCTTTCGCGATGAGGATATCCGGGAACATGGGAGCGGCAATATCGGCGCGACCAATGTGGCGCGCTCGGGGGCGAAGGGGTTGGGGCTGGCGACGCTGCTGCTCGACCTCGGCAAGGCGTATGCGGCTGTGGTGATTGCTCGGCATGTGGGTGCCGGCAACTACGACGTCGAGGTGGCTGCGGCAGTGGCGGCCGTGTTGGGTCACGTGTTTCCGGTGTGGCTGGGATTCCGCGGCGGCAAGGGAGTGGCGAGCGCGCTGGGGGTGTTTCTGGCGCTGACGTGGCCGTCGGGGGTGGGGATTCTGCTGGTGTTCGTGGTGGTATTTGCGTTGACGCGGTATGTTTCGCTGGCGTCGATTGTGGGGGCAGCTACGTTCCCGTTATTTGGGTTCCACTTTGTGGCGTCGCGGACACCGATGGTGGTGTTTGGATTTCTATTCATTCCGCTGCTGGTGATTGTGAAGCACCATGGGAATATCCGGCGGCTGATGGGCGGGACGGAGAGCCGGTTCGGGTCGAAGAAGAAACCGGGGCCGGGCGAGGGAAGTGTAACGGGGAAGGCGGAGGCATGAGTCGTATTGCAGTAATAGGGGCTGGCGCCTGGGGGACGGCGCTGACGATCTCGCTGGCGCGGCGGGGCGGGCACTCGGTTGTGCTGTGGTCGTATGTGCCGGAGCTGGCGCAGGAGATTCGGGAGACGGGGGTGAACAAGCCGTTTCTGCCGGGGTACGTGGTGCCGGCGGGTGTGGGAGTGACATCGGACCTGGCGAAGGCTGTGGAGGGCGCGGAGATTGTGCTGTGCGTGACTCCGTCGGAGCACATGCGGCGGACGGTTGGCCAGATTGCGCCGCTGCTGACGCGGGATCAGATTGTGGTGAGCGCGACCAAGGGGTTGGAGGAAGTGAGCCTGCTGCGCATGTCGCAGGTGATTGCTTCGCTGACGGACAATGCGTGCGGCGTGGTGAGCGGGCCGACGTTTGCGGCCGAGGTTGCGGCTGGGATTCCCACGGCGATGGTGGCAGCGGCGTCGGTGCCCGGCGTGGCGCTGACGATTCAGAAGGAGTTCAGTTCGGGGACGCTGCGGCTGTATACGAACGACGATGTAGCCGGGGTGGAGCTGGGCGGATCGCTGAAGAACGTGATTGCGCTGGCGGCGGGCGTGGTAAACGGGCTGGACCTGGGATACAACTCAGCGGCAGCGTTGATTACGCGTGGGATTGCGGAGATTACGCGGCTGGCGGTGGCGTGCGGCGGGCGGAGACAGACGCTGGCGGGCTTGTCGGGGGTTGGGGATTTGGTGCTGACGTGTACCGGGTCGCTCTCCAGAAACCGGACGGTGGGAATTGAGTTGGGCAAGGGGCGAGAGCTGGGGGAGATTCTCGCCGGCCTGCACGGCCAGGTTGCGGAGGGGGTTCGCTGCACGGCTGCGGCGCTGGGACTGGCGGCTCGGTACGGCGTGGAGATGCCGATTACGGAGCAGATGGACGCGATTCTGCATCGAGGGAAGAGCCCGAAAGAGGCAATTCGGGAGCTGATGGCGCGGCCTGGGCGGGACGAGTAGGCACAGTTGCCAGTTGTTAGGGATCAGTTGTCAGTGAGTGCGAAGGGCAGCACGGAGTGGATGCGGCTGCGATTCGCGGCCATCCGCTAAACTGGAAGCAGAATGGCTTTTTCACTGTTTGGCAAGCGCAGGCCGGATTCTGAGACAACCGACGAAGGTAAGGACTTAGAGGCTGGCGGAGAGTCTTCCGCGGCGAGTTCTGCCGTTCCCGAAAAGCGCGGGTTCATCGACCGCATGAAGCAGGCGGTGACGCGGACGCGCGACTCGTTCTCGGAGTCGATTGGGTCGGTGCTGGCGCTGACGCGCGAGATCGATGAGACGTCGCTGGCGGAGCTGGAGGTAGTGCTGCTGCGGGCGGACATTGGCGGCCCGACGGCGAAGACGATTATCGAGAACCTGCGGCAGCGCGGGCTGCGGCAGGGGATCGAGGGCGGCGAGGAACTGAAACGGCTGCTGAAGATCGAGCTGAAGGCGGTACTGGATGGGGTGGCGACGCCTGATCCCGTGGTTGCGAGTGCGCCTGAGGTGGTAATGATGGTGGGCGTAAACGGGACTGGCAAGACCACCACCACGGGGAAGCTGGCGGCGCTGTATCGCAGCGATGGGCGGACGGTGTTGCTGTGCGCGGCGGATACGTTTCGAGCGGCGGCGATTGAGCAGCTTGAGGTGTGGGCTACGCGGTCGGACGTGCCGATTATCAAGACGAAGACGGGCGGCGATCCTTCGGCGGCGCTGTTCGATGCGTGCACGGCGGCGAAGGCCAGGGGGACCGATGTGTTGATTGTGGATACAGCCGGGCGCTTGCACACCAAGTCTGACCTGATGAAAGAACTCGACAAGATGCGGCGGACGGCGGAGCGGCTGGTTCCGGGGGCTCCGCACCAGACGCTGCTGGTAATGGATGCGACGACCGGGCAGAATGGGCTGCAGCAGGCAAGGCTGTTTACCGAGGCGGCGCGGGTGACGGGGATTGTGTTGACCAAGCTGGATGGGACCGCGAAGGGTGGGATCGTGCTGGCGATTGCGACGGAGCTTGGGCTGCCGGTAAAGTTTGTGGGCGTGGGCGAGAAGATGGAAGATATTCTGCCGTTCGATAGTGGGGCATTTGTGGAGTCGATGGTGAAGTAGGGCAGTTGTACGTTGTCCGTTCTTCGTTGTCCGTTGCGGTAGGGAAGGTGTCTGTGGATTCCCAAGACAAGCTCGATGAAGGATTCATGCGGCGGGCGCTGGAGTTGGCGCGGGGGTCGGTGGGGCTGGCTTCGCCGAATCCGCAGGTTGGGTGTGTGGTGGTGCGGGACGGCGCGATCGTTGGCGAAGGTGCGCATTTTTACGATGAGTTCGATCATGCCGAGATTGTTGCGCTGAAGCAGGCGGGCGAGAGGGCGCGCGGAGCTACGGCGTATGTGACCCTGGAGCCGTGCAGCCACGAGGGGCGGACGGGTCCGTGCGCGAATGCGCTGATGGTTGCCGGGGTGCGGAGGGTGGTGGCAGCGACAGTGGATCCGAATCCCCTGGTGAGCGGGCAAGGGTTGGAGCGCCTGCGGGCGGGCGGAGTTGAGGCGACGGTGGGCGTGCTGGAGCAGGAAGCGCGCGAGGTGAATGACGCGTTCGCGCGGTTCATCCGGACGGGTAGGCCGCTGGTTACGCTGAAGGCGGCGGTGTCGGCGGATGGGATGATTGCGCCGGCGGTTTCGGTGCCAGGGAAGATTCATTGGGTGACGGGTGTGGAGGCTCGGGCTGAGGTGCAGCGGATGCGGCATGGGGTGGACGCAGTGCTGACGGGGATTGGGACGGTGCTGGCGGACGATCCGCTGCTGACGGACCGGAGTGGAGGAGCAAGGCGGCGGAAGCTGCTGCGGGTGGTGCTGGATTCGCGGCTGCGGATGCCGGCGGAGTCGAAGCTGGTGCAGTCGGCGAGTGGGGATGTGCTGGTGGTGTGCGACCAGCAGGCGGAGGCTGAGGCGGTTGCGGTGCTGGAGGCTGCAGGGGTTGAGGTCGTGCGGGTGGCGGGTGAACGCGGGCGGCTGGATTTGGGGGTGGTGCTGGATTTGCTGGGCGAGCGGAAGATTCTGAGCGTGCTGCTGGAGTGCGGGTCGGAACTGAATGGAGCGTTTCTGAAGCAGGGGCTGGTGGATCGCGTGGTGCTGTTCCGCTCGGAGACGGAGTTGGGCGAGGGGGCGGTGCAGTTTGCGACAGGGGTTGGGTCGCCGTTTGTGCTGGAGCAGGAGATGTGTAGGGTGACACGGACGAGTTTTGGGGCGGATGTGCGGGTGAGCGGGGTTCTGCGCGATGCGTGGGGAGATGTGCGCTAGGCTAAAGGTATGTTTACGGGGATTGTTGAGACTACGGGTGAGGTGATCTCGTTTGTGCGGGGGACGGGCGCGGCTCGGCTGACGATTGCGGCTCAGGATATTGCGGGACGGCTGCGGACGGGCGACAGTGTGGCAGTGAGCGGGGTTTGCCTGACGGCGCTGGAGATTGAGCCGCTGGCGTTTCCGCCGCGGTTTTCGGCGGATTTGGCGGCGGAGACGATTGCGCGGACGACGCTGTCACGGCTGGAGCCGGGGTCGCGGGTGAATCTGGAGCTGCCTACGCCGGCGGGGTCGCCGCTGGGCGGGCACGTGGTGCAGGGGCATGTGGATGGGGTGGGGACGCTGGTGGGGCTCGATCCAGTGACTGCTGGAGTGGAAGCGAGCGATTGGGTGCTGCGAGTGCGGTTGCCGGAGGGGATAGCTCGATACGTGGTGGCGAAGGGTTCGATTGCGGTGGAGGGGATCAGCCTGACGGTCGCAGGTATTGCGGGCGATGAGATATGGATTGCGATTCTGCCGCATACGTATTCGGCGACGAATCTGCATACGCTGGAGGTGGGGATGGGTGTGAATCTCGAGGTGGATGTTCTGGCGAAGTATGCGGAGAGCCGGGATCGGGCGGAGAAGCCGGAATTGACGGTGGAGTACCTGCTGGCGAACGGGTATTAGGGGCGGCGGCGGGCGTTCACACGCCCTTTTACTGCTTCGCGTGATACTCCCGATGGTCGCAAACAAAGATTCGTGCTGACCAATGGGGAGAGCCACACAAAGCTCAGCACAAGTCACGAAGTAACCGCTGCCCGCGTAGGGCGTCCATACTGCAGTAATAACAAATATTTTTTGATGGTAAGCGATTCCTGTTCTGGGGATTAGGGGGAGATCTGCATCGTTTTTGTTGCAGATGACATTTGTGTTGCGGGCGCTTGTAGGCGAAGATAAGGCGAATATATGGCTACCGCACTCGCCCTCCGCTCGCAGATTCAAGCTGCCCTGGCAGACAGGATTCCGTCTGCGCTGACGCCGGCTCCGCGGATGGTGCGGCAGGTGGTTCCTACGGGCGTGCTGGCGGTGGATGAGTTGCTGCAGGGCGGGCTGCCTGTGGGCGCGTTGACGGAGATGATTGGGGCGGAGTGTTCGGGAAGGACGTCGCTGGCTCTGAGGTTTGTGGCGCAGGTGATGCGGGAGGGGAAGGTGTGTGCGTGGGTGGATGTGTCGGATGCGCTGAGTCCGGAGACGGCTGCGGCGTGTGGGGTGGACCTGGCGCGGTTGCTATGGGTGCGGTGCGGAGTGGCGCGCAAGCCCACATCTCAGATGCGAGATGCTCACCCCAGCGAGCAAGCTCACCGGGGGCCCCGAGATGCTCACCCCAGCGAGCAAGCTCGCAGGGGACCCCGAGATGTGGGGCAGCCTGGGTTGGGACGGAACGGGTTTGCGGTTCCGAAGAAGTATTTTGTGCCGAAGCCGGTGGTGAAGGGGCTGCATGGCGGCGGGATGGGCGGGCATCCGCGGGGTGAGGCGAAAGGGATGGACGATGCAGTGAGCGGGTTGCTGCGGCCGGATGTTTCGGCTCGATGCGCGGAGCCGCAGCGGAGAGTGCGTGTGGAACGTGAGGTGGTTGAGCCGGTAGGCATGCGCGGTGTGGGCGTGGCGGGTGGGTTGAGGGGTGGGGCACATAAGCCGTGGGGGCGGATTGAGCAGGCGCTGAAGGTGACGGATCTGCTGCTGGCGGCAGGTGGGTTTGGGGCGATTGTGCTGGATATAGGCGGGATTGCGCCGGAGCATGTGTCGCGTATACCGCTGGCGACGTGGTTTCGGTACAGGGCTGCGGCGGAGCGGACGCAGGCGTGCGTGGTGCTGCTGACGCAGCATGCGTGCTCGAAGAGCAGCGCGGGGCTGGTGCTGCGGTTGAAGAGTGGTGAGGCAATCAGCCTGGGAGGGACGGTGCTGACTGGATTTGAGCGGCGGCTGGATGTGGCTCGGCAGCGATTTGCACGAAGTGCTGAGAAGGTGGTGACGCTGAGGAAGCCTCCGCAGCGGGTGGGGGTTGCGGCGTGGCTGAGTGAGACGACATGGGCGGGGCGGCGATGAACGGATTGCGCGAGCAGTATGCGTGTTTGTATGCGCGGGAGTTTCCGGCGCAGGCGATGCTACGACTGCGGCCGGAGTTGCGCGAGAAGGCGGTGGTGGTGATGGAAGGTGAGCCGCCTTTGCAGACGGTGTGCTCGGCGAATGCCCGGGCGCACAGGCTGGGGATTGAGCGCGGGATGACGCGGGTGGAGGTGGAGACGTTCGATTCGGTTGTGGTGCTGGCGCGGTCGGCTGCGGAGGAGAGCGCGGCGAGGGCTGCGCTGCTGGAATGTGCGGGTGGGTTTTCTCCGCGGGTGCAGGAGCGAAGTGGGAGTGGGGAATTTTTGTGCGTGATTGATATTGCGGGGACGGAGAAGCTGTTTGGGCCGGCAGAGGTGCTGGCGCAGAGCTTGCTGCGGCGGGTGCGGGCGCTGGGCGTGGTGGCGTGTGTTTCGGTGAGCGGAAATTTTCATGCGGCGGTGTGCAATTCGCGTGGACGGCCCACGCAGACGGCAGTAATTCCGCGGGGGGTGGAGGGGATTGCGATGGCTCCGCTGCCGGTGGGGGTGTTGGGGCTTAGAGCGGAGCACACGGAGACGTTTGCGCTGTGGGGGATTCGCACGCTGGGAGAGCTGGCGGAGTTGCCGGAGAAGGAGTTAGTGGCTCGGCTGGGACAGGAAGGACGGCGGTTGCGACAGTTGGCGCGCGGAGAGTTGCCGCATTTTTTTGTGCCAATGGAGACGGAGTTCCGGCTGGAAGAGCGGATGGAACTGGATGCGCCGGTGGAGTTGTTGGAGTCGCTGCTGTTTGTGGTGGGCGTGATACTGGAGCAGTTGGTTCTGCGGGCGACGGCGCGGGTGCTAGCCCTGGCTTCGGTTACGGTGACGCTGGTGGTGGAGGGTGGAGGAACGCATGTGCGGACGGTGCGGCCTGCGTTGCCGAGCAACGAGCGGGCGATGTGGTTGAAGCTGATTCATCTTGATCTGGAGGCGCATCCGCCGGGAGCTGCGGTGGTGGGGATTGGGTTGACGGCTGAGCCGGGGTCGACGAGCAAGGTGCAGATGGGGCTGTTCTCGCCGCAGTTGCCGGAGGCGATGCGGCTGGATGTAACGCTGGCGCGGATACGAGCGATTGTGGGCGAGGAGTGTGTGGGCAGGGCGGTACTGGAGGATACGCATCGGGGGGATGGATTTCGGGTGGAGGGATTTACCACCCCAGCGAGCCAGGAACGCTCGGGGACCCCGGGTTTTTCTGTGAGCACAGGGATGAGTGTGGGGAAGGTGCGTGAGTTGGACGGATCGCTTGCGGCGATGCGGCGGCTTCGTCCGGCGGAGCGGGTTGCGGTGATGTTGCGTGGGCAGAAGCCGGCGGAGTTTACGTTTCGCGAGCGGCGGTATGAGGTGGAACGTGCGTATGGGCCTTGGGCGAGCAGTGGAGATTGGTGGTGTCCATCGCTATGGGGGATTGAGCAGTGGGATTTGATTGCGCGCGAGATGGATGGGGCGATGCTGTGTTGTTGTTTGGTGCGGGATGTGGGACTGGGTGGTTGGTTGATGGCGGCGCTGTATGACTGAAGGCCGCGGGTTGTTGTGTGCGTGGCATTTAGTGCGTGCCTTCAGCCCGCTGTTTGTAGGTCGATGCACACCTGGGGCTTTGCCCCAGGCTAGGATAGCGCGGACCTTTGGCCCGCACTATGGGGGGGGCAATATGAGCGGGTATGTGGAGATGCATGCGGCGAGTGCGTTCAGTTTTCTGGAGGGGGCATCGCAGCCGGAGGGGTTGATTGATCGGGCGGCGGAGTTGGAGATGACGGCGATGGCGCTGCTGGATCGCAATGGCGTGTATGGTGCGGCGCGGTTCCATACGAGTGCGAAGCGGAATCGAGTGCGGGCGCATGTGGGCGCGGAGATTGCGGTTTCGAGTTTTGGGGAGCGGATGAGGCCGCCGGAGTGGGTGCCGCACAGGTGCACGAAGGAGCCGGCGCGGGTCGCAGTGTTGTGCGAGTCGCGAGTGGGGTATCAGAATTTGTGCCAGTTGGTGACTCAATTCAAGATGCGGGAGAAAGGCAAGGGCGAGGGTGCGGCGACGTGGAAGGATTTGCAACAGTATTCTGCGGGGCTGGTTTGTTTGACGGGTGGGGATGAAGGGCCGCTGGCTGCCGGGGTGATGAGCGGAGGCGAGGCGGCGGGGCGCGAGGTGATGGAGCGGCTGGTGGAGATCTTTGGGCGCGACGGCGTGTATGTGGAGGTGCAACGGCATCAGGAGCGCGAGGAGGAATGGAGAAATCAGATTGCGTTACAAATTGCGCGGTCACTGAAGCTGCCGGTGATTGCAACGAATGGGGTGAGGTATGCGACGGCGTACGAGCGGGAGGTGCTGGATCTGTTTACGGCGGTGCGGAATCACACCGATCTTGATCATGCGGGACGGCTGCTAGCGGTGAATGGGATGCGGCATCTACGGACGGCGCGGGAGATGGCGGCGCTGTTTCGCGATGTGCCTGGCGCGGTGGAGGAGACGTGCGAGTTGTCGGCACGGCTGGGGTTTGAGCTGGACGATCTTGGTTACAAATTCCCGCGGTATCCAGTGCCGGAGGGCGAGACGATGGACAGCTTTCTGCGCAAGCGCGTTGCCGAGGGCGTGATGCGGCGGTATGGGGCGAAGGGCGATCGCGGGCTGCTGGAGCGGGCAAGGAAGCAGGTGGAGCATGAGCTGGCGCTGATTGCACGGCTTGGGTTTGAAGGGTATTTCCTGATTGTTTGGGATATTGTGCAGTTCTGCAAGGCGCACGACATTCTGGTGCAGGGGCGTGGCAGCGCGGCGAATTCGGCGGTTTGCTATGCGCTGGAGATTACGGCGATCGATCCGGTGGGGATGGAGTTGCTGTTTGAACGATTTTTGAGCGAGAACCGGGGGGAGTGGCCGGACATCGATCTGGATCTGCCTTCGGAGGAGAAGCGCGAGCAGGCAATTCAGTACATCTATCAGCGGTATGGCGAGCTAGGCGCGGCGATGACGGCGAATGTGATTTCGTATCGCGGGAAGTCGGCGGCGCGTGAGGTGGGTAAGGCGCTGGGGTTCGACGCGGATTCGCTGAGTCGGCTGAGTGGATTGGTGAGCCAGTGGGAGTGGCGGGGCAAGACGGACACGATGGCGCATTCGTTTCAGCATGCGGGGTTCGATTTGAAGCATCCGCGGATTGCGAAATATCTGGAGCTTTGCATGCGGATTCAGGATTTGCCGCGGCATCTGGGGCAGCACTCTGGCGGGATGGTGATCTGCCAGGGACAGTTGAATTACGTGGTGCCGCTGGAAAGGGCGTCGATGCCGGGAAGGACGGTGGTGCAGTGGGACAAGGAAGATTGCGCGGACCTGGGGATCATCAAGGTGGATTTGCTGGGGTTGGGGATGATGGCGGTGCTGAAGGATTGCATTGAGCTGATCCCGCAGCATTATGGCGAGCGGGTGGATTTGGCGCAGTTGCCGGAGGATGAGGAGGTGTATCGCGTGCTGCAGCGGGCGGATACGGTGGGGATGTTTCAGGTGGAGAGTCGGGCGCAGATGGCTTCGCTGCCGCGGAATAATCCAGAGAAGTTTTATGACCTGGTGGTGCAGGTGGCGATTATTCGGCCGGGGCCGATTGTGGGGAAGATGATGCATCCGTATATGCGGCGTCGACAGGGGAAGGAGGAAGTGAGCTATCCGCATCCTTCGCTGATCCCGGTGTTGAAGCGGACGCTGGGTGTGCCGTTGTTCCAGGAGCAGTTGTTGCGCATTGCGATGACGGTGGCGAATTTTTCCGGTGCGGAGGCGGAAGAGTTGCGGCGGGCTGTCGGGATGCGGCGATCTTGGGAAAGAATGAAAAATTTAGAAGCGAAACTAAGGGCGGGGATGGCGGCGAATGGGATCGATGCGAAGACTCAGGACACGATTGTGGAGAACATCAGCTCGTTTGCGCTGTATGGATTTCCGGAGTCGCATGCGGCGAGCTTTGCGCTGATTGCGTATGCGTCGGCGTATTTGAAGGTGAAGTACCTGGCGGCATTTACCGCGGCGATTCTGAACAACCAGCCGATGGGGTTTTATATGCCGGCGGTTCTAGTGAAGGATGCGCAGAGGCATGGGCTGCGGGTGAAGCCGATGGATGTGCAGGTGTCCCAGTGGGCTTGCACGATTGAGCATGAAGCGGATGGGACGCTTTCGTTGCGGATGGGGTTGGGATATGCGAAGGGGCTGCGGAAGGTGATGGCAGAGGCGCTGGTTGAGACGCGGGAGGTGGGTGGGCGGTTTGCGTCGGTGGAGGATTTGGCGCTGCGTGTGCCTGTGCTGAACAAGAAGGAGCTGACGCTGCTGGCGCGGGTGGGGGCTTTGAATTCGCTGGATGGGATTGAGCATCGCAGAGATGCGCTGTGGCAGGTGGAGCGGGCGGGCAAGATGGAGGGCCCACTGCTCAGACACAATAGCGAGTGGTTGCGGGAGGCTTCGGATGCGTTGCCGCTGCGGGTGATGATGACGGAAGAGCGACTGGTGGCGGACTATGCGGGAACTGGGCTGACGGTGGGCAGGCATCCGATGCACTATCGGCGAGATGGGCTGCGGCGTGCGGGCGTGCTTTCCGCGGATGAACTACGGCGGTGCCGGGATGGAGAGCTGGTGCGAGCGGCGGGATGCGTGATTGCGCGGCAGCGGCCGGGGACGGCGAAGGGTTTCATCTTTTTGTCGATGGAGGATGAGACGGGGATTGCGAATGTGATTGTGACGCCGGATTTGTATGAGCGCGAACGGATGACGGTGGTGCGCTGCAAATTTTTGTGGGTTGAGGGAGTGTTGCAGAATCAGGATGGGGTGGTGCATGTGAAGGCGAAGCGGGTGGAGGCGCTGCGGGCGGGGTGAGTGCGGAGGGATGTTGGGCAGGCGGTTTTGTTGTCAGAAGTATGTGTCGTGCTTTCAGCCCTCGAATGCCCCAGCGCGCGGTACCTAGGCCTTGGCCTAGGCTGGTATGTTGGCACGCCTATGGCGCTTGATCATCTCACGATTTCAGCGCTTGATTGTCTACAGTTCAGCCGCTTGGTCGCCTCTACAGTTCAGCCCGCTTCGTTGCCTCTGATGTTTCAGCAAATGCGGGGGAGCTGTTCGCCGAACATGACGTCGAGGACGCGCGTGCCGCCGATTTCGGTTTTCATGAGGACCATGCCGGGGTGGCCGGCGACGACTTCGCCAATGATGACGGCGTCCTGGCCGAGGGGGTGTGCGCGCATCTGGGCGAGGACGGATTCGGCCATTTCAGGGCGGACGATGGCGATGAGCTTGCCCTCGTTGGCGATATAGAGGGGATCGAGGCCGAGGACTTCGCAGGCGCCTTTGACGGATTCGCGGACGGGGATGGAGCGCTCCTGGAGCAGCATACCGACGTTGGCGCGCTTGGCGATTTCGTTCAGCGTAGTTGCAGCGCCGCCGCGGGTGGGATCGCGCAGGCAATGGATGAAGTCGGGGCCGTCGGGCGACGGGGCTGAGAGCATGGCGGCGACGAGGCCGTTCAGGGAGGCGCAGTCGCTCTCGATGGCGCCTTCGAATTCGAGGCCCTCGCGCTGCGACATGATGGCCATGCCGTGATCGCCTATGTAGCCGCTGAGGAGGATGGCGTCGCCGGGGCGGGCGCGGTTGGCGGAGATGTTGACGCCTTCTGGAATGACGCCGATGCCGGTGGTGGTGATGAAGACCTGGTCGCCCTTGCCGCGGTCGACGACTTTCGTATCGCCGGTGACGAATTGGACTCCTGCTTCGGCGGCCATCGCTCGCATGGATTCGACGATGTGGCGGAGATCGTCCACGGCGAGGCCTTCTTCGAGGATGAACGCGGCGGAGAGATAGAGGGGTTTTGCGCCGCTCATGGCGAGATCGTTGACGGTGCCGTGTACAGCAAGGCGGCCGATGTCTCCGCCAGGAAAGAAGATGGGGGTGACGACGAAGGAGTCGGTGGTGAAGGCGAGGCGGGAGTTGCCGATGGTGAGGACGGCCTGGTCGTCGAGTTTGTCGAGCGTGGGATTGTGGAAGGCGGGCAGGAAAATTTTGTCGATGAGGTCGGAGGTGAGTTTGCCGCCGCTGCCATGGCCGAGCAAGATCTGCTTGTGCTCATAGATCGGGATGGGGCAGGAGCCGAAGAGTGGCGAGACGGCGGGCTCGTCTTCCTGCCTGATCTCGACTGCGGGATCGTCGGTGGGCGCCATGGCTTAGTGTCGCCCTTCGTTGAAGGATGACGCGCCGACGGGATCAAGAGCGATCTGGTGGAGGGCGTCAGGATTCAGGTGACGGCCGTAGGCGTAGTAGGCGGCACAGGCTCCTTCGGCAGAAACCATGGTGGCGCCGAGCGGGCGCTGCGGGTTGCAGAGGGTACCGAAGGCGGGGCAGTCGTGGGGCTTCTTGATGCCGCGGAGGATCTCGCCGCTGATGCAGATGGCCGGTTCGAGCGTGGCGATCGCGGCTACGTCGAAGAGCCTTTCGGCGTCGTACGCGGCGAACTCCTCGCGCAAGTGGTAGCCGCTCATCGGAATTGTTCCGATGCCGCGCCATTTGCGGTCGCCTACTGCGAAGACTTTGCCAATGAGTTTTTGCGCGGGAAGGTTGCCGGCCTGGTCGAGTACGCGCGAGTATTGGTTCTCGACGACGGCGCGGCCTTCTTCCAGTTGCTTGATGACCATAAGCACGCCTTGCAATATGTCCAGCGGCTCGAAGCCGGTGACTACGATTGGCACCTTGTAGCGCGCGCTGATGGGCGTGTATTCGCTGTAGCCCATGACGGCGCAGACGTGGCCAGGGCCGAGGAAGCCCTGGACGCGGTTCTCTGGCGAGGCGAGGATGGCCTCCAGCGCGGGCGGCACGAGCACGTGCGAGACGAGCAGCGAGACGTTGGTCATCTTCTCTTCGCGGGCGCGCCAGGCGAGCATGGCGTTAGCTGGAGCGGTGGTTTCGAAGCCGATGGCGAAAAAGACGATCTTTTTGTCCGGATTTGCGCGGGCAATTTTGAGGCAGTCGAGCGGTGAGTAGACGATACGGACGTTGCCGCCCTCAGACTTGATGGTGAAGAGGTCGCCATTGGAGCCGGGCACGCGCAGCATGTCTCCGAAGGAGCAGAAGATGACGTCGGGCAGGCGCGCGATGGCGTGGGCCTTGTCGATCATCTCGAGCGGCGTGACGCACACAGGGCAGCCGGGGCCGTGCACGAGTTCCACGCCCGGGGGCAGAAGATGGTCGAGTCCATTCTTCACAATGGAGTGGGTTTGGCCGCCGCAGACTTCCATCATCAGCCACGGTTGGGTCTGGATGCGGCGCATTTCGGCTACGATTTTGCTAGCGATTTCGCCGTCGCGATATTCGTCAAGGTATTTCATTGCCGTTGCTCCCCTTGATGAATCGGCTGACTGTTTCCTGCTGCGCGGCATCCGCCTCGCTCATCTCGTCCACGACGGGCGAGTCGAGTTCGGTGAGTTGGTCGAGGTCCTTGAGGGCCTGGTAGGTGCGCTCCGCCTCCACTTCGTCGACGCGGGTGATGGCAAAGCCGACGTGGACGAGGACGTATTCGCCGACCTGGGTCTCCGGCAGATACTCCAGGCACGCTTCGCGCACGATGCCGCCGAATTTGACGCGGGCCATGCGCAGGCCCCCCTGGTCGTAGGTTTCAACCACTTTCCCTGGTATCGCCAGGCACATAGAGCCTCCTCTTACCGGTCTCGCCGCAGGAGCGCGTTTGCGATGACCGCCTGCCCGAGAGCGATGCCGCCGTCGTTCGCGGGAACCTGGGAGTGCAGGAAGACGGCAAATCCGCGACGCCGCAACTGTTCTATCGTACGCTCCAGAAGGTAAAGGTTCTGGAACGTTCCTCCGCTGAGGCAGACGCGGTCGAGCCCGGTGGTTTCCCGGATGCGAAAGCAAAGTTCGCCAATGGCTGCGGCCAGTGTCTTGTGGAATTTGGCGGCGATTGCCTCCGGAGGGTGGTTCCGGGCGGCATCGGTGGCAATGGCTGCGATGGTGGTGCGGAGATCGAGGACCATCGGATCGGTCGGCTGGATGTCGAAGGGATAGTGTGCGTCGCCGGTTTGATACGGAGGGTCGGTTGCGCGGGCTGCGGCCATTTCGAGGGCGATGGCGGCCTGGCCTTCGAAGGTGGCTTTGGAGGCGAGTCCGAGGATGGATGCGACGGCATCGAAGAGGCGGCCACAGGAGGATGTTTCGACGGTCTGGATCTGGCGGTCGAGCATAAAGTCGACGAGTTCGATCTGCCTACGGGGGATGTTGGGAAGCAGGTTGAGTTCCGCGGGATATTGTTGGTCGAAAGCGTCGCGGAGGTAGCTGAGGGCCATGCGCCAGGGCTGGCGGACGGCTGCGTCGCCTCCGGGCATGGGCACGTAGCGCAGGTGAGCGCAGCGGGTGAAGCCGACGAAGTCGGTGGCGAGGAATTCGCAGCCCCAGATTTTGCCGTCGGTGCCGAATCCAGTGCCATCGAAGGCGACGCCGATGACGCAGCCGCTGAGGTGGTTCTCGGCCATGCAACTTGCGATGTGCGCGTGATGATGTTGCACGGGAAATTTGGGTTCGATGGGGGATGCGAGCGCCATGCGGGTGCTCCAGTAGCCGGGGTGGAGGTCGTAGGCGATGGCACGCGGCGACACGCGGAAGAGATGCTGCAGGCGGCTGAGTGTCTCCTCGAAAAACTGCATGGTTTCGTAGTTTTCCAGGTCGCCGATGTGCTGGCTCAGGATTGCGTAGCGGCCCTTGGTGAGGCAGAAGGTGTTTTTCAGCTCGCCGCCGAAGGCGAGGACTTCGTCTAGCTCGATGCCGAGGTCGATGGTCTGCGGCACGAAGCCGCGCGAGCGCCGCAGGACACGTTCGCGGCCTGCGAAGGTGCGGAGCACAGAGTCGTCCGCGCGCATGTAGATGTCGCGGTTATGCAGGAGGAAGAAGTCGGCGACGCCGTCGAGTTGGCGGAACGCCTCGTCGTTTGCGACGACGATGGGCTCTTCGCTGAGGTTGCCGCTGGTCATGACGAGGGCGGTGTATTCGGGTGGTACGCCGGGTGAGTCGCTGAAGAGAAGGTAGTGGAGCGGGGTGTAGGGCAACATGACGCCGAGAGTGTCGTTGCCGGGCGCGACCGATGCGACGACTTGCGCTTTGGGGAGGCGAGGCAGGACGACGATGGGGCGGCGCCGATCGAGCAGGGCAGCTTCGTCCGGCGCCGAGACGTCGCAGATGGCGCGGACGGAGCCGAGGTCGCGGGCCATCAGGGCGAAGGGCTTGTCGGGGCGATGCTTGCGGCGGCGGAGTTCGGCAACTGCGGTTTCGTTGGCGGCGTCGCAAGTGAGCAGGAAGCCGCCGAGGCCTTTGACAGCGAGAATGTTGCCGGCACGAAGCAGGGCGCGCGCTTCGCGGATGATGGCGAGCGAGTCTTTGTCCCTGAAGGAGCAATCGGCGAGCGAAGTGCCGCGGGCAACGAGTTCGAGCGATGGCCCGCAGGCGGCGCAGGCGTTCGGCTGTGCGTGGAAGCGGCGGTCGTTCGGGTCTGCGTACTCGGCAGCGCAGGCAGCGCACATGGTGAAGCCGGCCATGGTGGTGGTGGCGCGATCGTAGGGGATGTCGCGGATGATGGTGTAGCGCGGGCCGCAGTGGGTGCAGTTGGTGAAGGGGTAGCCGAAGCGGCGGTTGGCAGGTGAGGCAAAGTCGCTCCAGCAGTCGTCGCAGGTGCCTGTGTCGGGGGAGATGAGGGAGAAACCGCCAAGCTCATCGGGGCTGTCGCGGATGGCGAATGCGGTATCGCCGCGGACTTCGAGATTGGAGACCGTAATTGCGGCGATGGTGGCGAGCTGTGGGGGGTGGGTTCGGAGCGTTTCGAGGAACGAGTCGATGGCCGCCTCGGGGCCTTCAATCTCGATGGTCACGCCGGACGATGAATTGAAGACGTTCCCGGCGAGCCCGAGCGACTGGGCGAGCTTGTAAACGAAAGGGCGAAACCCCACTCCCTGCACAATTCCCCGTACGTCGATGTGCCTTCGTCTAGCCGAGGCAGCGGGCGTGGTCGCCATATTGGCCCATAGGATACCTGAATCGCTCGTATGCGCATTTGTGGGTCAAGGTGTGGGATGGCCGAGCCTGAAGAAAAAGGTGGCGCCCTTGCCGACCTCGCCCTCGGCCCATATTTCTCCGTCGTGGCGGGCGATGATTCTCTGGACGGTTGCCAGGCCGATTCCTGTGCCGGAGAAGTCGCTTTCGGCGTGGAGTCTTTGGAATGGCTTGAAGAGCCTGCTGGCCATGCGCTGGTCGAAGCCGGCGCCGTTATCATGGACGAAGTAGAGTGGGTCCGGACCGTTCTGCACGCAGCCGAACTCGATACGCGCGGACCCGTTGCGCGAGGTGAACTTCCAGGCGTTGCGCAGCAGATTCTGCATGACGATGTGCATGAGACCCTTATCGGCATTGGCGTGGCAGCCAAGCTGAACGGCGGTTTTGACGTCCCGATCGGGGTGCGCGGCAGAGAGCTCTTCGAGGATCGAACAGGCGAGGCCGCTGAGGTCCAGTGGCCTCCGGTGCAATCCTGCGCTGGTCGCGCGCGAGAGATTGAGCAGGTCGTCGATGATGTTGGACATCTCGGCGACAGATGCGCCAAGCCGGTCCAGCATCGGGTCGTTGCCGCCGAGAGGGGCTTCGCTGTCGTGGTTTTGCATCAGGTAGCAGATGTTGCTGATGATCTCGAGCGGCCCGCGCAGGTCGTGGGCGACGGCGTAGGAGAAGGATTCGAGTTCGCGGTTGGCTGCGAGCAGTTGCGCGGTGCGATGCTCGACGCGAAGTTCCAACTCGTTTCTTGCCTCCTCGAGGGCGGCGTCGCGTTGTTGGATTTCAGCCAGCATCTCGTTGAATGCGTCGGTGAGAAACACCATCTCGTCGTAGCTCTGGGCAGGCTCGAAACGAAGCGAGTAGTCGCGGTAGCGCGAGACGAGGCGTGCGGTGCGTGCCAGTGAGACGATGGGCTCCGACAGAAGTCTGCGGAAAACAGTGCCCGCCAGCAGGGCAATGCCCAGGCAGATGAGCAGGATGGCACCGGTGATTGCGGCGTACTGAAGTGCCTGTTGGCGCAGGCCTTTCAAACGCGCCTGGATGTATACGGCTCCGACGGGCTTTCCCTCGAAGACAATTCGCGACCCTACCGTGACGTCGATGCCGTTCTTCCAACTGGAGAGCATCGTGGTTTCCGGTATGGCCTGCGGCTGGACCGGCGGGGAGCCATTTGCAGGGAACTGGGCGAAGAGCGTTCCGGACTGGGTGTATATCGTCGCGCCCACAACGTCGCTTGAGTTGCGCAACGCGGAGAGAGTGGTCTGGGCTGTTGATTGATCGTTGGTAACGATTGCGGAGGCACTGTTGGAGCCGATGATCCTGGCCTCGCCGGTGAGGCTATCTACCGCAGCTTGACGGGAGATAACCAAGTTGTAGGCGAGGAAGGATGCATAGGCCAGCAGAAGAGCGATGCCGCTGACCAGGGCGTTCATCCATGAGAGCCGGGCTGCGATCGAACGGGAGCGGGCGGGCGGCCTCATTGCGGCACCTTCTGGGGCGTATTGGTCCGCCAGGATTCGGGTGCTTTCATCGCGAACAGGTCAGCCAGCGCCCAGCGACAGAGATAGCGGAGAGACGGCAATCCGCGCGCCGGTGACGCATTTCGTCTTCGCGGCGCGAAATAAGCCACGTGAGACATTCGCACTCCAGACCAGGGTCCAGGCAAATTAGCACCAACCATCGCCGGCTCGAACGTCTCTACAGCGGGCGTACCCGAAGTGAGGCGACGTCGGCCTGATTTCTTGACGAACGGAACAGTACGCAATATCCCTGAAGCCGCGGTGAACGTGGCCTGCCTCGGCCGTAGGATGAAGGGACGCGTGAGTTACGATGCGGGGGTAGAGCGGGGAGTTGTCCGAGTGCGGTCGTCTGGCAGGGCAGTTTGAGGACTACAGCCGGCTATTTCTTTGTCCCCGGAACGAGGTTTACGAGGTGCGCGATCCACGCGCGGGGCCCGGCTGTGGCGGAGGCTTTGGACGGAGGTTTCCCGGTAAAGAGGGCAGGTCGCGCGGCGGGATCGGGATTGGCTCCTGGATTGCTGGCCGCAGGGGGCGGG
>Ga0302314_10004888_pt1 | contig 24567 bp, 20 predicted proteins | sample III_Palsa_N2_3_FD_200533 | JGI IMG/M metagenome (GOLD analysis project Ga0302314, IMG submission 200533) | Peat permafrost microbial communities from Stordalen Mire near Abisko, Sweden - III_Palsa_N2_3 | ecosystem: Environmental > Terrestrial > Soil > Palsa > Peat permafrost | place: Sweden... | reverse complement strand
CGCGATGGCGGCGACCGTCGCGCTGTACGAGCTAAGCCGTCGAACTAACTCGTAGGATCACGCCGGCATGAGCATCAGCGACAAAATCATTGAACTTCAGGCAGCCGGTGAGGCTGCCATCGCCAAGGCGTCCACGACGGCCGCGCTTGAGGACGTACGCGTCGAATTTCTGGGCCGTAAGGCCGAGCTTCCGAACCTGTTGCGGGGCGTGGCAGAGCTGCCGCCGCAGGAGCGCGGCGCCGTTGGCAAGGCCGCGAACGAGGCACGCAAGAGCCTTGAGGCGCAGATCGACCAGAAGGCCGGCCAGTTGGCTGTGGCCGAACTTGACACGCGGCTCGAGCAGGACCGGGTCGACGTCACGCTGCCCGCCGATCCGCTACCCGCGATCGGCCGCCTGCACCTGATCACCCAGACACGGCGTGAGATCGAGGACGTCTTCATCGGCCTCGGCTACGCGATCGCCGACGGTCCCGAGGTCGAGACGGTCTACTACAACTTCGACGCGCTCAACCACGACGCGACGCACCCGGCGCGGGCCTGGACCGACACCTTCTACATCTCTGATGACGTGCTGCTGCGCACGCACACAAGCCCGATGCAGATCCGCTCGATGGAGCTGCAGAAGCCGCCGATCTACGTGATCGTCCCGGGACGGGTCTACCGGCGTGACAGCGACGTCACGCACACGCCCCAGTTCCATCAGATCGAGGGGCTGGCGGTCGACGAGGGCATCACGCTCACCGACCTCAAAGGCACGTTGCTGACCTTCGCCCGCGCGATCTTCGGACCGGAGCGTGAGATCCGGCTGCGCCCGCACTTCTTCCCGTTCACCGAGCCGAGCGTCGAAGTCGACGTCTCCTGTTTCAACTGCAACAACGGCGTGCTGGAGAACGGCGACCGCTGCGGGCTCTGCAAGGGCACCGCGTGGATCGAGATCCTCGGCTCCGGCATGGTCGACCCGAACGTGCTGTTGCACGTCAAGGACAACGGCTATGACCCGGAGACCGTGCAGGGCTTCGCCTTCGGCATGGGCATCGAGCGGATCGCGATGCTCAAGCACGGGGTGACCGACCTGCGGCTCTTCTATGACAACGACATCCGCTTCCTGGAGCAGTTCGCATGAGGGTTCCGATCGAATGGCTCTACGACTACGTCGAGCCGCACATGGATGCGTTCACACTCGCGCAGCGCTTGGCGCTGACCGGAACCGAGGTCGAACGGGTTGAACACCACGGCATCGTCTCGGCCGACAACTTCGTCGTCGGGCAGGTACTGCAGCGCGAGAAGCACCCGGACGCCGACCGGCTCAACGTCTGCATGGTCGACATCGGCGGCTCGGCTCCGACGCAGATCGTCTGCGGTGCCCCGAACGTCGCCGCCGGCCTGAAGGTCGCCGTCGCCAAGCCCGGCGCGGTGATGCCCGACGGCACCAGGCTGCGCAAAGCACAGCTGCGCGGGATGGAGTCCGAGGGCATGATCCTCTCCGAGCGCGAGCTGCAGATCAGTGAGGAGCACAACGGGATCATGAGCCTGCCGCAGGAACTGGTCCCCGGTACGCCGCTCGACGAGGTGCTGAACGTCTCGACCGACGTGCTGGTGCTCGAGATCACGCCGAACCGCCCGGATTGCCTGGGCATCTACGGCGTTGCGCGTGAGGTCGCCGCGACCACCGGAGCTCAGTTGAAGGCTGCGCCCTGGGAGCACGACCTCGGAACCTTCGGGGAGCTCAACGGCATCGAGATCACGCTCGAGGCCGGCCACGAGCTCTGCCAGCGCTTCACCGCGCGGATCTTCGACGACATCAAGCTGGGGGAGAGCCCGCTCTGGATGAAGGCTCGGCTGATGGCCGCCGGCCAGCGCCCGATCTCCAACGTCGTCGACATCACCAACTACGTGATGCTGCTGACCGGCCACCCGATGCACGCTTTCGACTACGAGCGCGTCTCCGGAGCGCGTCTCAACGTCCGCCGCGCGCACACGGATGAGTCGGTCGAGACACTTGACGGCCAGACTCGCAAGCTCGATGAGCAGATGCTGTTGATTGAGGACGCTGACGGCCCGACGTCGATCGCCGGCGTGATGGGCGGCGCCCGCTCCGAGGTTGCCGACACCACGACCACGGTGGTCAGCGAGGCGGCGACCTGGAACGGTCCGAACATCCACCGCACGAGCCTCAAACTGGCGTTGCGCAGCGAGGCTTCGGGCCGCTACGAGAAGCAGCTGCAGCCCGAGCAGGCACTCTGGGCCCAGACGGTCGCCACCAAGCTGTTCATCGAGGTCTGCGGCGCGACCGTGCGCCCTGGCACGCTCGACATCGGCGGGCCGGGGCCCGAAGCACAGACGATCCGGCTGCGGGACTCGAGGATCGAGGGGCTGCTGGGCGTGCCGATTCCGCGCGAGCGCACGCGCCGGCACCTTGAGACGATCGGTTTCGTAACCGCCGACGCCGCCGACGGGCTTGACGTGACCGTGCCGGACTTCCGCCGGGCAGACATCACCCGTGAGGCAGACCTGATCGAGGAGGTCGCGCGGCTCGACGGCGTTGAGAACCTGCCGGCGACACTGCCCGCCAGCCGCCACGCGGTCGGCGCCCTGACCGCACGCCAGCGCCAGCGTCGCCACGCCGTTGACGCGCTTGTCGCTCAGGGCCTGCACGAGATCGTCGGCTGGAGCTTCACCGGGCCTGAGACGGCACAGAAGCTGAGGCTGACCGACGCCGGCACACCGGTCGCGCTCGCTAACCCGATGTCCTCAGAGCAGTCGCTGCTGCGCACAACCCTGCTCGGATCGCTGCTCGATGTCGCGGAGCGCAACCGCGCGCGTGGCGCCGAGACGATCCGGCTGTTCGAAGCCGGCGCGATCTATAAACCGAAGCAGGACAACGATCCCGACGCTGACGGCCGGCCCGAGGAGCCCCACCACCTGGCGGCGCTCTTGAGCGGCCCGGCGCGGCCCGCCAACTGGCGCGATCAGAACCCGCCGCAGGTCGACTTCTTCGCGGCCAAGGGCGCGCTCGCGGGACTGTTCGCGGCGCTCGGGGTCGAATGGGAGTTGAGCAGCGAGAGTCAGGCTTTCCTGCATCCTGGACGCAGCGCCGCCGTGCTGGTCAACGGTCAGCAGGTCGGCTGGGTCGGTGAGATCCATCCGAACGTCGCCGCCGAATGGGAGCTCAGTCAGACGGTCGCCGCTTTCGAGATCAACCTCGACGCTGTTGCGGTCAAGTCGGCCACGATCTATCAGGACTTCGCGAGCTTCCCGGACGTGCGCGAGGACCTGGCGGTGGTGGTCAGCGAGGCCGTCAGCGCCGAGCAGATCGTCGCGCTGATCAAGAGTGCCGGCTCGCCGCTGCTCGCCGGCGCCGAGGTTTTCGACGTCTACCGTGATCCGCAGCGGCTCGGCGACGGCAACGTCTCTGTCGCGGTGCGGCTCACCTACCGCGCGGCCGACCGCACGCTCACGGACTCCGAGGTCGCCGCCCAGCGGCAGCGGATCGTCAACGCGCTCGAGCAGCAGCTTGACGGGAAGATTCGAGCCGGTGAGTAGCAAGCATTCAGTCGCCGTATTCGGGGCCGCCGGCTATGCCGGTTCGCTCGCCGCACGCCTGCTCTGGCGCCATCCGCACTTCGAGCTCACAGCGATCACCTCCCGCAGCGATGCCGGGCTGACGCTGAGCGAGGTATACCCCCAGCATCGGGTGCCGCTGACACTCGAAGAGCTCGACCTCGATCGCGATGCCGTAGACCTCGACGCGGCGATCGTCGCCTACCCGCACGGGGCGGCCGCGCCGCTGGTCGCGCAGCTGCGGCTGCGCGGCGTCAAGGTGCTCGACCTGAGCGCCGACTTCCGTCTGCGCGACGTAGCGACCTACGAGGAGTGGTACAAGCCGCATCCGGCGCCGCACCTGATCGCAGAGGCCGCATACGGGCTGCCGGAGCTCTACCGCGAACAGATCGCCGACTCCGAGCTGGTGGCCAACCCCGGCTGCTACCCGACCGCGACGGTGCTGGCGCTGGCCCCGCTGGCCCGAGCAGGACTGCTCGCGGACGTCGTCGTCGACGCCAAGTCAGGCGTCTCCGGCGCCGGCCGTGGCGCCAACGACAAGACCCACTTCGTCAGCGTCGACGAGAACGTCAACGCCTACGGGGTCCCGCGTCACCGCCACACGCCGGAGATCGAGCAGGAGCTGGCGGCGCTCGGCAACGACCTCAAGATCACCTTCACGCCGCACCTGCTGCCGCTCGACCAGGGTGAGCTGGTCTCGTGCTACGTCACGTTGACCGACGCCGCCACGACGACCTCGCAGATCGAGGATCTCTACCGCGACGCCTACGACAGCGAGCAGTTCGTCGAGCTCGCCAGCGAGCCCGCCGGTGTCCGGGCGGTCCGGGAAACAAACATCTGCCGGATCTCTGTGCATCGCGACGATCGCACCGGACGGGTAATCGTCTTCGGCGCGATCGACAATCTGTGGAAGGGCACGGCTTCCCAGGCCGTGCAAAACCTGAACCTGATGTTCGATCTTCCTGAGAACGAGGGGATCGCGTGAGCTTCTTCACCTCGCGCTGGGTTGACGCGCCCGATTGCGCTGTCGAGGCGGACGACGGACTGCTGCCCGAAGGTTTTCGCGCAGCCGGCATCGCCGCTGGGCTGAAACCGAGCGGCGCCTTGGACGTCGGCGTGATCGTCTGCGACGCCGAGGCGGTCACCAGCGCCGCGCGTTTCAGCCGCTCCGGCGCCCAATCGGCACCGGTGCTGATCACGCGGCAGCAGTCCGAACTCAATCGCCTGCGCGCGGTGGTCGTGAACTCTGGCAACGCCAACGCTGCGACCGGCGAACGCGGGCTGCTGGATGCGGCCGCCATGCGGGCGGCCGCGGGCGCGATCGCCGGGGTTGCGCCAGAACAGGTTGCCGTTGCCTCGACCGGCGTGATCGGTGTGCCGCTGCCGGTCGATCTCGTCACCGCGGGCATCGCCGCGGCGGCCGGGCGGCTGCGCAACGACGGGGCTGCGGAGTTCGGCGAGGCGATCCGCACGACCGACGCGTTCCGCAAGGAGGTCAACCTCGACATGCAGCTCTCAGGCGGCACCGTGCGGCTCTGCGTTCAGGCGAAGGGCGCGGGCATGATCTCCCCGAACTTCGCGACGCTGCTGGTGTTCGCGCAGACCGACGCCGAGATCGAAGCCGACGAGGTCGATCTGCTGCTGGCGGTCTGCACCAAGCGCTCGTTCGACCGGATCAGCGTCGACGGGCAGCTCTCCACCTCTGACACGATCATCTTGCAGGCGTCGGGCGCCTCGGGCGTACGGATTGAGCCGGAGAGCGACGATGAGCGGGCCTTCGGTGAAGTGCTCGACGCCGCTCTGCGGCAGATCGCGCTGCTGGTGGCCAAGGACGGCGAGGGTGCTCGCCGAATCGGACGGGTCGTTGTGCGCGGCGGCGACCAGCGCGGCGTCGAGCGGGTCGCTCACGCCGTGGCAGATTCGCCGCTGGTGAAGACGGCGCTCTACGGTGCTGACCCCAACTGGGGGCGCATCATCCAGGCGGTCGGTGCGGCGCTGCCGGGCACCGCACCGCTTGACGTCGACATTGAGATCGAGGGTATCGAGGTCTGCTCCCATGGCAGCTATCTCGAGCACGACGCGCAGGCGCTGGCCGAGGCTGTGCGCCGTGATGAGGTCGAGTACGAGATCACGCTGCCGGGCGAGGGCGCTGAGACTGAGCGCTTCTTTTCAGACCTCGGCCACGAATACATCACGATCAACGCGGACTACACGACATGACTGCCTCGGATATGACGGTGCGCACGCAACGGGACGTCGTAACCCTCCTTGAGGCGCTGCCCTACATCCGCGAGTTTCACGGCAAGACCGTCGTCATCAAGTACGGCGGCGCCGCGATGACCGAGCCTGCGCTCCAGCATGAGTTCGGGCGCGACGTGGCCCTGCTCAAGTACGTCGGGATCAAGCCGGTGATCGTGCACGGTGGTGGTCCCGAGATCACCTCCTACATGCAGCGGCTCGGTCTCGCGGTCGAGTTCGTCGATGGGCTGCGGGTATCGAGCGCCGAGACGGTTGAGCTCGCGAAGATGGTGCTGGTCGGCAAGGTCAACAAGGACATCGTGCTGATGCTGAGCCGTCACGGGCAGCCGGCGGTTGGCTTGAGCGGGGACGATGGCGGTCTCTTCCGCTGCAGCCGGCTGGCGGCGCCGAGCGGCCAGGACATCGGCTTCGTCGGCAAGATCGACCACGTCAACACCGGCGTGCTGACCCACGTAGCCGAGGACTACATCCCGGTGATCGCGAGTGTCGGCGCCGACCGCGACGGCAACTCTTACAACGTCAACGCCGACGACGCCGCGGCGGCCGTGGCGGCTGCGCTCGGCGCCTATAAGGTGATGTTCCTGACCGACATAGCCGGCTGGCTGCGTGACATCACCGACCCTGAGTCACTGGTCGCCCTGGCACACGCTTCTGAGCTGCGCGCGGCGCTGCCAGGCGTCGGCGGTGGCATGCGGCCGAAGCTTCAGGCCTGCCTCAACTCGGTGGAAGGCGGTGTCGCGTCGGCCGTGATCGTCGATGGGCGAGTACCGCACTCGATTCTGCTCGAGCTCTTCACCGACGACGGTCAGGGCACGATGATCCTGCCCGACGGGGTTGAGTCATGAGCGTTGCCGAACTGCGTGAGCTGGAGCGGGCCTACGCGATCCCGACCTACATGCGTAACCCCGTGCAGTTCGTGCGCGGCGAGGGCGCGACGCTCTGGGACGAGGAGGGCAACGAGTACCTGGACTTCCTGGCCGGGATCTCGGTGCTCAACGTCGGTCACTGCCACCCGCGGGTGGTGGCCGCGATCCAGGAACAGGCGACGCGCCTGATGCACGTCTCGAACCTCTACTACACCGAGCCGGTGATGCTGCTCTCCAAGGCGCTCTCCGAGAGCTCCTTGCGCGGCAAGGTCTTCTTCGCCAACTCCGGAGCCGAGGCCAACGAAGCGGCGATCAAGCTTGCGCGGCGTGCCAAACCTGGCGGTGAGATCGTCGTACTCCGCGACGCCTTCCACGGTCGCACGTTCGGTGCGCTCTCAGCCACGCCGCAGGAGGCCAAGCAGGCGCCGTTTGCGCCGCTCGTGCCCGGCTTCGTGCCGGTCGCGAAGGAACCGGACGCGCTGGCCGCCGCGGTCGGTCCGCAGACCGCCGCGATCCTGCTCGAGCCGATCCAAGGCGAGGGCGGCGTCTTGCCGCTCTCCGATGAGCTGCTGATCACCGCGCGAGAGCTCTGTGACCAGTTCGGCGCGGCGCTGATCTTTGATGAGGTACAGACCGGCATGGGCCGCACCGGCACGCTCTGGGCGTACGAGCAGACGCCGGTCGTGCCGGATGCCCTGACCACGGCCAAGGCGCTCGGCGGCGGGCTACCGATCGGCGCTTTGATCACCGGTCCGCGGCTGGCCGACGTCTTTGAACCCGGGGACCACGCTTCGACCTTCGCCGGTGGCCCGGTGATCTGTGCGGCGGCGCTGGTCGCGCTTGAGATCTGCTCTGACCCGGCGCTGCTCGAGTCGGTCGTGGCGCTCGGTGAGCGCTTCGCGGCGGCGCTCGAAGAGCTTCCATTTGTGACTTCGGTACGGGGACGCGGTCTGCTGGTCGGGGCCGAGTTGGTCCCCGAGGTATCTGCTGTTGAGCTGGCACGGCGTGCGCTCAGCGAAGAGCGCTTGGTGATCAACGCCACAGGGCCGTCGAGTCTGCGGATGGAACCGCCTTTGATCGTCACGGAGGCCGAGATCGACGACGCGGTGGCCCGAATCGGGCGGCTCGTCAGTTGACGCCTGACCCACTGATCGCGTCAGATCGCCCGCTTGAGGACGTGCAGTCGGCGCTGCGCGGCTGGTTCACGATCACGGTCGGCGAGGCCGCCGAGGTTGAGCGCACCTACTACGACACCTTTGACGGGCTGCTGTACGACGCCGGGCTGACACTCAGCATCCAGGGCGGGGTGCGCACGCTGACGATGCGCGACGGCAGCCAGCCGGAAGCCGGCGTCACGGCGGAGAAGGTCGCTGGCGTGAGGATGCTGCTGGTGGTCGCGAAGGTGCGCCTGACCACGCAGATCCTGAACGTGCTCGATGAGCGCGAGAAGACGGTCTGCCGGATCGTGCTCGAGACGCCGATCGGGCTGCGTGAACGCGCCCGGCTGGTACCGATGAAGGGTTACGAACGCGAGCGTGACCGCATCCATGAGTTCCTGGTCTCGAGCGGCGCCTTCGCGCCGGCGGACCTGCCGCTTTTGGACGACGCCGTGCTTGCCGCCGGCGGCCAGCCTGAGGGGATCCGCTCGAAGGTCGAGGTCCCGTTGAGATCGATCGACCGTGCCGATGTCGCGGTCGCGTCGGTGCTCTCCCGCCTGATCGAGATCCTGGACGCGAACCTCCCGGGCACGCTCGCCGATACCGACACCGAGTTCCTGCATGACTACCGGGTGGCGATCCGCCGGACCCGGACCGTCATGCGTGAGATGAAGGGCGTCTTCCCGGCCGCTCAGATCAAGCGGCTGCGGGTTGAGTTCAAGTGGCTACAGGAGATCACCGGGCCGACGCGTGACCTCGACGTCTACCTGCTTGAGTTCGAGCGCCTGAGAGCCGTCGCTCCAATGGCGATGCGGCTCGATCTCGACCCGTTGCTTGAGGTCTTAAAGGATTGGCATCAGTCGGCGCGCGAGCGCATGGAGGCCGAGCTGCGATCCGAACGTGCCCAGGCGGTTCACGGGGACTGGGGCAGGCTGGTGGCGCTGCTGATCGGCCTTAACCAGGAGGACCGCCCCGACGCCGGGCGTGCGATCACCGAGCTCTCAGGCGAACGGATCCAGCGGGTGCATCGCCGGATGGTGAAGATGGGACGCGGGATCACCGCCGACTCGAAGCCCGAGGAGTACCACGAGCTGCGCAAGCAGGGCAAGGAACTGCGTTACCTGCTGGAGCTGTTCGCGGTGCCCTTGTACGACGCCGATGTCGTCAAGCCGATGATCCGCGCGCTCAAGGGTCTGCAGGACGTGCTCGGGACTCATCAGGACCGTGATGTGCAGGCGCTGACGCTCAAGCGCCTGGGTGAGAACGTGGCGGCGCAGCCGGGCGGTACCGCGGCGCTGATGGCGATGGGGGCGCTGCTGGAGCGGCTTGAAGCTGAGGCACAGGCGGCCCGGGACCAGTTCGCGACGAGCTTCGCCGAGTTCGCGTCCGACGCGCAGCTCAAGCTCGTTGACAAGACGTTCAACACCTCGGCTGCTTGAGCCACGAGACTCTGTGCGTCTGAACCTTTCGAGCACCAAGATCTGACGAGCGATGGCCAAGAACAAACGTGACACAAACGTCCTCGCCACCTACAACATCAAGGGTGGCGTCGGCAAGACCTCGGCCGCGGTCAACCTCGCGTACCTTGCGGCTCGCGACGGCAACTCGACCTTGCTCTGGGACCTCGATCCCCAGGCGGCCAGCACCTACCTCTTCCGTGTGCGCCCGAAGATCAAGGGCGGTGGCCGCGGTCTGCTGCGCAGCCGCAGTCGTACCGCTGACCACGTCAAGGCGACCGATCACGAGCTGCTGGAGCTACTGCCGGCTGATTTCTCCTACCGCCACCTGGACCTCGCGCTCGACCAGTTCAAGAAGCCGGCAGCGCGTTTTCGCAAGGTGCTCGAGCCGCTGCTGCAGGACTATGACTACATCTTCCTGGACTGCCCGCCGAGCATCTCGCTTGTCTCAGAGAGCGTCTTTGAGGCCGCTGACGCGCTGCTCGTGCCGGTGATCCCGGCAACGCTCTCCTCGCGTGCGTACGAGCAGCTCGACGAGCTCTCGCGCCGGGGCAAGGTGGGGAAGATGGGCGGGACCGAGATCTTTTCGTTCTTCTCAATGGCGGAGGTGCTGCGGCCCCTGCACCTTCAGGTGATGGAGAAGCTGCGAAGCGCTGAACAGCTGAAGGTGCTCGGCGCCGCGATCCCGGTGGCCGACGAGGTCGAGATGATGGGCGAGGAGCGCAACCCGGTCGCCGTATTCGCGCCGACCAGTGCCGCCGCCGTGGCTTACGAGGCGCTTTGGCATGAGATCCAGGGTCGTCTGTGGCCTGACGTCGCCCCGAAGGAGCCGGCCGCCTCGGTCGAGCCACCGGTCGTCCCGGTCGCGCCGGAACCGACACCGGTCGAGAGCCCAGCGGGTTAGTGTTGACGTCATGACGACACTTGATGACCGTCCCAACACCGCCCTGATCGTGATCGACGTGCAGGACGGCGTCGTTACCGGGGCTTACAAGCGTGACGAGGTGGTCGGGAACATCGTCGGCCTAGTCGAGCAGGCGCGCGGCGCCGGCGTTCCTGTCATCTGGGTACAGCATGCCGACGAGGAAATGGCCAGAGGCAGCACCGACTGGCAGCTCGTCGCCGAGCTCAAACCCGCTGCTGGGGAGTCCCTGATCGAGAAACACTACGGAGACGCGTTCGAGGACACGACGCTTGAGTCGGTGCTGGCAGATCTAGGCGTTGGCAAGCTGATCGTGACCGGCGCCGAGACCGACGCCTGTATCCGCAGCTCGATCCACGGCGCCTTTGCCCGCGGTTACGACACGCTGTTGGTGAGCGACGCCCACACCGCCGGCGACAAGTCCCAATGGGGTGCGCCCTCGGTAGACGAGGTGATCGCCCACACCAACCTCTACTGGAAGTTCCAGTCGGCTCCGGGCCGCACCGCGGGCACCGCGCCGAGCGCTGAGATCGACTTCGCAAGCTGAGCAGCGGGGTCGCCACCGGGCTAAAGCCGCGTTAGTTTCTCGACGCCGACCTTGATCTGCGGTTTACTTAAAGAACGTTGTTGCCGCGGTGCCCTTGGTTCTGCGGCACAGAGTTAGCCAGGGTGGCTGTGGCACCCGACGACACGGAGGTTCCGATGGTCCGCGAGGTCTAGTCGTCTCAGTCGTCCGCCAGCCGGTTGGCGCTGAGTTGGGATGGCAGGGAGGCGTCGTGGCCGGCCACGATCGCCTCAGCTACGAGTCGCGCCGAGGCGGCGCCGATTGACATGCCCCGCCCGCCGTGTCCGGCGGCGATCCAGAGCTGGTCTTGGCCCGGTACGCGACCGAGGATCGGACGGTTGTCAAATGCGCGGGGGCGCGCACAGGCGAGGATGCCTTTGACCTCTGCCTGAGCTATCGAAGGTACGAACTCACAGCCCCTGGCAAGCAGTCGCGGGGCCCACGCGGCGCCATCGGGCTCGTCACCTTCGAGCATGGTCGAGCCGACCGCCAACCAGCTGGGGCTATCGAGCAGCGTGAAGGGGGCTTCCATCTGAACCTCACCGCTGCCGTGAGCCGCGGCGAGGGCGCCCTCGATCAGCGGGTGGCGTGGACGCGTCGGTAGCTCGACCGAGACGATCACCCCCCATAGCGGGCTGATGATCTCCGGTCGGACCAAGCCGTTGAGCACGGCGGTGCTGGCGGCGCCGGCGCAGATCAGGACCGCGTCAGCGCGGTACTCGTCCACGCCGAAGCTGACGCCGCGAACCTGGCCCGCGTCACGCACCAGGGTCAGCGGCTCGCCGAGCACGAACTCGGCCCCTTCGATGCGCGCCAAGTCGGCAAACGCGGTGGTCGCCTCGACCGGCATGATCGGGTGCCCGGTGCGCAGCATGCAGGCCCAGAGCCCCGGCGCCAGCAGCGGCTCGGCGGCACGCGCCTGGTCCGGGTCGAGCGCCCGCGGGGCGAGTGAGGGGAAGGCGCTGTACTGGCGCTCAAGCGCCTGCGCAGAAGCTTCATCGTGCGTCAGCAGCAGCGTGCCGATCGGTTCGCGCGGAAAGCCATCGCCCAGAACCTGGGCCAACAGTTCAACGGTCTCGTCAAACAGCCCCACCGTCGCCGCGTCGTAGGTATGTTCGACCAGCCCGTTGTTGCGGCCCGAGGCACCAGCTGCGATGCCGTTGGGGTCGAGCACCGTGACGCTGACGCCTGCACGCGCGAGGAAGTTCGCCGTGGCACAGCCGACAATTCCTGCGCCGACGATGATCACGTCCCTGTTCAGCCGGTTGGCCACGCTCGCATGATCGCATCGCGACCCACCTCTACGCTTGAGCTATGAGCGCAACCCCGGCCGCACCCGCGATCACGAGCTTTGAGCCCGCGTCCTACAAGACCTTCCGGTTCGTCAGCCGCCGGCTCAACGGCGACGGCAAGATCCGGCTGCGCTACGGCCTCGACGAGCTTGAGTTCGAAGAGACCGTTGTCGTTCCCCGCGCAGGCGTCGAGAGCTTCGACGAGCAGACAGTGGACGCCCTGCTCGACCTGCTGCATTGGGTCGCAGGAGTCAGCTACTACAAGGCCGCAATCCCGCGGAGCATCAGCTTCGAGGGCGCCACGCCCGGCCCGGCCATCATCCAGCTCCTCAACGCTCTCTACACAGAGGGCCTCGGCGAATTCGCGGTCGTCAACGACCTCCCAGGCCTGCCGTCGCCAGAGTTTCAACTCGCGACTGACCGGGCGGGCGTTGAAGAGCCCGCCGACCGAAGTCGCACAGAACTGAATGAGGCGGACTCTTCAACGTCGGCCGGGAACTCGCTGCAGCGCCTACTCGTGCCCGTCGGTGGCGGCAAGGACTCGGCTGTAGCGATCGAGATCGCGAGAGTCTCAGGGCTTGATGTGACGCTCTTCTCGGTTGGCGACGCACCCCCGATCCGCGAGACGGCGCGCGTGTCCGGCTACGAACGCCTGATCGCGACTCGCAAGATCGATCCGCTACTGCTCGAGTGCAACGCCGCGGGAGCGCTCAACGGCCACATCCCGATCACGGCGATCGTCAGCTGCTTGGCGCTGCTGAGCGCCGCGCTCAACGGACAGGACGCCGTCACGCTCGCCAACGAGCGCTCGGCGTCGGCCGGCAACCTCACCTGGCATGGGGTGGAGGTCAACCATCAGTTCAGCAAGAGCCGTCACGCTGAGAAGCTGATGACGGCCGCAGTTGCCGAGGTTCCGAACGCGCCGCGTATTTTCTCTGTCCTGCGACCCGCATCAGAGCTTGGCATCGCCCGCGCCTTCAGCAGGTTCGAGCAATACCACCAGGTCTTTACCAGCTGCAACCGGGTTTTCCAGATCGATCCGGCCAAGCGTCTGAGCTCGTGGTGCTGCGACTGCGACAAATGCCGGTTCGTGTTCCTGATCCTGGCTCCGTTCATGACGCCTGTGCAGCTGACGACGATTTTCGGCAAGGACATGCTCAACGACCCGGATCAATACGACGGCTTCGCGTTGCTGACCGCAACCGGCGGTGACAAGCCGTTCGAGTGTGTGGGGGAGGTGGGCGAGGTTCTCGCCGCGATCCACCTGCTGGCCAAAGACACGCGGTGGAGCAACCACCCGGTGGTCGCGCGGCTCGCCACCGAGGTGTTGAGCGCCCACACCATCACCGAACTCGACGTCCAGAAGCACTTCACGCTCTCAGACGATCACGATGTCCCCGACGAGCTGATTGGTGCCGTGCGTGCGGTTCTCGGGACTTGACGGCAAGTCGATAGCGATCTGGGGGATCGGTCGCGAGACCACGGCCTTCAGGATCCAGCTCGAGCAGCGCCTGCCGGCCACAGAGATCGCGGCGGTGATCGACGACGACACCCCCAGGGAGTACGTGCACAGCGTGCTGCAGGGGGTGGACGTGCTCGTGCGTTCGCCCGGCGTCTCGATCTACAAGCCGGTGATCCAGCAGGCGATCTCCAGCGAGGTCACGGTTACGACTCCGACAGGCCTCTGGCTCGCCGAGCGTCAGGGCAAGCGGGTGATTGGCGTGACCGGCACCAAGGGCAAGAGCACCACCGCGACAGTGATTGCGCACCTGCTCCAGGCGACCACAGCCGTAGAGCTCGCCGGCAACATCGGCCGTCCGGTGATCGACCTGCTCGACCTTCCGGAGAAGAGCTGGGTTGTGCTCGAGCTCTCTAGCTATCAGCTCGCCGACCTCGCCGAGGGGCCGGAGGTTGCGGTGATCACGAACCTCTACAAGGAACACACCGACTGGCACGTCAGCGAGCAGCAGTACCGGACCGACAAGCTGCGGATCTTCGGGCTGCCTGGCACCAAGGCGGGCGTCTATCCGCTCGGCGATCCCGAGATCGAGCTGGCAGCGCGGAAGCTGAAAACGACCGTTACCTTCGCGGATCCGAGCAGCTGGCATCTCACGCAAGCCGGCATCGAACGCGAGGACACGCTGGTGCTGCGCCGGGACGAGATTCCGTTGCGGGGTGAGCACAACGCCTTGAATGTGGCGGCGGCGCTGGCCGCGGTCGAGGCCGCAGGACTCGACCGCCCCGCGCTACCGGCAGCGCTCGCGGGTCTGCAACCACTGCCGCATCGCCTGCAGACCGTTCACACGAGCGTGAGCGGGATCGAGTGGGTTGACGACAGCATCTCAACCACGCCGGAATCGACGATCGCGGCGCTGGAGTCGTTTCCGGAGCGGCCGGTGGTGCTGATCGCAGGCGGCCAGGACCGCGGCCAGGATCACGACCAACTCGCCGATGTGATCGCCAAACGCAGGCAGCCGACGACGCTGATCACGCTGCCCGACACCGGCGACAGCCTCGCCGATGCCGTGCGCGCCCACACTCACGCTGAAACCCGCATGTTGACAGCGGGAGATATGCGGGACGCGACCCAGCAGGCCGCCGCGCTGGCCCCGGCCGGCAGTGTGGTGCTGCTGTCGCCGGCGGCGCCGAGCTACAACGCGTACAAGAACTTTGAGCAGCGTGGGGATGCCTTCGCAGAATTTGCCCGCACCGCTTGACGGAGTCGTAAGCTCTACGAGACTGCGCAATGAGCAACTACGACCCCTATTCGAGCATGCGTTTCCAGCAGCACAGGGGCGCTGTCGACTACGAGCGGGTGTTCTGGGCCAGGGTGAAGTTCCTGGCAATGCTATGCGTCGCTGCGACGGTCGCCACCGTGGTCACCGGTGAGTGGTCGGAACTGCCGGTCGTCGGCTGTTTCGCGGCACTGCTCGGCGCGTACGTGGCCTGGGTTGTCAGGGCGCCCAAAGGCCCCGGTGTTCGGCGGTAATCGCCGGTTCGGCGTGTTGATCCTCGCCGGAGGCCTCGGGAATAACAACAAGATGGCGCTCTACAACCCCTACTCGTCGAAGAGCTACAAAGAGCAGACGGGGTCGCCGTATTGCTACGACGACGACCTCGACGTCAACGGCAAGCCGGGCGTGAAGAAGGCCAGGCTGCGATTCGCCGTTGGCATGATCGTGGTTCTCTGCCTTGGGATCGCGCTCGCGCGTGCCTGGGCGGCGCTGGTGCTGCTCGCCTGCCTGTTCGTTCCGATCGGTACCTACTTCCGCTGGGTCTAGACGGCCCCGAAGGCCCCGCCGGCTCCCGACAAGTAGCCGCGCGGTTTTGATCCTCGCCTGACCGGTACCCTTGCCCGCGTGAGCAAAGAAAACACGCAGGTCAGGACCGCTACGTACCTGGCAGACCCCGCCGATGTCCACCGCGTCCTGCTGCTCTACAGCGGCGGCCTCGATACGAGCGTGATGCTCAAATGGATTCAGGACGAGTACGAGGCTGAAGTCGTGGCGCTGACCGTCAACCTCGGCCAGCCCGGCGAGGACTATGACGTCGTCAAGGGCAAGGCGCTCCAGCTTGGCGCCGTCGACGCCTTTGTGGTCGACGCGCGCGAGGAGTTCGCACACGGGTTCGTCGCGCCGGCGATCAAGGCGAACGCGATCTACGGCCTCGGCTACCCGCTCTTCACCGCGCTCGGGCGCCCACTGATCGCGAAGCTCGCTGTCGAATACGCGCGCAAGACCGGCTGCGACACGATCGCTCACGGCTGCACCGGCAAGGGCAACGACCAAGTCCGGATCGAATCGACGATCGCGACGCTCGCGCCTGAGATCAAGGTGATCGCCCCGGTCCGCAGCTGGAAGATGGGCCGCGACGAGGAGGTCGCCTACGCGCGCGAGCACGGGATTCCGGTTAAGGGCGGCAGCGAGACCGCGCCATATTCGATTGACGACAACCTCTGGGGCCGATCCAGCGAGGGCCGCTGGATCGAGGACCTGACGGTCGCGCCGCACGACGACGTCTTCCAGTTGGTGACGCGTCCAGAGCTTGCGCCAGACGAGCCCGAGATCATCGAGATCGAGTTCGAGGCCGGCGTGCCGGTCGGCTTGAACGGCGAGCGTCTGGGGCTCGTTGAGCTGCTCGAGCGGGTCGGGGAGATCGGCTGCCGCCACGGCGTCGGGATCGTCGACCACATCGAGGACCGGATCGTCGGCCTCAAGGTCCGCGACATCTACGAGGTGCCGGCGGCGGCGATCCTGCTGCCCGCGCACGCGGAGCTGGAACGGCTGGTCGGCACGATCCACCAGAACCAGTTCAAGACCCAGCTCGACCAGAAGTGGGCCTACCTCGTTTACGCGGCGCTCTGGTGGGAGCCGTTGCGTGAGAACCTCGACGCCTACATGAACGCGGTCAACGCGACCGTCACCGGCAAGATCGGGGTCAAGCTCTACAAGGGCTCCGCGCGTGTCGTCACGCGTGAGTCTCCGAACGCGATCTACGACGCGCAGCTCGCGACCTTCTCAGAGTCGGGCGGGCTCTTCTCGCAGGAGGCCTCGCCGGGCTTCATCGAACTCTGGTCGCTGCAGTCGCGGATGGCCTGGCGGGTTCAGCACGGCGAGGAATGAGACTCCGGTTCGGACGCCGCCGGCGCGCTGGGGCTGCGCCGGCTAGGGCCGTGGTGAGCGAGCCCGTTGCGGCTCCCGAGCCAGCCGTGCCGGCTCGACCGGCCCAGGGCAACAAGCCGACCTACCCGCCCGCCAAGGAGACGCCGCAGCCCAAACCTAACGTGCCGGCGAAGCCGGAGGACCGCATGCCGGACCCTCGCGGCGAGCTCGCTCCCGAGAGCCTTGACCGCGCTTTGCAGCGCCTGCGCGCCGAGATCCCGGCGCAAGATGAAGACGCTTCCCGCTAGCTGCGGGTAAAAGCTCAAGCACCCCGGGGAATTCAGAAAGGGCGTCCGATCGCGGACCTATTCTGATTCCTCCGATGAGTGATTCCTGCGCCCACCTACACGTCCATTCCGAGTACTCGCTGCTGGACGGCGCGGCGAAGATTGACAAGCTCGCGGAACGCGCGGCCGCGTTCGGGCAGCCCGCGCTGGCGCTGACCGACCACGGTGTGATGAACGGCGCCGTGGAGCTCTTCCAGGCTTGCCGCAAGCACGGGATCAAGCCGATCCAGGGCTGTGAGGTGTACGTCACCGACGATCACACCAAGCGCGGCAAGCGCCACCATCTGACGCTGATCGCGGAGAACGCTGTTGGCTACCGGAACCTTGTGAAGCTCTGCTCCGCAGGCTTCCTCGAGGGTCTTCAGCGCGGTAAGCCGACGGTCGACGCGGAGATGATGTCGCGCTACTCAGAGGGCGTGATCGCACTGACCGGGTGCCTCGCCTCGCGCTTCTGCCAGTCATTGGTCAACGATCGTCCCGACGATGCCCGCGCCGCGGCTGACGAGCTGATCCAGGTCTACGGGCACGGCAGCGTCTACTTCGAGGTTCAGAAGAACGGGATCGCTGACCAGGAGAAGGCCAACGCCGGCATCGTGCGGATCGCGCGTGAGCTTGGGCGCCCGCTGGTCGGCACCGGTGACGTTCACTACCTGCGCCGCGAGGACTACGCGAGCCACACGGCGCTGCTCTGCGTCCAGACCAAGTCAACGCTGGCGGCGCCGAAGATGACCTTCGACACCAACGAGTTCTATCTGCGCAGCAACGACGAGATGGCTGACAGGTTCGCCGAGTGGCCCGAGGCGCTGGCCACCACGCTTGAGATCGCCGAACGTTGCGACGTCGAGATTGAGCTCGGCAAGCAGCTGATCCCGCGCTTTGACTGCCCAGGCGGGATAGTCGAGCGCGAGTACGTGCGGGAGCTCGTCATGCAGGGCCTCGCCGAGCGCTACGGCGATCCGATCCCGGCGGCGGCGCTTGAGCGCGCCGAGTACGAACTCGGCGTGATCGACCGCATGGGCTACAGCGGCTACTTCCTGATCGTTTGGGACTTCATCAAGTACGCCCGCGACAACGGCATCGCCGTCGGTCCCGGACGTGGTTCCGCGGCCGGCTCGATCGTCAGCTACACGCTGCGGATCACCGACCTTGACCCGCTGCGCTACGACCTGTTGTTCGAGCGCTTCCTGAACCCCGAGCGCGTCTCGATGCCGGACATCGACATCGACTTCTCGGTCCGTGGCCGTGAACAGGTGATCCGCTACGTGACCACCAAGTACGGCTCTGACTCAGTCGCGCAGATCATCACCTTCGGCAAGATGTTCCCGCGCGCCGCCACCCGCGACGCCGCCCGCGTGCTCGGGCTTCCCTACGCGCTCGGCGACAAGCTCGCGAAGCTGATCCCTGATCCCGAGCAGGGGCGCGCACCGAAGTTCGATGACTGCCTGCTGCCGGGGCAGCCGCTCGCGGCTGAGATCGCACGCGACGCCGAGGCGGCCCAGATCATCGAGGTCGCTCGCGGTCTCGAGGGCATCGTGCGCAACGCCTCGATCCATGCGGCCGCTGTCGTCATCGCACCGCAGCCGCTCACCGATCTGGTGCCGGTTCAGCTCGCCGACTCCAACAAGACCGATGAGAACGGCGACAAGATCTACCGCACAGTCACGCAGTTCTCGATGAAGCCGGTCGAGGCGATGGGCCTCTTGAAGATGGACTTCCTGGGCCTGCGAAACCTCGACGTGATCGAGGACGCGCTCGACATCATCGGGCGCTCCACCGGCACGCGGCCGGACATGACGACGCTGCCACTCGATGACACAAAGACATACGAGATGCTCGCGCGCGGCGAATCTATCGGCGTCTTCCAGTTTGAATCGGAGGGCATGCGCGAGGCGCTCAAGCGCGTGCGTCCGACCGAGTTCGACGATCTGATCGCACTGGTCGCGCTCTACCGCCCGGGCGCCATGGACCAGATCCCCGCCTACGCGCGCGGCAAGCAGGATCCGGACTCGATCACCTACCCGGATGAACGCCTGCGCACGATCATCGAGTCGACTAAGGGCGTGATCCTCTACCAGGAGCAGGCGATGCAGATCGCCAAGGAGCTCGGTGGCTTCAGCGGCGCCAAGGCCGACGACCTGCGCAAGGCGATCGGCAAGAAGAACCGCGAGGCGATGGCCAAGCTCAAACCGGAGTTCGTTGAGGGCTGCCGCACCTCGGGCACCGCCGAGCCGGTGATCGACTGGCTCTGGAACACCAATGAGAAGTCCGCCGACTACTCGTTTAACAAGTCCCACGCCGCTTGTTACGGGCTGATCTCGTACCGCACCGCCTGGCTGCGCGCCAACTATCCGGCCGAGTACATGGCGGCGCTGATCTCCTCGGTGATGGACACCAAGGACAAGGTTCCATTCTTCGTCGCCCAGGCTGAGCAGATGGGGATCGGGATGCTGCCGCCCGACGTGAACCTCTCCGACCATCAGTTCGTGGTGGTCGACGGCGATATTCGCTTCGGCCTCGACGCCGTCAAGGGCGTCGGCTACGCGGCGGTGGAGGCGATCAAGGTTGCACGCGAGGGCGGGCACTTCACCGACATCTTCGACTTCTGCGAGCGGATTGATAGTCGCACCGTCAACAAGAAGGCGATCGAGGCGCTGATCAAGTGCGGCGCCTTTGGATCGACCGGTGACACACGTCAGGGCATGCTTGCGGTGATGGAGCAGGCGCAGGGGGCGGGGCAGAAGGCCCAGCAGGACGCGCTGATCGGTCAGTCCTCGATCTTCGATCTCGGCTTTGATGAGGCCGCCGGCGGCGGTCGGGCCGTTACCGCGCCGAGCCACTCACCGATCCCGAAGGGCGAGTTTGAGCAGAGTGATCTGCTGGCGATGGAGAAAGAGTCGATCGGGATCTTCATCTCCGCGCATCCGCTGAAGCAGCTGAGCCTCGCGATGTCGGCCAAGACCGATGTGACGCTCGGTGAGATCGGGAACTCACGTGACGGAGAACGGGTCGTCGTCGGCGGGATCATCAGCCAGGTCAAGAGGCTGAAGACGAAGAAGGGCGATTGGATGGCATTCGCCACCCTTGAAGACCTGTCTGGATCGGTCGAACTTGTTATCTTCTCCGACGTTCTAGAGGAAGATCGGTTGCCCGATGCTGCCGAGCAGAAAGCCATCAAGCCGGACGCGATCGTGCTGGTAAAGGGCAAGCTCGACCATAAGGACGCGGCGCGCACATGCGTGGTGGTCTCCAGTGTGGAGCTTTTTGCACCAAGTGAAGAGGAACTTGTCCAGGCCGAGAAGGAAGCCACTCAGGTGGTCAGGCCGGGAGCGCTCTGTATCAAGCTCGACGCCGCGGCGGTGATGTCGGACGTGATCGACGACCTGCGCGAGCTGCTGGTCAGCTATCCCGGCGACGCGGAGGTAGTGGTCGAGCTCACGGCGCCTGGCTCCCGCCGCCGTCTGCGACTGGGGGCCGACTATCGCGTGGCCCGCGGCGCGCACCTGCATTCGGAACTCGCGCAGTTGCTTGGCTCGGCGTTACTGCCGGTCGAAGCTGAAGCGGCTTAGGCGGCCCGGCGCCGGCCTAAGCCCGGCATCCAAGCCGGGCGCGAAGCCACAGCGCTAACTACCAGGCAGCCAGGGCTTCTTCCAGTTGCCGAAGCCGTTGCAGAGCTTGTCGCTGTCGGTCGGGCCCCAGGTATCGACCGCGTAGGGATGGATCGGCGGCGGCGAGTCGAGCAGCGGCTGCAGGATCCGCCAGCTCTCTTCGACGCTGTCCTGACGCGTGAAGGCGGTCGCGTCACCGATCATCGCGGCGTGCAGCAGCACCTCGTAAGGCGTTGGTGCCTCGCCGCCCTGGGTCGCGAACTCCATGTCCATGTGGACCGCGTGGGCGCCCGGCTCGTCGGCGCGCTGCGCGTCAAGGATCGTCTGAACGCCGGTGACCGGATCGATCCTGATCACCAGCTGGCTCGGTTCGGGGCGGCGTCCGTGCATCGGGATGAAGGCGAGCTTCGGCGGGTGCTTGAAGACCAGTCGCACCTCGGTCTGCTTGACCGGCATGCGCTTGCCGGTCCGGATCAGGAAGGGAACGCCCGCCCAGCGCCAGTTCTCAACCTCGAGGCGCACAGCCGCATAGGTCTCGGTCTGTGACCCCGGAGCGACGCCGTCGACGCTGAGGTAGCCCTCGTACTGGCCGCGCACGTAGTGCTTGGGATCGGCGTCGGCGATTGAGCGCAGGACCGCGAACTTGGCGTTCTTCAAAGTCTCGGCGTCACCGCCGGAGGGTGCCTCCATCGCGACCGCGGTCAGCACCTGCAGCAGGTGGTTGACGACCACGTCGCGCAGCGCCCCGACCGGGTCGTAGAAGTGGCCGCGATCCTCGACGCCGACCGCCTCCGCCATCGTGATCTGGACGTTCGAGATGTAGTTGCGGTTCCAGACCGGCTCGAGCATCGTGTTGGCGAAGCGCAGGTAGAGGATCTCCTGCAGCCCCATCTTGCCCAGGTAATGGTCGATCCGGTAAAGCTGTGACTCATCCAGATCCTTGTGCAGTTCGGCGGCGAGTGCCTTGGCCGAGACGAGGTCGTGCCCGAACGGCTTCTCGACCACCACGCGCTGGCCGGCGCTGAGCAGCTCCGCGCTGTTGAGCGCACCGATCACCTTGCCGAACAGTGACGGCGGGATCTCCAGGTAGAAGGTCGGGTTGGTGAGCTTGCCGAGTGCCTGCTTGACGCGGTCATAGGTCGCCGAGTCGGCGAAATCACCACTGACGTACTGAAGCCGTCCCGCGAAGCGCTTGAAGACCTCCTCGTCGATCTCCTCGCCGGTCTCCTTGATCGAGCTCCGAGCGCGATCAATCAGCTGTTCGACCTTCCAGTCCTCGACGGCGACACCGATCACGGGGAGGTCCAGCAGGCCACGCCGCTCAAGTCGGTAGAGCGAGCGGAAAGTCATTTTGCGAGCCAAGTCTCCGGTGATCCCGAAGACGACGAGGGCGTCGGCTGGTTTGGTCTCAGTCACGGTCGGAACCCTACCCGCTATGACCTAAGCGCGAACGAAGAGCCGCTATGGAAGAAGCACGATCTTGCCGCGGGTGTGGCGCTGTTCAAGCTCGGCAAACGCGTCCTGAACGGCGTCAAGTGGATAGGTCGCGGCGATCGGGACCTGAAGCTGGCCGCCCGCCGCCATGCGCGTGAGCTCGGTCATCACCTCGATGTTGGTTCCCGACGCGCTGCCCTCGGTCTTGGCGCCGATCTGCGCCGCGCGATCCCAGGAGATGATCGTGTCGATCCGCTCCGGCTCGACGCCGAGCTCGATTGCCAGGTCGAGGTACTGCGGTCCGAAAAGATCGATGAAGGCGCTGATCGTGCCCGGCACGGCCGCTCGCAAACGCTCAGCCAGGCCTTCCCCGTAGGCGACCGGTTCGGCCGCGTGGGAACGCAGCCACGCGTGATTCGCCTCCGAGGCGATCCCCAGCACGCGGGCGCCCTTGTGGGCCAGCAGCTGGACCGCGAAGACTCCGACGCCACCGGCGGCGGCCGACACCGCCACCACGTCTCCAGGGCCGGCGCCAACGGCTTCCACCGCCGCCCAGGCGGTGCAGCCGGCGACGTTCAGCGAGCCCGCGACTTCCCAACTCAGCTCCGCCGGCTTGGCAACCAGCTGCTCAGCCGGGATGGCCGTGTATTCGGCATGGCTTGAGCGCGTCCATGACCAGCCCAGGACCTCGTCGCCGACCTTCCAGCTGCTGACCTCGTCTCCGACTGCGGATACGACGCCGGCGAGGTCAGTGCCCTGACCGGAGGGGAAGCTGGCCGGCCAGCGGTCGTGCAGCAAACCCTCGCGGACGTTGACTTCGCCGGGGTTGATAGCGGCGGCGCGGACCTCGACGACGACCTCAGCTGAGGCCGGCACAGGCATCTCCACCTCGGCGACGTAGAGCACGTCGCGGTGTCCGTAGTGATCAAAACGTATGGCTCGGGGCATAGCTTGAGCCTAGCGAGCGGTCGTACCCGGCTTGTGCAGCTCAGCCGGCGCGCTGTGCCTGCCCGCGAGTGCGCAGCTCATGACAGAGGGCCATATCCGCGGCGGTGATCTCGTTGTTGTTGCTGCCCGTCTCCATCACCACCGGCAGATCCTCAAACCGCGGCTCCGAGAGGAAGACAGCGAGGCCGTCAAGGCCGAGCTCGCCTTGGCCGGGAGGCGCGTGGCGGTCACGATTGGAGCCAAGCGTTGAGGTCGAGTCGTTCAGATGGATCGAGTGCAGGCGCGAGAGACCGACGTCGCGGTCGCACTGCTCGAGCGTCGCGTCGAGCCCCTCGACGGTGCGGATGTCGTAGCCGGAGGCGAGCAGGTGGCATGAATCGAGGCACATGCCGAGCCGCTCCGAGCCGCCGGCCGCGTCGATCAGCGCGGCGAGCTCCTCAAACGAGCGCCCGAGGGTGCCGCCGGCTCCGGCGGTGTCCTCCAGATGCAGCGCGCATCGCTCAGACGCGGCAAGCGCCTCAGCTATGACCTCCCCGGCTCGCGCGATCGCCTCGCCGACGTGCCCGCCCTTGGCGGAGCCTGGGTGCAGGACCACTCCGGTTGCGCCGATCGCATCGCCGACGCGTAGCGAATGGGTCAGTGAGGCCAGCGACTTCTGGCGGATTTCGGGGTCGTCGGAAGCGCAGTTGACCAGGTAGACGGCATGGATCAGTACGCTCCGGATCGGGCTGGCCGCGAGGTCCTCGCGGAACCGTGCGAAATCCTCCTCGCCGTACGCCGTCGGCTTCCACATGCGCGGCGACTGGTTGAAGATCTGGATCGACTCGGCGCCGACATCGACGCCCCGCTGCACAGATTTCCAGAGCCCGCCGGCGGGCGAGACATGGGCACCGATCAACATTCGCGGCCTTTCCCTAGGATCAAACTCAGATCAATCATGCGTGTTCGCTTCGCTCCATCACCCACCGGGGCTCTCCATGTCGGGGGCGCCCGGGCCGCTCTCTACAACTGGCTGCTCGCGCACGGCCCGGGTGAGGAAGGCGACGACACACACGGGACGCTTGTGCTGCGGATCGAAGATACCGACCGTGAGCGATCGACCGAGGCGAACGTCGCGCAGATCCTTGATGCGCTCAAGTGGCTCGGTCTCCAGTGGGACGAGGGCCCGATCTCGCAGGTCGGCAACACGCCGCGCCACCAGCAGGCGCTGCAGCAACTGCTTGAGGGTGGCTTCGCGTACCACTGCAACGCCAACGCCGACGACGTCAAGGCCTACAAGGAGAAGCACGGCGCTGAGCGCGGCTTCCGCGGCGAACCCGAGGCCAGCGGCGCGGTGCGCCTGCACGTCCCCGACGAGGGCCGTACGAGCTTCGAGGACGCGATCCGCGGTGAGACCAGCTTCCCCAACGCGAACATGGACGACCCAGTGATCGCCAGGGCCGACGGCTCGGTGCTCTACAACTTCGCCGTCGCGATCGATGATCTCGACTCGAAGATCACGCACGTGGTCCGCGGTGAGGACCACCTCTCCAACACGCCCAAGCAGCTGCTCG
>Ga0302314_10004882_pt1 | contig 24580 bp, 22 predicted proteins | sample III_Palsa_N2_3_FD_200533 | JGI IMG/M metagenome (GOLD analysis project Ga0302314, IMG submission 200533) | Peat permafrost microbial communities from Stordalen Mire near Abisko, Sweden - III_Palsa_N2_3 | ecosystem: Environmental > Terrestrial > Soil > Palsa > Peat permafrost | place: Sweden... | reverse complement strand
CTCGTAACGCGTTGTGAAGTAAGGAAGAAAATGGTGGACGCACTTGGGCTCGAACCAAGGACCCGCTGATTAAGAGTCAGCTGCTCTACCAACTGAGCTATGCGTCCACACCGTCGCTTTCGATCACTCGATCGCGTCGGGAGGCGGCCGGTTAGCAGGCGGTTTCCGGACGGTCAACAGCCACGCCGCAGAAAGTCGCGAAATCAGGCGAAGCCCGAGTGCGGTCCGCGCTGGCCGCGGTCGATCGCGATCAGCAGGCCGAGCATGATCAGCACCGTCATCGCCGCCGTGCCGCCGTAGGACACCAGCGGCAGCGGGATGCCGACGACCGGGGCCAGCCCCATCACCATCATCAGGTTGACCGCGACATAGAGGAAGATTGTCGCTGAGAGGCCCGCCGCGGTGAGCTTGGCGAAGCGCGTCTCCGCGCGCATCGCGACGCCCAGGCCCCACCAGATCACGACGAGGAACGCGCAGATCAGCAGCACGCCGCCGAGCAGGCCCCATTCCTCCGCCATTGTCGCGAACACGAAATCGGTCTGGCCTTCGGGCAAATAATCGAGATGGCTCTGCGTGCCGTTGAGGAAGCCCTTGCCGAACAGCCCGCCCGATCCGATCGCGATCTTCGACTGGCTGATATGATAGCCCTTGCCGAGCGGATCGCTCTCGGGATCAAGGAAGATCAGCACGCGGTTGCGCTGATAACCGTGCATCATGCTCCATGCACCCCAGCCGATCGGGATGATCGAGAGCAGACCGCCGACGAACAGCCGCAGCGGCAGGCCGGCGAGGAACATCACCGTGATCCCGCCCGCCACCACCATCGTCGCGGTGCCCAGATCGGGCTGGACGAGGATCAGCGCGGCGGGAATGCCGATCAGCCCGAGCGCGGGCCAGATCGCGTTCCACCGCCGGATCTCGCCGGCGGGCAGCATGTCGTAGAAGCGCGCCAGCGTGAGCACGATCAGTGGCTTCATCAATTCGGAAGGCTGGAGCCGGATGATGCCGAGGTTGAGCCAGCGCTGGCCGCCGCCGGCGACCTTGCCGATCAATTCGGTGAATACCAGCGCGACGATCAGGAGGACATAGGCGGGCACCACCGCCGCCTTGATCTGCGACTCCTTGAGTCGCGACAATGCGATCGCGCCGGCTAGGAAGAGGCAGAAGTGAAGGCCCTGGCTCAATGCCCACGGCTCTAGACTGCCGCCCGCCGCCGAATAGAGCACGACCAGCCCGAAGCCGGTGATGCCGACGATGGTGAGGATGATCAGCCAGGGCAGTTGCGCGAGCGGGGCGGGGACGAGCGAGTTGCGGATCATCAGTCGATCGCTCCGTTGGCGGGCGCCTGCGTATTGTCGGGGGCTTCGGAGGGCGGCGCGACCGCGGTCGCGGCGGCGACCGGCGGCGGTGTCGCGGCGTTCTCCTGCGCACTGGTGTCGCCCTCGTCCGACGTCGTCGCGGGGGCGGCGGCCTTGGCCTGCTCGGCGGCCCACACGCTGCGTTCGGCGGCCGTCCGCGTCGCGATGTCGCCGCCCCAGCTCGGTTGCAGCTTGGCGAGTGTGTCGAGCGCCTTCTGCTTGTCGAACAGATAGGTCATCGCGTCACGCGCGATCAGCGCGGCGGCGGCACCGTGGCCGCCATGTTCGAGCACGACGCCGATCGCGTAGCGCGGCTGCTCGACGGGTGCGAAGGCGATGAACAGCCCGTGGTCGCGCAGCTTCCAGACGCCGTTGTCGCCGCGGACATGCCCGGAGGCGCGATCGGCGGCGCTGATGTGATGGACCTGCGCGGAGCCCGTCTTGCCGGCCATGTTGATACCAGGGATGGGCAGGCGCGCGGGGTTGGCGGTGCCCTCGGGCGAGACCACCGCGCCCATCGCGGCGCGCACGAAGGCGAGATGTTCCGGTGCGATGTCCAGCGGCGGCGCGGGTGTGTCGCTCAACCGGTGCACCAGCCGGGGCATGAGTTCGCGACCGCTGGCGATCCGCGCCGCCATGATCGCGATCTGCAACGGATTGATCAGCGTGTAGCCCTGGCCGATCGCCGAATTGAGCGTGTCGCTTACCGTCCAGGCCTCGTGATAGCGGCGCAGCTTCCACGCCGGATCGGGAACGGTGCCATAGCGCTGCGATGCGACGGGCAAGACGAATTTCTGCCCGAGGCCGAGCCGTTTGGCCATCGCCGCCAGCTTTTCGGTGCCGACGCGGCGCGCCATCTGGTAGAAGTAGATGTCGCAGCTCTGTGCGACCGCACGGTGCATGTCGATCGCGCCATGCCCGCTGTGCTTCCAGCAGTGGAAGGCGCTGTTGCCGACCTTGTAGGCGCCTGTGCAGACGATGTGGTCGTCCGGCGAGACGCCGGCTTCGAGCAGCGCGAGCGCGTTCATCGGCTTGACCGTCGAGCCCGCCGGATAGAGCCCTTGCAGCGACTTGTTGACCAGCGGAAGATGATCGTTCGCCGCGAGCATGTTCCACTCGTCGTGGCTGATCCCGCGCGAGAAGCTGTTGGGATCGTAAGCCGGCACCGAGACCATCGCGAGCACGTCGCCACTGGTCGTGTCGATCATCACCGCCGATCCCGATTCGATGCCCATCCGCTCGGCGACATAGTCCTGCAGTCCGGCGTCGATCGTGAGCTGCAGCGTCTTGCCGGGCGATTCGGGCTGCGTGGTGAGCTCGCGGACCAGCTTGCCGCGCGCGGTCACCTCCGCGCGTTTCGCACCGGGCGTGCCGCGCATGTAGAGGTCGAAGCTCTTCTCTAGGCCCTGCTTGCCGATCTTGAAGCCCGGCGTGATCAGCAGCGGATTCTTGTCGCGCTTATAGTCCTCGACCGAGGCCGAGCCGACATAGCCGACCAGATGCGCGACCGCTGCGCCCGCCGGATAAAGTCGCGAGAAGCCGCGCGCGGGGACGACGCCGGGCAGATCGGGCAGCCTGAGGTTGATCGCGGCGAAACGCTCATAGTCGAGGTCCTCGACCACCTGGACGGGCTGGAAGCCAGCCGCCTTGACGAGATTGTCGCGCAGTTGCTGGACGTCGTCGGCGTCGAGCCCGAGGATCTGCTGGAGCAGCGCGATCTCGGCGTCGCGGTCCTGCAACAAATCGGGGATGAGATCGACGCGGAAGTCCGATCGGTTGATCGCGATCGGCTGGCCGTTGCGATCGACCATCCAGCCGCGGCGCGGCGGGATCATCGTCGAGCGCGCGCGGTTGCTCTCGGCGAGCGCGGTGTAGCGATCCTTCTCGGCGATCGTCAGCCAGCCCATGCGGCCCGCGAGCAGCAGCCCGACGCCGCCCTGCATCGCGCCCAGCGCGAGCGTGCGGCGCGTGAACGAAAAGCTCTGATGCGCCTCGGTGACGAGGCGGGGAGGGCGCTTTGGGCCGCCGAACTTCATTCGCCTGCGCTCAGTCCGAAGCGCGGATCTTGCCGGTCGCCAGACGCCAGCGGTCGAGGATCGCGCACAGCCGACCGACGACGGGGAAGCACAGGATGCTCGTCACGATCTGCGGCAGCACGAGGCGCACGGGGGCAGCGCCACCCGTCCAGCAGGCGATCGCCCACGCGCACAGGATCGCCAGCGCGATCGCGATCGCGGCGAGCAGCCATTCCTGCCAATAGTCGCGCCAGAGCAGCCTCACTTCCACCAGATCGGCGAGCATCAGGCACGCCGTCCATGTCACCATCCCCGTGCCCAGCGTCTGCCCGGTCAGCAGATCGTCGGCAAGGCCGAGCGGCAATCCCACCCATGCCGGCCACATTTCGGGGCGCAGCAGCCGCCACGCGAGCAGCATCAGCAGCCCGAACGGCGGCCAGCTCGGCGACAGCGCCACCGTTGGCAGCAGCGCGACCGCCGAACCGGCCAGCGTCGAGACCACGGGCACGAGCTTGGCGCGGGTCTCGATCGCGCGGGTCGGCGGCGCGGAACTGCGCGGCGCCATCAATGCTTGCCCGGGGGCGGCGTCACCGGGGGCGGCGGCAGGCCCGCAAACGGCTGCTCGACCATCGCGTAATCGAGCTGGCTCGGATTGGCGAGCGGCCAGGCGACCGCGACGTCGCCTTCCTTGCGGACAACCACCGCGACGGGCACGTCGGGCGGGTAGAGGCCGCCGGTGCCCGAGGTCAGCACGATGTCGCCGCGGTTGAACGGGTTGCCGCCGGCACCGAGCGGGCGAAGTTCGATCGACCCGTCGCCGCGCCCGGCGGCGAGCGCGGGCATGCCGCCGCGCGCCATGCGGACGGGGACGACGCTGGCATTATCGGTGATCAGCAGCACGCGCGATGCGGTGAGGCCGGTATAGACGACGTGGCCGATCAGCCCTTCGGCGGAGCGCACGGGCTGGCCGGGTCGCACGCCCTGGCTCGCGCCCGCATTGAGCGTCGCGTAGCGGCGGCTGCTCACGCCGGTCGACCCGACGATGCGCGCGACGGCGACCGCGGCGGGGCGGCTGTCGACGAGCTTGAGCATCTTGCGCAACCGGTCGTTCTCGAGCGCGATGATCCGCAGGTGGACGAGCGCGCGGCGATCGGTGTCGAGTTCGCGCGCCATCGCCGCGTTGCGCGAACCCGCCGCGATATACGCACCCACGCCGTCCACCGTGTCACCGACGCCGCGCACCATCCCGCGCTCGAGCGAGGAGACCGGCGTCGTCACGTCGAGCGCGGCGCCGCGTACCGCACCGAAGCCATCGGGATCGACATGCGCGATCACGATCAGCCCGAGCCCGACGAGAATCCCCGTCACCGCGACGACATAGGAGATGAACAGCCCGTACTGCGCGCGACGGGAAAAACCGGGGCGCCGGTTTCGGGTCGGCGCCTTCATGGCCGCGACGCTCCGCTCAGGCGGTCAGCAGCACGCCGCGGTAGACCGGATCCTCCAGCGCGCGCCCGGTGCCGAGCGCGACGCAGGTGAGCGGATCGTCCGCGATCGTGACGGGAAGGCCGGTCTCGTCGCGCAGCACCTCGTCGATGCCCTGCAGCAGCGCGCCGCCGCCGGTCAGCACGATGCCCTGGTCGACGATGTCGGCGGCAAGCTCGGGCGCGGTGTTTTCCAGCGCGATGCGCACGCCTTCGACGATCGACCCGACCGGCTCGGAGAGCGCGTCGGCTATCTGGCCCTGGTTGATCGTGATCTCCTTGGGCACGCCGTTGACGAGATCGCGGCCCTTGACGTGGATCGTCTCGCCGATGCCGTCGGCGGGCATCTTGGCGCAGCCGACCTCCTTCTTGATCCGCTCGGCGGTGGCCTCGCCGATCAGCAGGTTGTGGTTGCGGCGGACATAGGAGGCGATCGCCTCGTCCATCTTGTCGCCGCCGACGCGCACCGACGTGGTGTAGGCGAGGCCGCGCAGCGACAGCACGGCGACTTCGGTGGTGCCGCCGCCGATGTCGACGACCATCGAGCCGACGGGCTCGGTGACGGGCATGTCGGCGCCGATCGCGGCGGCCATCGGCTCCTCGATCAGGAAGACCTGCGACGCGCCAGCGTTCGAGGCAGCGTCGCGGATCGCGCGGCGCTCGACCGAGGTCGATCCCGAGGGCACGCAGATCACGATCTCGGGCCAGCGCGGGAAGCGGCGCTGCCCGTGGACCTTGTGGATGAAGTGCTTGATCATCTGCTCGGCGACGTCGATGTCGGCGATGACGCCGTCGCGCAGCGGCCGGATCGCCTCGATCGAGCCCGAGGTCTTGCCCATCATCAGCTTGGCATCAACGCCGACCGCGCGAACCTTGCGCACGCCCTGGATCGTCTCGATCGCGACCACCGACGGTTCGTTGAGCACGATGCCCTTGCCGCGCAGATAGACCAGCGTGTTGGCCGTACCCAGATCGATCGCCATGTCGTGCGACATGAACTTGAAGAACCGCGAAAAGATCATTCTTGCCCGCTCTCGCCACTTGCCGGCCGCCGCCCCGCGACCGGTGCCCAATATTCGTCTGTGCCGCGCCCACCGCCCCCGAAAAGCGGTAGAACCGTTGATCGTTGTGGTCGCGGAATGCCGTCGCTTGGGCTAGGAGCGATGGCATGTCAATACGCCGCCTCCCCGAACATCTGATCAACCGTATCGCTGCCGGCGAAGTGGTCGAACGCCCTGCCAGCGCCTTGAAAGAACTGGTCGAGAACGCGATCGACGCGGGCGCGTCGCGGATCGCCGTGACGCTGCGCGAGGGCGGTCTGGCGGCAATCGAGGTCGCGGACGACGGCTGCGGAATGCGACCCGCCGAGATCGCGCTCGCGCTCGAGCGGCACGCCACCTCCAAGCTTCCCGACGACGCGATCGAAGCCGTCGAAACGCTCGGTTTTCGCGGCGAAGCGCTGCCCTCGATCGCCAGTGTTGCCAGGCTGTCGATCGAAAGCCGGGTGCGCGGTGCCGATGGCTGGCGGCGAATCGTCGACAATGGCGTGCTGGTCGAGGAGGGCCCCGCCGCGCTGCCGCCGGGAACGCGCGTAAAGATGGAGGCGCTGTTCGAGCGCGTGCCCGCGCGGCGCAAGTTCCTGCGCTCGGCGCGCTCGGAATATGCCGCCTGCGTCGACGTCGTGAAGCGGCTGGCAATGGCGCGGGCGGACGTGGGCTTCACGATCGAGCATGACGGGCGGCGCGTGCTGTCGGTGCCGCCGGGGGAGAGCCAGCCGGCGCGCGTCGCCGCGCTCACCGATCGCGAACTTGGCGCCAACAGCATCGTTGTCGATCATCTGCGCGGCGACGTGCGACTGGAGGGCGTGGCGGGGCTGCCGACCTTCCACCGCGGCGTCGCCGACCACCAGTTCCTCTTCGTCAACGGCCGGCCGGTACGCGACCGCGTGCTCGTCGGCGCGGTGCGCGCGGCCTACCAGGATCTGCTCGCGCGCGACCGGCATCCGGTGGTCGCGCTGTTCATCACGCTTCCGGGCAGCGAGGTCGACGTCAACGTCCACCCCGCCAAGACCGAGGTGCGCTTCCGCGAGCCCTCATTGGTGCGCGGGCTTATCCTCGGGGGGCTGCGCACAGCGCTCGATGGTGCGGGGCATCGCGCCGCGCAGCGGCCGTCCGCGGCGGCGCTCGCGCAGTGGCAGTCCGAGCCAATGGGGGCGGGGGGCGGCGCGGGTGTCGCGACCTTGCCGCTGCCGATCGCCGAACGCCAATATGGCGTATGGGATGCGCGCCCGTCGTGGCGGCCCGACATGCCCGCGCCGTCGGGGCGTGCCGAGGTTGCCGAGAACGCGCCGCGCCCTGCAGTCGAGCATCCGCTCGGCATCGCCCGCGGGCAGGTCGCCGCCACCTATATCGTCGCCGAGGCGGAAGACGGGCTTGTCCTCGTCGACCAGCACGCCGCGCACGAGCGGCTCGTGCTCGAGCGCATGCGGCGTGCGATGGCGCAGGGCGGCGTCGCGTCGCAGGCGCTGCTTCTCCCCGAGGTCGTCGAACTCGACGAGAGCGGCTGCGACCGGCTCGAGACCCGCATCGACGAGCTCGCCGCGATGGGGCTCGAGCTCGAGCGTTTCGGCCCGCGCGCGATGCTGGTCCGTGCGGTCCCCGCGATGCTCGGCCGCACCGACGTGCGCGGGCTGGTCACCGATCTCGCCGACGAGATCGCCGCCTATGACGAGGCGCTGAGCCTCAAGGAGAAGTTGGATGCGGTGGCGGGCACGATGGCGTGCCACGGCTCGGTCCGCGCGGGGCGCGTGCTGTCGGTCGCCGAGATGAACGCGCTGCTCCGCGAGATGGAGATCACCCCGCATTCGGGCCAGTGCAACCACGGCCGCCCGACATGGGTGAAGCTGGACAGTGCGTCGATCGAGCGACTTTTCGGAAGAAAATAGCGGATGGGATAGGATCGCTCCCGCATTGCCTGGGCTCGATCGAGATGCGGCGCCCGCCACCCGAGTTGCCAGCCTTCGCGAGCATGACAGGCAGAAGGAGCGTCCGCTTCCACCCGCCCCGCCTGCAAAACCCGCGGTGGGTTCAGCGGCCGGTCCCCGTGCCCGGGAGGCATTGGCCTTTCACGGGCCGTGGATAGCGGCGACAGTCCCACGAGGGTCGCGCTTCCCCGATCAGGCTGCTCTTGCGGTACATGAAGGCCAGCGCGCGCATGCCGATCGGCAGCACCGGCAAGGCGCGAGGGACGTCGCGTTCGTCAGCCCAGGCCAGCACGAGGCAATCGGGTTTGTCGGCGCAGATGGCGAAGGCGGTGACCGCAAAGCTGCCGGGCGGCGTGCCCGGCGACAATTGCAGCACATATTGCGCGGCATCGTCGTCCTTCAGCCGGACGACGGCGCCCTTGAGCGCGCCGCGCGGCACGCCCGCGATCGACAGCGACGTGCGCGGCGGGCCGGTGCTTTCGTCGTCCAGATCCGCGAAGATCGCTGCCGGGCCGCCGAATGCGGCGATCCTGGGATCGGGCTGCTCGGGTGTCGGTGGCCTATCCTCGAACACCGCAGGGCGCCCCCACGCACCCCGCCAGCGATAGAAGATCTGACCATGGACCACCGCGACTTTGTCGAGTTCGTCGCGCCAATAAGGGACGACCCAATCGGCATGGTAATAGGTCGCGAGGCCGACCGATCGCGACACCAGACCCGACAATGCGAGTTCGGCGATCTTGCGCGCGCGGATCACGGCCGCAGGCGGCGGCAACCGAGACAGCGAAGCGTCGCAACTGAAGGTGAACTGGCACCCCGTCCTGCGCGACGATCCCTCGAACACGACGCCGCAGACGGTTTTCGGGAAAGCCGGATGCCGGAGCCGGTTGAGCACGACCTGCGCCACGGCCTGCTCCGCGACCGCGTCGTCGCCGGCCTCGTAATAGGCGGCAGCGGCGAGGCAGGCCTGCGCCGATGCGCGATCGTCCGGTCTGCCAGCGTAGACGAAGGGTCTGGCGATCGTCGGGCCGCCGGGTGCCATCGGTACGCCGGCGTTGGAGGCGCGCGCCTGGTCGGGGGTCAGGGCCGCGATCTTCATCGGTTCGGGGATCGGTTTGGGCCCCGAGCGGAGCGCATTCGGGGCGTATGGCGGGGCGAGCGCGGGAGGGCGCGCATCGCCCCCGCCCGCCGATCTCCAGTGCGCCAGGACGAGCAGCAGCGCTGCGACGGCCACAACGCCGGAAATCAACGCCAGCCACCGGAGCCGCCCGCCGGCAGTGGCGTGACGCATGATCATCGTCGTCCGCCCCGCTGCAGCCACTCGTCAGTCGCGACGCGGTGTAGCGGCATGGGGTTCGAACGCCACCGCAAAGTCACGGCTCGCCGGCGCGCCACGGCGCCGGCGCGCCGGCGATCAGTGGCAGACCAGCGTCACGGTCGTGCCCGCGCCCTGCGTCGACTTGCGGATCAGCAGCGGGTTGGCGCGCGCCGGGCAGAATAGCTTGATGCCGCCCGCCGGAACGCGCGTAGCGCCAGCGGGGGCCGCGTCGCGCCGCGCGGCAGGCTTCGCCACGTGGCGGTGCGACGCGGTGACCGGACGCTTCGCCGGTTGGCCGTGATGCGTCCTGGCGGCATGATGGCGCGTCTCGTGATGCACCGCGTGACGATGTGTCGCGGCGAAGGACGGCGCGCCTGCGGTCGTCACCATGAGGGCGAATACGAGCATTCCGGCCGGACGAGCGATATGAATGGCCATGATGCCTCCCCAATGACGGGCGGCACCATCCGCCCTCTCGCCGTCGTGCATAGCCAGCACCGCGCCCCGCGAGAAGACATGGCGCGCGCGTCGTGCGACGAAGCGACGGCGCGGGTCGCGCGGACCCGATTGCAATGTTCATCTTCCGGTCATGGCCGCCACGATGACGACATTGTAATGTTGCACCCGCGAGAAACGATGGTATAACATATCATTGCAATCAAGCGGGCGGCTCGAGCCTTCCGGCGTATCAGGGAGTATCCATGCGAGCCCATCTTCTGCGCGGCGTTGCCGTGTCCGTGATCGTTGTCGCGGTGCCGATCGCGATGGTGCGTGCAGCGGACCCCACGTCGTCGCCCGCGGTACCGGTCGCGGCCGATGTGCCCGCGCCCAATCCCGCCGCGTCAACCTCGCCGGCGTCTTCCGCGACCGGTAATGCCGGGGCGATCGTCGTCACCGCCAAGCGGCTCGACGATGCGCGAGCCTCGATCCAGCCCTCGCTCGGCGCGACCAGCTACGGCGTCGATCAGGCGACGATCCAGGCGCTGCCCGGCGGCGACAACCAGCAGCTCAACCAGCTGATCCTCCAGGTTCCCGGCGTGGTGCAGGACGGCTTCGGCCAGCTTCACGTCCGCGACGATCACAACGGCCTGCAATACCGCATCAACGGCACGATCCTGCCCGAGGGCCTCGCCGTATTCGGCCAGACGCTGAGCCCGCGGCTGATCAACGGCTTCAACCTGCTGACCGGCGCGCTGCCTGCGCAATACGGCCTGCGCACCGCGGGCATCATCGACATCACCACCAAGACCGGGTTCGACAACAAGGGCGAGGTCTCGCTCTACGGCGGCAGCCACGGCACGATCGAGCCGAGCGCCGATTATGGCGGCTCGACGGGCTCGACCAACTATTTCGTCTCGGGCAGCTTCACGCACAACAAGCTCGGCATCGAGAGCGTCGACGGCTCGTCCACCCCGATCCACGACAAGACCAACCAGGCGCAGGCATTCGGCTACGTCGATCACATCCTGGGCGACGGCGACCGCATCTCCTTCCTCGGCGGCTATTCGAACGAGACGTTCCAGATCCCCAACCCCGAAGGGCTGCAGCCCACCGACGGGTTCAACGTCGGCGGCCAGACCGATTATCTGTCAAACGATCTGAACGAGCGGCAGGTCGAGCGCACTGGCTTCGGCGCGCTGTCGTGGCTGCACAGCGCAGGCGCGCTGACCTGGCAGACCTCGCTGTTCGCGCGCTATTCGGAGCTGGTCTACAAGCCCGACGTCACCGGCGAGCTGCTGTTCAACGGTCAGGCGCAGGATGCGACCAAGAAGGACTTCACCGTCGGCCTGCAATCCGAGGCCGCGCTCAAGCTCGGCGACAGCCACACGCTGCGCGGCGGCGTGGTGATCACGCGCGACCATGGCACAAGCAGCACCGACACCTTCGTCTTCCCGGTCGACGCCGCCGGCACGCAGACCGGTCAGCCTTACGGCATCGCCGAGCACAGCGCCGCGACCGAGCTGACCGAAAGCGTCTATCTGCAGGACGAGTGGAAGCTCGCACCAACCGTCACGCTCAACGTCGGCGGCCGCTTCGATCATTATTGCGGATTCCGCTGCGAGCAGCAGTTCAGCCCACGCATCAACACCGTGTGGCAGCCGACCGGGCGCACCACCGTCCACCTCGGCTATGCGCGCTATTTTTCGCCGCCGCCGTTCGAGAATGTCGCGACCACCAGCATCGACAAATTCACCGGCACCAGTGCCGCGGCACCGCTCGGCGCGCAGGACACCACGCCGTTCGCCGAGCGCCAGAATTATTTCGACGCGGGCGTGCAGCAGAAGATCGGCCCGGTCAGCGTCAGCCTCGACGGCTATTACCGCACCTCGAAGAATCTCGTCGACGAGGGGCAGTTCGGTGCGCCGATCATCCTCACCCCGTTCAACTACAAGCGCGGGCGCATCCACGGCGTCGAGGGCAATGTCAGCTATCAGCACGGGCCGTGGCTCGCCTACGCCAATTTCGCCTATGCCAAGGCGCAGGGCAAGGACATCACGTCGAGCCAGTTCAGCTTCGATCCGGCCGATCTCGCCTATATCCAAAACCACTTCGTCTATCTCGATCACGACCAGACCTACACCGGGTCGGCCGGTATCTCGTACAGCTTCCGCGACGGGTTCCTCGCCGGCTCGAAGCTTGGCGGCGACATGCTCTACGGATCGGGTCTCAGGACCGATCTCGAGCTGCCGAACGGAGACGACATCCCCAACGGCGCGCATCTGAAGGGCTATGCGCAGTTCAACCTGACCGCGAGCCACAAGTTCGATCGTCCGGGAATCGAGGTGCGCCTCGACGTCACCAACGTCGCCGACCATAAATACGAGATCCGCGACGGCAACGGCATCGGCGTCGGCGCCCCCGAATACGGCCCGCGCCGTGGCGTGTTCGTCGGGATCACGAAGGATATCTGAGCGATCTGGCAAACATCGTGATGCCGGGCCCGATCCGGCATGACGGGTGCGGGATCAGCGGCGCAGTTCCTCGGTCAGCATCATCTCGGTGGTCGGCTCGAACCCGCCGAGCTTGCAGTCGATCGTCTGCTTGCCATCGTTGCCGTCGATCAGCCCGAGCGGGCCGCCATGGTCGATCACCTGCACCACGTCGCCGCGGCAGAGATTTTCGCCGGTCGGGCGCAGCTTGAGCGTGTTGATGTTGTTGATCAGCATCAGCCTGTCGCAGGGGGCTGGCAGATGGTTGCGGAAGACGCGACTTCCCTCCGCATGGAACAGCAGGCTGACGTCGGTCTCGGCGGTCTCGGACCGGATATGGCTGACGGCGATGCACTGGCGCAATTTGGGCGTGTGGTTGAGCAGGCCCGCACCCAGCGGTCCCGCCGCCATCGTGAGAACCAGCGCCGCAGCGGCGAGGGGCAGGGCACGCGTCATACATCTCTCCGTCACCGAACGCGCCCTTATAGCGTAGATTGTGACAGTTTTGAGGATGTCCGATGACATCGCCCGCGACTGATCGCGTACCGCGCGTCAAAAGGGTGATTCGCAACGCCGCCGCTAGCGATCCTGCCGCAATCGACGGCAGCGTTTAACCATGTATCAGGGATTACGGCTCGGTATCCGTCGTGACCGACGGGGTTGGATCGGTTCGCCGCAATGCGGGATCGATCGACCGCACGGCGCTTGGTCGGCGGGGCGATGCGGGTATCACCGGAGTCGTTCGGGGACTTCGGGGGCTTTCAAGCATGTTCAAACGGTCGAAGCTGGTGCTTTGTTCCCTCGCCCTCGCGGTGTCGGCCGTGCCGGCGGCCGCGGATGCGCAAGCGACCAGCTTCTGGCAGTGCGTCACCTTCGCGCGGATGTATTCGGGCATTCAGCTGTTCGGTAACGCCGCGACATGGTGGAACCAGGCGATCGGCAAATACAGCCGCGGCAACGCGCCGCAGGCGGGTGCGGTGCTGGTGTTCAAGGCAATCGGTTCGATGCGCGCGGGCCATGTCGCCACCGTGAGCCAGGTCGTTTCGGACCGGATCGTCAAGGTCACGCATGCCAATTGGTCGTCGCGCGGCCAGGTCGAGCGCGACGTCGAGGTGGTCGATACCTCGGCGAAGAACGACTGGAGCTCGGTCCGGGTGTGGTTCAAGAATCTGCATGATCTCGGCCAGCGCGAATATCCCGCCTATGGCTTCATCTACGGCGGCAAGGCGCCCAAGGGCGCTGCAGCGGCATTTGCCGACGATGCGGCCGCGCCGGCGATCGACACCAAGTCGGTCAAGGCCGACGCCGCGATCAAGTCGGCCCGCTCCTCCGCACCGCTCGCCGCGCTGATCGGCTAAGTCTCTCTTCATCCTCCCCCGGAGGGGGAGGGGGACCACCCGAAGGGTGGTGGAGGGGTGGACCACGCCTCGCCACGCGGCGCCTCGAAGAGGACAGCCGATCGCAACGCGCTTACCCCTGGCCTCCACCCCTCCACCATTCGCTTCGCGAACGGTCCCCCTCCCCTTGCAGGGGAGGATTTCTCGCGACCGTTCTTCACCGCTTGCTTACCGATGATGCGTTAGGCAGCCTGTCCTGAAACAGGACGGGCGGGCGATGGACGACGAGCAGGCAATCGATGCGCGACCGCGATCGGCGGTATCGACCGGCGTCGGGCTGATCGGGCTCGCGGGTTTCGCGCTCTTCTATCTCGCGGTCCGCTACTGGCATTTCGACGCGCCGTGGGTGCCGCTCGCGGGCCTTGCCGCGTGCGCCGCGCCGATGATCGGCTGGTCGCTGCTGATCGACCGCGTCCACCGCAATCCCAGCGCCGGCATCGATTGGGACGGACCGCCGCGCAGCTGGTCCGACGCGCTCGACACCGGGCTCGTCAAGCTGGCGGGTCTGTGGACGACGTGGGGGCTGATCGCCTGCGTCTATGCGGTCGGCCGCTGGTATTGGGCGGACGGCTATCTCTACGCGATGCAGGTCATGGCGTTCGCCGTGATCGCGATGGTGCTGCTCTCGATCGCCTATGTGCCGTGGCTCGATCGGCGACTGGTCGACCGCGAGGATGGCGCCTGGGCGTTCGGCTCGTGGCTGCTCGCCGGCGGCCGCAACGTCGATCCGGCGCTCTCGCCCATGATCGCGAACCATCTGCGCAGCTGGGCGATCAAGGGCTTCTTCTCGGCCTTCATGGTCTCCGCGCTGCCGGGCAATTGGGGCAATGCGATCGGCATCGATCCCGCGATGATCCGCGACGATGTCGTCGCGCTCGCCGAGGGGCTGATCGCGCTGATGTTCCTGATCGACGTCAGCGTCGGCACGGTCGGCTACATCTTCACGCTGCGCCCGCTCGATGCGCATATCCGCTCGGCCAATCCCTATGCGCAGGCGTGGATGGCGGCGCTGATCTGCTATCCGCCGTTCATCCTGATGAACAGCGGCGGCCCGCTCGATTATGGCGAGGGCCAGCTCGGCTGGGCACGCGCGCTGTCGGACCATCCGCTGCTCCAGCCGATCCCCGCGTTCGCGCTGATCGCGCTGACCGGCATCTATGCATGGGCGACGGTCGTCTTCGGGCTGCGCTTCTCCAATCTCACGCATCGCGGCATCCTGACGCACGGACCCTACCGCTTCACCAAACACCCCGCCTATGTGTCGAAGAACCTGTTCTGGTGGCTGTATACGCTGCCGATGCTGACCAGCACGGGGCTGACCAGCGACGCGATCCGCAACTGCTGCATCCTGGCGGTGATCAACGGGGTGTATTTCTGGCGCGCCAAGACCGAGGAGCGGCATCTGTCGGCCGACCCCGCCTATGTCGCCTATGCCGCGTGGATCGCGCGGCGGGGGTCAGTTGCGAGGGTGGCGCGCGCGGTGCGGGGATTGCGGCGCACGGCCGAGGTGGTGCCGGCGGCGTAACAAGGTTTCCGTGCTCCTGCGAACGCAGGAGCCCAGGGCTGCAAGCGTCGCGGCTCTCCACCTGGGCTCCTGCATACGCAGGAGCACGATGGGATCAGAACGCCATCTCGTCGTAGATCCGCGTGATGTCGCCGCCCCATGCGCCGTTGTAGCGATCGAGCAGCACTTCCGCAGGCGTCTTGCCGCTGGCGACGATCTCGCGCAGCGGATCGAGGAAGCCCGTCTCGTCGTCGCCCGCGGCGTTGAGCCGCTTGCGCGCCGACAGCCCGGCATGCGCGATGTCGAGGATCGGCTTCGCCAGCTCGCGGAACGTCCGTCCGCGCGGACCCTTGGTGCCGAGCGCGAGCGTCGGCACCTGCTCGCGGATGCGCTGATGGTCCTCCGCGGTCCAGTGTCGGACCTCCTGCCACGCCGCGTCGAGCGCGTCGTCGTCGTAGAGCAGCCCCACCCAGAAGGCGGGCAGCGCGCAGATCTTGTTCCAAGGGCCGCCGTCGGCACCGCGCATCTCGAGAAAGCTCTTCAGCCGCACCTCGGGGAAGGCGGTCGAGAGATGGTCGACCCAGTCGGACGGCGTCGGCGTCTCGCCGGGCAGCACCGACAGCTTGCCCGCCATGAAGTCGCGGAACGACAGCCCGGCGGCGTCGATATATTTGCCGTCGCGGTAGACGAAGTACATCGGCACATCGAGCATGTAGTTGGCATAGCGCTCGTAGCCGAAGCCCTCCTCGAACACGAAGGGCAGCATCCCCGTGCGATGCGGATCGGTGTCGGTCCAGATGTGCGATCGGTAGGAGAGATAGCCGTTGGGCTTGCCCTCCTTGAACGGCGAATTGGCGAACAGCGCGGTGGCGAGCGGCTGCAGCGCCAGCGAGACGCGGAACTTCTTCACCATGTCCGCCTCGCTCGCATAGTCGAGGTTGGTCTGGATGGTGCAGGTACGCAGCATCATGTCGAGCCCGAGATCGCCGACGCGCGGCATGTGGCGCAGCATGATCTCGTAGCGGCCCTTGGGCATGATCGGCAGCTCGGCCCGCGTCTTGTCGGGCCAGAAACCCATCCCCAGGAAACCGATGCCGAGCTTGTCGCCGATTTCCTTGCACTGCGCGAGGTGGCGTGCGGTCTCGGCGCAGGTCTCGTGCAGATTGTCGAGCGGCGCGCCCGACAGCTCGAACTGGCCCGCGGGCTCGAGGCTGATGCCGCCGTCCTTGCCCGCCAGCGCGATGATGTTGCCGCCCTCGTAGACGGGCTCCCACCCGAACTTGGTGAGCCCGATCATCAGCGCGTGGATGCCGCCCTTTTCCTCGTAGGATGGGGCGTGATGGTCGCTGTGCATGAACACGAATTTTTCGTGCTCGGTGCCGATCCGCCAGCGATCCTTGGGCTTTTCCCCCTTGGCGAAGACGGTGAGCAGGTCATCGAAGCCGGCGATGCGGGCCTCGTCGTGCAGGGTTTCGGCGCGCGTCGTCATCGCCGCGCCCTAGCCGTTACCGATCGGTATGGAAAGAGGGGGCTTCGACCTTCTTGTTCTCCCGCGAAAGCGGGAGCCCAGGGACGCAGGCGCGGCGTTTGCAGCTCTGGGCCCCCGCCTTCGCGGGGGAACGGTCAGCCCCAATCTCCGGCAGCCGCCATCCACAGCGCTACCGCCGCCAGCGCCGCGGTCTCGGCGCGCAGGATGCGGGGTCCGAGCGAGATGCCGCGCGCCTGCGGCAGCGCGCGGATCGCGTCGCGCTCGGCCGGATCGAAGCCGCCCTCGGGCCCGATCAGGATCGCGGCGGGGCCCGGCTCGGGCGCGAAGCGCGCGCCGCCGGTCTCGTCGGCGAAATAGAGCGTGCGCTCGGCCGGCCAGTCGCGCAGCAGCGCGGCGAGCTTGACCGGCTCGTCGAGCAGCGGGAGCGCGGTGCGGCCGCATTGCTCGGCCGCCTCGATCATGTGCGCGCGTAAGCGTTCGAGGTTGAGCCGGTCGATCACCGTGCGCCGCGTTATGACGGGCGCGAGCTTCGCGACGCCCAATTCGCACGCCTTCTCGGCGAGCCAATCGATCCGCTGGCGCTTGATGGGTGCTGCGACCAGCCACAGGTCTGGCACCGGCTCACGCGGCGCGAGGTGCGCCACCATTCGCAGCCGTGCGTCGCGCTTGCCCGTCGAGACGATCTCGGCCGCCCATTCGCCGCTGCGATCATCGAAGCAGCGCACCGCGTCGCCGCCCTTGAGCCGCATCACGTTCAGCAGGTAATTGGCCTGCGCGCTGTCCAGCGCGACCTCGACGCCCTCACCGAGCGCCGCATCGACGAACAGCCGCGGCGCGCTGTCGGGTGGCCAGGCGGGGGTGGCTGTCATCGGCGCGGGGCTTAGCCGGGGAGGGCGGCGGGGGGCAAGCACGGCGAACGTGTCGTGGCGGCTATCCGCCGGTGACGATCCGGTGCAGCGCCGCGACATGCTCGTCGAACCGACGCCGGCCGACGCGGGTCAGCTTCGCCCAGGTCCGCTGGCGGCCGTCGGCCGTCGCCTTTCGCAACGCGATCAGCCCCGCGTCCGACAGCGTGCCGAGATGCTTGGACATCACCGAATCGCTGCAGCCCGTGACCTGCTTGAGCCGGGCGAACTCCGCGTCTTGGACATGCGCCAGCACCGCCATCACCTGCAGTCGCGCCGGTGCCTGCAACAGCGGCTCGAACCCCGCGATCGCGCCGGTGGGCTCAGGCGCCGAGTTCACGCACGAACACCCGCTGCCAGGACATGCTACCGAGATAGCCTATGACGAAAGCGACCACGGCGAGCGCGAGGCTGATCGCCGGCAGATGCGCGGCGTCCCCGAAATGATAGCTGGCGGTGTAGAGCAGCAGGATGACGGCGAGCATCGGGAAGGTGACGCGCCGCGTCTTGCCGCGACGATAGCCGTTGATGAACACGCCAAGCCGCCGCCGATCCGATCGCACGATGAGCCCGACGGCGACGAGGATCGCGACGAGCACCGCGAACCGCAGCGGAATAGGGACCGCGGGGGCGCCGACGAGCGCCGCCATGATCCCCGCGAACGCCGCATGGCGCCACGGCGGGCAGAGCGAGAGACGCGCGATATCCTGTTCGGCCGCCCCCTTGGCCGCGAGCGCGAGGCGGGCTTCATCCTGCATCATGGTCATCATCATCGACTCCCGACTTTCCACTATGGAAACGATAATCGCGACTTTCCAACTTGGCAAGCGACAACTTTCCTATGTGGAATGTCAGGCAGCGAGCGCTGGCGGCGCTTCCCCAATGGGTTTCGGTCTGCCATCGCTCGCCGCATGAGCCTCGCCGAGACCGCCATCGTTCCCGACACCGAGCAGCGCGGACTCGTCGCGCGGCTGCCGGCGGGGGCGCGGCCCTATGCGATGCTCGCGCGGTTCGATCGGCCGATCGGGGCGTGGCTGCTGTTCTGGCCGGGCGCGTGGGCGATCCTGCTGGCGGGCGGCGCGCTCGATCGCGCGGCGGTGCTGCTCGCATTGTTCGCGATCGGAGCGGTGGCGATGCGTGGTGCAGGCTGCGTCTACAACGACATCGTCGATCGCGACCTCGACGCGCGGGTGGCGCGCACGCGGTCGCGGCCGTTGGCGAGCGGGCAGGTGCGCGTCGTCGCCGCGTGGCGTTTCCTCGTAGCGCTGTGCCTGATCGGGCTCGTCGTGCTGCTCGCGCTCGATCGGCCCGCGCAGATCGTCGCGGTGGCGAGCCTCGCGCCCGTCGCCTGCTATCCGTTCATGAAGCGGATCACCTGGTGGCCGCAGGCGTGGCTGGGCATCGTCTTCTCCTGGGCGGCGCTGGTCGGCTGGGCGGCGGCGACGGGCGGTTTTTCCGCGCCCGGCCTGCTGCTCTACGCGGGCGGGATCGCCTGGGTGATCGGCTACGACACCATCTACGCGCTGCAGGATATCGAGGACGATGCGTTGGCCGGCGTCAAGTCGTCCGCGCGCGCAATGGGGCGGCATGTGCGGCCGGGCGTGGCGCTCTTCTATCTGGTCGCGCTGCTGTTGTGGGGCGGGGCGTTCTGGCTGAGGCGGCCCGATCCGTTCGCGCTGCTCGCGCTGCTGCCCGCCGCGCTGCACCTCGGCTGGCAGGTCGCGACGCTCGACGTGGCGGACGCGGCGGGCGCACTCGATCGCTTCCGCTCGAACCGCACGACCGGGCTGCTGCTCGCAATGGCCGCGCTCGCGGCGGGCTCCGCAGGCTAGGGCTGACGTCGGATCGTCAGTTTTCCAGTTCCCCGGCGAAAGCCGGGGCCCAGGGCTTCAGGCGATATCCCTTGCGGCTCTGGGCCCCGGCTCTCGCCGGGGAACGTCAAGGCCCGTCTCGAGGGTGGACGTTCCGCACCCGGCTCCCTAAGTGCCGCGGATGCTTACCGTCGCCGAAGCCCAGTCCCGCGTCCATGATCTGGTGGCCTCCGCCGCCCGCGCCGGCGCCGACGCCGCCGACGTCCTCTATGTCTGCAACGAATCGACCAGCGTGTCGGTGCGGCTGGGCGAGCTCGAGGATGTCGAGCGGTCCGAGGGCGAGACGATCGGTCTGCGGCTGTTCGTCGGCAGCCGTTCGGCGAGCGTCTCCTCCTCCGATCTGTCGGGCGACGCGCTGGCGACATTGGTCGATCGCGCGGTCGCGATGGCGCGCGAGGCGCCCGAGGATCGCTTTGCCGGGCTCGCGCTCGCCGATCGCCTGCTCAAGGGCGCCGCCCCCGATCTCGACGCCGACGACGGCGCGCAGGTCGCACCCGAGGATTTGCGCGCACGCGCGTTGATCGCCGAGGAGGCGGCGCGGGGCGTCGCGGGCGTCACCAACAGCGAGGGCGCGTCGGCGAGCGCGGGCCGCACGATCATCGCGCTCGCGACCAGCCACGGCTTCGCGGGCGGCTATGCGACCAGCGGCCATGGCTGCTCGGCGAGCGTGATCGCGGGCGAAGGCAGCGGCATGCAGCGCGACTATGCCTATCGCTCCGCACGCCACCTCGCCGATCTCGAAGGCGCCGAGACGATCGGTCGTCGCGCGGGCGAGCGGGCCGTCGCGCGGCTCGATCCCGCCAAGCTGTCGTCGGGCACGATGCCGATCCTGTTCGATCCGCGCGTGGGATCGAGCCTGCTCGGCCATTTCGCGGGCGCGATCACCGGCTCGTCGATCGCGCGCCGCACCAGTTTTCTGCTCGAGATGCTCGAGAAGCAGGTGTTTGCGAAAGGCATCTCGATCGTCGACGATCCGCACCGCGCGCGGGGGCTCGGCTCCAAACCGTTCGACGGCGAGGGCTTGCCTACCGCGCGGCGTGAGCTCGTCGCCGACGGCGTGCTGACCGGCTGGCTGCTCGACAGCGCCTCGGCGCGCCAGCTCGGGCTGCAACCCACCGGCAATGCGCAGCGCGGCATCGGCGGCCCGCCGGGCGCGGGGACGACCAACCTCTATCTCGCACCCGGCGCGCTCTCGCCGCGCGAGCTGATGGCGGACGTGAAGCGCGGGCTGTTCGTGACCGAGCTGATCGGCCACGGCGTCAATCCGGTGACGGGCGACTATAGCCGCGGCGCCGCGGGCTTCTTGATCGAGGATGGCGAGATCGCCGCGTCGGTGGCCGAGATCACGATCGCGGGCAATCTGCGCGATATGTTCGCCGGCATCGTGCCCGCGAGCGACCTCCACTTCGAACGCGCCACCGACGTGCCCACGCTGCGGATCGACGGCATGACCGTCGCCGGTGCCTGAGACGCTGCTCGACCGGGTCAAGGCGGTCGCGGCCGAAGCGGGCGCGCTCGCGCTGGCCCGATCGAAGCAGGGATACAGGCGCTGGGAGAAAGCGGGCGGCGAGCCGGTGTGCGAGGTCGATCTCGCGGTCGACGTGCTGCTGCGCGAGCGGCTGAGCGCGATCGATCCGGACGCGGCCTGGCTCTCCGAAGAAAGCGTCGACGACAAGACGCGGCTGGCGGCCGAGCGCGTCTGGGTGGTCGATCCGATCGACGGCACGCGCGACTTTTTGCGCGGGCGCCCCGGGTGGGCGGTGTCGATCGCGCTGGTCGATCGCGGGCGGCCGGTGCTGGCGGTGCTCGAGGCCACGGCACGCGGCGAATGCTGGACGGCGCTGGCGGGGCAGGGCGCGTGGCGCAACGGCACGCCGATCCATGTCGCTAAGCGTACCGAGCTTGCCGGCGCGCGCGTCCCCGCCGACAAATTGCCGCGACGCGACGCCGACATGGTCGCGGTCCACAAACCGAATTCGATCGCGCTGCGCATCGCGATGGTCGCCGCGGGAGAAGCCGATCTGGTCGCGACGCTGCGCTGGGGGCATGAGTGGGATATCGCCGCCGCCGTGCTGATCGCGGGCGAGGCGGGCGCCACCGTCACCGATGCGCTGGGCATGCCGCTGGCGTTCAACACCGCGATGGCCGAGGCGTTCGGCGTGTTGGTGACGCCCCCCGGCATCCACGACGCGGCGGTCGCGCGGCTCGCCGCCTATGCCGCGATCGCGGAGCGCGTCGGCGCGCGGTAGCGCTTCGAAAATCCCGATTAGGGACTTGTCAACAGTTTCGTTTTGGGCGCGGCACCAATCGCGATGTGCTGCGTTTGCACATCGAAATCGAAATACAGCCTGCGCAAGCAGCCGCCGGACCAGCGTCCGGCGGATTGGAGAACTGTGGGCTGCATCGCAAGACGAAGGAGTGTCGGCAATGCGCATGGCGTCGAAACTGTTCTGCACCGTGGCAGCGCCGCTGCTTGCCTGTCTCGCCCCGATCGCCGCACATGCGCAGGCGCCCGACACGGTCGCGTCCGCTACCGCGCCGCTGAGCGAGGATCAGGCCGATACGCTCAAGGTTGGCGACTATCTGTGGAATCCGAACGTCGCGGCATCGGGCTCGGTCAATATCGTCGTCGATCTCGATCGGCAGATCGCCTTCGTCTATCGCGGCGGCGCGCTGATCGGCATGTCGACTGTCTCGACCGGCCGCGACGGCCACGAGACGCCGGTCGGTAGCTTCACCATCCTGCAGAAGCAGGTCGATCACAAATCCAACCTGTATCACGAGGCCTCGATGCCGTTCATGGAGCGGCTGACGTGGGACGGCGTCGCGCTGCACGCGGGCGGCGTCCCGGGCTACCGCGAGTCGCATGGCTGCGTGCATCTGCCGATCGCCTTCGCCAAGGCGCTCTACGGCGTTACCGACATCGGCGCGACCGTCGAACTGCGCGGCATGCCGCCGCTCGATACGGCCGATGCGACGACGACGGTCGCGGCGAGCGATGCGGACGAGGCGCCCGCGACGCGGCCGGGCGTGCAACTGGTCAGCGCGCACAATCCATGACCTGTTCCCCGGCGGAAGCCGGGCCCAGGCCCCACGTCCATTATCAAACGTCACCGCCGCCACACGCTCCGGGCCTGGGCCCCGGCTTTCGCCGGGGAACGGCATTCACACCGTTCGCCGCTCCAGCGCGTGCGCGCCCTCGTCGATCAGCGTGCGCAGGATGTCGCCGAGCGGCTCTTCCCTCGTCACCATGCCGACCGACTGCCCCGCCATCACCGAACCATGTTCGATGTCGCCGTCGATGACAGCACGACGCAGCGCCCCCGCCCAATAATGTTCGATCTGCAGCTGCGCCTCGGCCATCGCGATGCTGCCCTCGTCGAGCGACTTGGCGACTTCGCGCTGCTTGGCGGTGAACAGCTCGCCGCCCGCATTTTTCAGCGCGCGCACCGGGATCACGGGCAGCCGCGGATCGATCTGCACCGAGGCGATCGCATCGCGCGCAGCACCCCGGATGAACGCCTTCTTGAAATTGGGGTGCGCGATGCACTCGGTCGCGCAGACGAAGCGCGTGCCGAGCTGGACGCCCGCCGCACCCATTTCGAGATACCCCGCCATCGCCTCGCCGCGCCCGATCCCGCCTGCTACGAACACGGGCACCTGCCTTGCGACTTCGGGGAGGATCTCCTGCGCCAGCACCGAGGTCGAGACCGGGCCGATATGGCCGCCGGCCTCCATCCCCTCGACGACGAGCGCGTCGACGCCCGAGCGGATCAGTTTCTTGGCGAGCGCCAGCGCGGGTGCGAAGCAGATCAGTTTCGCGCCCGATCCCTTGATCCGGTCGATCGACCCCGCCGGCGGCAACCCGCCCGCGAGCACGACATGGCCGACATTATGCTTGGCGCAGACGTCGATCAGATCGGAGAGCATCGGGTGCATCGTGATGAGGTTGACGCCGAATGGCTTGTCCGTGAGCGTTTTCGTGGCGGCGATCTCGGCGTCGAGCAGCTCGGGGGTCATCGCCCCGCACGCAATTACGCCGAAGCCGCCCGCGTTCGACATCGCCGAGACGAGGTTGCGCTCCGACACCCACGACATCGCGCCCGCCATGATCGCGACCTCGGAGCCGAGAAACGCGGTGCCGCGCGCCATCAGGCGAGCGAGGCGATCGTGGCCGATGCTGTCGGCGGCGGGGCGGGTCGGGGCTTCGATAGTGGTGGTCATACGGGACCGTCTAGCAGGGAGCCGGCGTGCTCGTCACCCACTGACGCGAGCTATCACTCATCCTCCCCATGCGCAGTATGGGGAGGGGGACCATCCGAAGGATGGTGGAGGGGCAGGGTGCAGCGCAGGATGATCGCGCGGACGACGTCGTCCAGATCGGCCATCACGCTCGCCGCGGGCAGACGCAGCGTCGCGACGCCTTGGGCTGCGAGCCACTCGTCGCGCGCCCGATCGCGTGCAGGTCTATCCCCCATGTCATGCGCCATCCCGTCGATCTCGACGGCGAGCTTCGCCTGCGCGCAATAAAAGTCGAGGACGAACGCGCCGAGCGGATGCTGCCTGCGGAAGCGGACGCCGGACGGTTTCGTCCGCAGAGCGCACCATAGTCTGATTTCGGGCGCCGTCATCGTCCGGCGCAGTCTGCGGGCCCGTTCGATCGTCCGGCGCGGCGCCATACCCCTCCACCGCCTGCGGCGGTCCCCCTCCCCATGCTGGGCATGGGGAGGATGCGGCAGGATCAGGCGCTGCGCAACGTCGCAGAGCTTACGCCGCGTCCTCCGCGTCGAGCCCGTAGGCCGTGTGCAGCACGCGTACGGCAAGCTCGGTATAATCCTCATCGATCAGCACCGAGACCTTGATCTCGGAGGTGGCGATGGCGAGGATGTTGATCCCGCGCCCCGCCAAGGCCGCGAACATCGTCGCGGCGACGCCGGCATGGCTGCGCATCCCCACGCCCACCACCGAGATCTTGCACACTCGCGTGTCGGAGATCAGCTTGGCATAGCCGATCGTGCCCTGCGCCTTCTCGAGCACGTCGAGCGAGCGCGCCAGTTCGGCGCCCGGGACGGTGAAGGTGACGTCGGTCGAGCTGCCGCCATGCGCGACGTTCTGCACGATCATGTCGACGTTGATGTTCGCCTCGGCGAGCGGGGTGAAGATCGTCGCCACCGCGCCCGGCCGATCGGGCACCGCGACCAGCGTGATCTTCGCCTCGTTGCGGTCGTAGGCGATGCCGGTGATGAGCTGTTCTTCCACGTTCCTGTCTCCGATCTCGTCCTCGCCGACCACGAAGGTGCCCGGTGTCGGCTCGGCATCGGGATCG
>Ga0302314_10004880_pt1 | contig 24587 bp, 24 predicted proteins | sample III_Palsa_N2_3_FD_200533 | JGI IMG/M metagenome (GOLD analysis project Ga0302314, IMG submission 200533) | Peat permafrost microbial communities from Stordalen Mire near Abisko, Sweden - III_Palsa_N2_3 | ecosystem: Environmental > Terrestrial > Soil > Palsa > Peat permafrost | place: Sweden... | reverse complement strand
TCCGAGCAGAATCAAGGCGCCGAACGCGATCAGCAGGATCGTGCCGGCCTTGCCGAGGCCGCCGCCACCGCTTGTCGTCGTGACGAGTGTCGTGGTTGACGTCGGCGTGACGGTGTTCGGTACGCCTGGCGTCAGCGGGTTGCTGCCGCCCGGTAGCGACAGGGTCGTCGGCGTGGTGCTCGTTGTGGTTGCGGCAAAGGCCGCCGGTGCGCCCGACAGCAACACCAGGCCGACCAACACCAATGCCAGCGCGCGGCGCACGACTACTACCGGTCGCCGGCGAGCGGTTGCTCCATCGCCGGGGTTTCCGGCGAGGTCACGTAGGGGTTCTCGGAGTCGTGAACCTCCTCGTGGTAGACGCTCTCGACGTTGACCGACCAGATGTCGTGATCGGTGCCCAGCAGGATGTTGTCGACGGCGCGCATCGAGGTCAGCATCGAGTGATCGGAGTTGTTGTAGCGGTGCAGCCCGTTACGGCCGACCTGCGTCAGGTTGGAGATCCCTTCAAGCCACTCACGGATCTTCATCACGCGCTCGGCGTACAGCTCGTCATAGATCGGATACGCCTTGTGGACCCGCTCGACGTAGCCGGCGACGACATCAGCGGCGTTCGCCAGCTTCAGCTTCTCAATCTCCTGACCCGCCATCTTCACCAGCTGGTCATCCGGCGTGTTCCACAGCGCGTCGCCCTCAAAGCAGAAGTACTCCATCCCGACGCTGGCGTCGGTCGAGCCCTCGGGAACCATGTACGGGCTCCACGACTTGAAGTTCTGGATCCGCAGAACCTGGACGCCCGGCTGGTGGATGTAGATCCAGTTGTCGTCGAACAGGTCGGCGCCCTTGATCACCAACAGCACCGTGAGGAACTCGCGGTAGCGCAGACCCCGGGCAGCGTCGCGGACGCTCAGCGGCGCCTGCGGCTCGGCGATCCCGACGGTCGTGCGCAGAGGTAGCGAGGAGATCACGTGCGACGGGGTCAGCGTCTCGCCGCCGGCGATCACCTCCGTCACCTTGCCGCCCTCGATCACCAGCTTGGTGACCGGCGCGTTCATCCGGATCTCGCCGCCGTGCTCAAGGATCGCCTCGGCCATCAACTCCCACATCTGACCCGGGCCGTAGCGGGGGTAATTGAATTCGGAGATCAGTGACTTGATCTTGTCGCCCTGGTTACCGAAGAACGCGGCCTTGGCCGCAGCGAAGAAGGACAGGCCCTTGATCCGCTGGGCGGCCCATTCGGCGCGGATCTCGGTCGCTTTCACGCCCCACAGCTTCTCCGTGTAGGTCTTGAAGAAGTGTTGGTAAAGGCGCTTACCAAAGCGGTTTGAGACCCACTCCTCAAACGTGTCCTCACGACCCTTCGGTTTGATCGCCGCCCAGAAGTAGGACAGCATGCAGCGCGTCAGCTCGATCGGGCCGAGCTTGCGGATCACATCGACACCCTGCAGCGGATACTCGAGGAACTTGTCGTTCCAGTAGATCCGGGACTTGCGCGGGCGCTTGAGGAACTCGTCGCCCATGATCTCGTGCCACAGGTCGTCGACCTCTTTGACCTTAGTGAAGAAGCGGTGGCCACCGAGATCGAAACGGAAGCCGTTCTTGATCGTCGTGCGGGCGATCCCGCCGAGCGCGTCGGTCGACTCAAGCACGATCACGGCTTTGCCCTGCTTCGCAAGCAGATAGGCAGCGGTCAACCCCGCCGGGCCGCCGCCGAGCACGACAACGGGATGCTCAGCGGTAATTTCGGCGCCTCGAGGAGGCTGGGGGGTCAGATCCGGCATCTAGCTCTTTCTGTAAAGGATCGCGCTGTCAGCAATGCAACAGGCGCCGAGGTAATCGTCGGGCGCTACCGCTTCAGGCACGAGTTGCTTGTCGGCGGCGATGATCGCAGACCACTGGGCCGAGCGCCGGCGAACCAGCACGCTCCATGGAGCCTGCCAGTTTACGAGGCCTTCCGTTAGCGGCCGGATAAACAGCAGCTGCTGCCCCTTCTTCAGGCTGTTCAAAAGTGGCGGCAGCACCCTCCACGGGTTCGCGTCCAGGTAGCGCTGCTGGGCGTTGACCCAGTCCATGTAGCTGGGATCCTTGACCGGGCCGATCGTGCTGGAGTAGCGCAGGTGGCCCGGTAAGTAGTAGTAGGCGAGCGGCACCGACTCCGGCTGACCGACGATCACCAGGTCGTCACGGTGCAGCATCGGACCGAGCTCACCGGCGATCTGCTGCATGTCGCTCTTGTGCGGGAACGAGTAGAGGCTCGGGTGGCTGAGGAAGAAGACCATGAAGATCACCGCCACGACGCCGACGATCCCCGAGCGCGCGACACCAATCGCGATCAGCAGCAGCATCGCCGGTACGACCGGTGCGAAGTAACGCGGCACCCAGGCGGGCGTGATCTGTGAGGCGACCCAGCCGAGCGCGAGCGTGAAGGTCAATAACGCCGCGAACATCCACATCACCTTCGCCGCCTGGCTGCGGCGGCTATGACCGATGACCAGCTCCCACAGGCCGACGACCGCCGCGATCACCAGCGGCGCGGTGACCTGATCGCCACCGAGCACGTTGCGCGAGATCTGGATTGGAGCGCCGAACCGAGGGGAGGTATCCCACGGCGCCGCGGTGTGGCCGGCCTGGTAGAGGAAGGTCGGCAGCCATGGCGCGAACAGCACAACGATCGCGCCATAACTGAAGGCGGCGTCCTTGATCAGGCTCTGGCGGAACTCCGCATCGCCGCGCCAATAGAGCAGCACCAGTGCGATGAACGAGGCGCCGCCGAAGAAGATCCCCCACGCGTGCGTGTAAAGCATCGCCACCTCGGCGAGCACGAACAGCACGGCGTAGCGACGCTCACGGTGCACGAACGCCTTGACGAAGCCGACCGTCGCCAGCAGCCCAAGCAGCGCCATCAGCGAGTACATCCGGGTTTCCTGGCTGTACTGGGTGATGAACGCGCTCGAGGCGAACATCACCGCGGCGACCATCCCGGTCCGCTTGTCGAGCAGCGTGCGTCCGGCCCAGTAGCCGGCCGGGATTGTCAGCATCCCGAACACAATCGACATCGCGTGGGTGGCGCTCGTCGTGTTGCCGAAGGCGTCCATCCAGAAGTGCAGCAGGACGTAGTAGAGCGGCGGCGAGCCGTCCATCCGCAGGATGCCGGGGATCGCGCTGAGGTGGTGTGAGGCGATCCCGACAGCGATCGCTTCGTCCATCCAAAACTGTCCGTTCAAGAACCGGGTCCGGACGTACAGCGAAATCAGGCCGATGATCAGTAGGAAGCCGGTGACCCGCAGCCACTCGGGCAGGCGGGCGATCGGCGCCGGCACCCACAGATGGAAGTCCGGGAGTGTCCGCGGACGCTCGCCGCTGCCTTCGGCTTCAGCTTCGGGCGGGGCGCTCATGCCGAGGGCGTCCCCGTCGCCGGTACTTCGGTGACGCCGATATCGGTACAGCCCTCGACGGTCTTCAGCAGTGCGTCAGAGGCGCGGTTCGGGAACAGCAGCGCCGCGCCGATCTCTTCGGCGCCGGTCACCTGGCCGCTGAGCTGCGTTCCCTCGGCGATGCCGGCGTTCGGCTCAAACACGATCGTCGGCCCGCTTGGCGCAGTCCCGACTTGGATCGCGGGCAGTCCGTTACCGATGCCGTTCACTTCTCCCGCGCGCGTGTAGTACTCGGTGATCGAGAGCCCGGCCGCGCGGAGGCAGTTGGCGTGCGAAGCGCGCGGGTCAAGGACCCGGCCGTAGTAGCCGGGCGCGGAGTCCAGACGAGGGGTCCCTGCGAGCGGCTTGGCCGTGATCCCGCAGCCGCTCAACACCGCTGCTGCCAGCCCGCACGCCGTCGCGAGCTTCACGAAAGACATGGGCGCAGAGGGTAGTTGATCGCCGGCAGGCGACGTGCGCGCCAAGGTCGCGAACGACCGTCCGGCACTACGCTTGCGCCCGTGCCGACGCTCGCACCGCTGCTGTCTGGACCGCTGCCGAAGCTCGGCGTGATCGTCGTCGCGCTGCTAACCACCGGCGCGATCGTTGGCCGCGATCCGCGGACCCGTGCCTGGACGATGGCGGCGGCGCTGATCCTCGCGCCGGCTTTGCTGCTTGACGCGGTCTGGAACTCGCCACAGCTACACATCCACCAACACCCGCTTCACGCGATCGGCGGCGGAATCGTTGCTGTCGTGGCAGTCGTTGTGTTCGCGGTCGTGCTCAGCCGCTGGCCGCGCCTGATCGCGCCGTTGTGCATCGCCGCACTGCCATTTCGGATCCCGATCTCCGCCAGCGGCCACACTTACTCTCTGTTGGTCCCGCTGTACTTCGTCGTCGCCGCCGCATCGCTGTCATCGATCGTCACGACACTGCGCAGCACCGAGCGGTCGACTAGACCAGCGAGGCACAAGTTCGAATGGCTGCTCGGCGGCTATCTGATCCTCTACGCGATCCAGGCGTGGTATTCGGTCGACTTCTTCAACGCGCTGCGGACGATGGTGTTCTTCTATGTCCCGTTCGCGCTGATGCTGGCGCTGCTGCGTGACCAGCGCTGGGATCGCGAGCTGCTATTGCGCTGCCTCTGGCTGACCGCAGGGCTGGCGGTCTTGTTTTCGTTCGTCGCATTCGCCGAGGAGGCGACCCACTCCGTCTTCCTCAACAGCAAGCTGGCTGAGAACAACAACGTCCACACCTACTTCACGGTCAACTCGGTGTTCTTTGACCCCAACATCTTCGGCCGCTACCTGGCGCTGGTGATGATCCTCGTGCTGGGGGTCGTCCTGTTCGTCCAGCGACCACGGATCCAGATCGCCGCCACCGCGACGCTCGTCGTTCTCTGGACTGCACTGGTGATGACGATTTCACGCTCCAGCCTGCTCGCCTTGCTACTGGGCATGGCCGTGCTGGCGGCGATCCGCTGGCGCGTCAAGCCGGTACTTGTGTTGGGTGCTGTCGTACTTGTGATCGGCGGCGTCGCGCTGGTGGTGCGACCCAACACGTTCGGCTTGAACCAGGGGCTGAACGGCGCCTCCGGCGGTCGCGCCAGCCTTGTCTCAGGCGGGATCCACATGTTCGGCGACCGCCTGGTGTGGGGCTACGGCTCGGGCTCGTTCGGGACCGAGTTCCAACGCAAGCACCCGGGCACCAGCCTCGATCAGTCGCACACGATCCCGATCACGATCGCCGCCGAGCAGGGCGTGATCGGCCTTGCGCTCTATGCGGCGCTGGTGGTGACGGCGCTGCTGACCCTGTTCGGTGGGATCCGCGGCGATCCGTGGCGAACCGCGATCGCGGCAGCTTTCCTGGCGCTGCTGCTGCACACGATGCTCTACGCGGGCTTCCTCGAGGACCCGCTGACCTGGACGCTGTTGGCGATCGGTGGGGCGCTGGCCGCCACGCGCAAGATCGAGACCGGCGAGCCGCCGGCCGGGCTTCACGCGGCTTCCAGTTCCCGCAGAGCGCGCCGCGCGAGTGCTAGCTGGCGCTCAACCGTCCGCAGGCTGTCGCCCGTGCGCGAGGCAATCTCCTCACTGGCGTAACCGACGCCGCGCAACCAGATGATCCGCCGCTGACGCTCCGGCAGGCGCGCCAGCTGGGCAAGCCGTTGGCGGGACTCGAACAACGCCGTGGGTGCCGACTCCGAGGGTGCGGCAACCCGCTCGGGATCAAGTGACAAGTGCGCATCGCGCTCGCGCAGCAGCCGAACAGCCTCACGGCGCGCGGTCGTGGCGAGCCAGCCGAGCGCATGCTGCGGATCGATCTCGTCGCGGTGGCTGACCAGCCTGCCCCAAGCAAGCTGGCAGGCCTCCTCGTGGATCGAGGCAGGGGCATCGACGGTCCGGCGGAGAACCCGCTGCAGCGCAGGCGCGAGGCGTGGATAGAGATCCGCGAGATCGTTGAGGGTGAGACAGCCGGGGCGCATGAATCCTCCACTTGGTCCGAAGCATTTACAAACTGAGTAGGTTTTAGCACAACTCAGTAGATATCTTCATATCTCAATTAGAGTCAATTAGATATGGAGGATGCGCATGATCTCGCTATTTGCTGCAGTCTCAGCCCAACCGGAGCTACGCGATCTCCCGGGGAGCAACGTTCTGCAGCAGTTGATCAACGGCGCCGATGCCTGGGCGCTGGGGATCACGCTGTTGGGCGCCTTCATCGGGGCCGCCGTGTGGGCGGTTGCCTCACACGCCGGGAACCACCACCACGCCGCGCGCGGGCGGATGACGGCGCTCGTTTCGGTTGCAGCGGCGCTGTTGATCGGCGCGGCACCCGGGCTCGTCAACTTCTTCCAGCACCTCGGGACGACCGCGAAATGAGCTCGTTTGGCGCAGGCCATCTGCTGATCGCCGCGGCCGCTCCGCACAGCATCATCGGGACGGGGCTACACGCCGTCACGAGCCTGCTCAACCCGTTCGGCTTGGCGTCCGGAGCCGCAAGTGCAATCGCCGGAGCTGGCCTCAATGCGATCAGCGGCTGGGTACTCGGTGGTACCGCGGCGGCGCTCCGTGAGGTGGCGCAGATAATCGGCCGGGTGACGACCCCGGCGCTGGGGTCGAGCTGGTTCTCGGCGACCTACTGGCGGGTCGCGGGGCTGGCGGCTTTGTTGACGGTGCCGTTCCTGTTCGCGGCGGCGATCCAGGCCGTGATCCGCTCCGAGCCGGCGATGCTCGCGCGCGCGGCGTTCGTCGACTTGCCGCTCGCCCTGATCGGCGTTGCGCTGGCGGCGCCGCTGGTCACCCTGTTGCTGGCCGCCACCGACCAGATGTCGAGAGTCGTCTCGGCAGTTGGCGTCAACGGCGGCGCCCGCTTTCTTGACAAAGCGGCAGACATCGCGGTGAATGCCTCGGCGATCGACGGTTCACCGTTCTTCGCCGTCGTGATCGGCCTGTTCCTGCTCGGGGCGGCGATTGCACTGACGCTCGAGTTGTTGATCCGTGAGGCGGCCGTCTACGTCGTCGTGCTGATGCTGCCGCTGGCGTTCTCGGCGTTGGTCTGGCCGGCGCGGAGGATCTGGGCGGCGCGCCTCGTCGAGCTGCTGATCGCGCTGATCCTCTCGAAGTTCGTGATCGTGGCGGTGCTTTCACTTGCTGGTGCGGCGCTCGGGCAAGCCGGCGCTGGACCGTCGATCCTGCTGCCCGCGATGGCTTTGGTGTTCCTGGCGACGTTCTCGCCATGGGCAGTGCTACGGATCCTGCCGTTCGCCGAACTGGCCGCCGGCGCGGCCGGTTCGATGCGATCAGCGATGCCAAGCGCCGGCCCGGCCAAGGATCACCTACTGAAGCGCGCGAGCGGCCTGGGTGAGGCTGAGGCCCTGTCGCTACCTGAGCCACTGACGGTTGCCAGGCCGTTCGGCAACGATCCGCCTGAGAGCGACACCTTGCAGGAGACAGGCCGCAGCGGCCGCAGCGGTCCGGGTGGCGACAGGCTTGGCGAGGCAGAGCTAACGCCCGCCCCTGCGTCCTTCGGCCACGCCCCAAGCCAGACCTCCACTGCTCAGACCTCAACAAGCCAGGCCTCCACAAACACCGGCGGTCAGCCCGCCGCGTTCGACTACGCGGCAATCGAGCACGCGGGCGGCGGCGGCGGGCAGCCGGTCGGCACGGGCGCACAGCCTGCGAGGCCGAGCGGTGGTGGTGGTGGTGGTCAGCCCCACAGTGAGCCCGCGCCGCCAAGCTACGACGAGGTCCCTCCGTACAAGAAGCCTGGCCTAGTCGTCCTCGGCGGGCCGACCGGTGCCTACCACGTCCCCGATCCCAAGGATGCCGCCAATTCCGGCGATGACGACCTACCGCCGCTGTCGGCGCCGAGCGATCCGCTGTGAGCGAGGAGCGCGTGACCTACCGGTTTGGACCGCTCGAACGCCGCGGCCTGCTCGGCCCGTTCCGGGCCAGCCAGGTCATCCCGGTGGTGCTCGCCGCCATCTCGGCCGTGATCGTGCTCGACACGGTTCCGAGCGCGAATGGCGCTGTCGCAGCGCTCGCCCTGATCGGAGCGGCGCTGATGGCGGCCACCGTTCCGCTTGGCGGCGGCACGTTCGCCGAGTGGGCGCCGACGGCGCTACGCCATGCCGCACGCCGGAGCGGTGGTCGAGCCCGGTTTCGCTCGCCCTTACCGAGCAGCGGCTTCCGGATGTCCGGCGCCGACATCGACGAGCCGATGCTGCCACCCGCACTGGCAGGCGTGACGCTGCGAGATGTCCCGTATCGCCAACGACAGATTGGCGTGCTCGCAGACAACGGTGGGCGGTTACTGACGGCCGCCCTTGCCTGTCGCGTCTCAGCGTTCGACCTGCTGGACCGCGACGCACAGGAGCGTCGCCTGGCGCAATGGGGCGCGGTGCTGCGCGCCGCCGCCGGCACCCCGATCCGGCGCTTGCAGTGGATCGAGCGCACGACGCCGGCCCAGGGCGACGAGTTGGCGCAATGGCTTCATCAAGGACGCGACCCGAGCGTGCCGCCGCGAGGCTCGGCGCTGGTCGAGTCATACCTCGAGCTGATCGGGACGACCGCGCTGGTGATGCACGAGCACGAGATCCTGGTCGCGGTTCAGGTCGACGGCAGTCGCATCCGCGGCGATGCGCAGGCCGCCCTGATCGACCAAGCGCAGCGGATCGCGCGCGGGCTCGAGGACGCACAGATCAACGTGCTTGGTGCGCTCACCGCGCGACAGCTCTCCCACGTAATCCGCACCGGATTCGATCCCTACATCCGGCCTGAGCTTGCCGCCTCGAGCCGCGACCGTGAGGAGCGGGCCGGGCTGGATAAGGCGCATGCCGGACCGCTCGCCGCGCAGGAACGCTGGGACCATCTACAGGCTGACGGCGCCTGCCATGCGACCTACTGGATCGGCGGTTGGCCGCGGATCGAAGTCGGTCCGATGTTCATGAACGCGCTGCTCGGTCCGTCCGGCCCGATGCGAACGGTCGCGGTCTGCTTCGAACCGATCCCGGCTGAGCGCTCGACGCGTGAGGTCGAGGCCGCGCTGACGCGTGACCGGGCGGATCGCGAGGTTCGCCGCCGCTTTGGCCAAGCCGAGACCGCGCGCCACCGACTGGCCCAGCACGCCGCCGAGAACCGTGAGGCGGAACTCGCCGCCGGTCACGGCGAGGTGCGTTTCGCCGGCTACGTGACGGTGTCCGGGCGCGATCCGGACGAGTTGCGTCAAGCGACCGCCGACACGCTGCAGCAGGCGGCACGCGCCCACCTTGAACTGCACCGCCTTTACGGCGAGCAGGCCGAGGCGTTCACCTTCACGCTACCGCTGGCGCGGGGCCTGCGATGAACAGGCTCGCCGCGGAACGAGAAGGTCACCGGGCGACGACCAGGCATGCGCAGGCGCTGTACCCATTCGTGCGGACCGGCGGCCTGGGATCACGCGGGGCCTTCATCGGCCGCGAGATGTCCGGCAGCGCCTTCTGCTTCGACCCCTGGATCCTCTACGACGAGGGGATTCTCGACGACCCCAACGCGCTCATCTTGGGCAAGCTCGGACAAGGCAAAAGCGCGCTGGTCAAGACCTTCCTCTGGCGGATGCTGCTGTTCGGCCGGCGCGCCTTTGTCCTGGATGTGAAACGTGAGTACGGGCCGCTGTGCGATGCCGTCGGCGTCAAACCGATCACGCTCGAGCCCGGCGGCGCGATCAGGCTGAACCCGCTGACGACCCGCGCTGAGGAACACGCCCGAATTGAGCTCTTGCGAGCGATCGCCACCACCGCACTCGGTGAACGTCTGCGTCAGGCCGAGGCGGCGGCGCTGCGCGAGGCGCTGCGCACCGTCAGCGGCCTCACGTCCGAGCCGACGCTGCCGGAGATCGCAGCCGTCCTGTTCACACCGCCGGCTGAGATGGCGCTACGGCTGCAGACTACGCCGGACCAGCTCGCGGCCGACACGCGACGGGTGGCGCTGGCACTCCAGGACCTCTGCGAGGGTTCGCTGAAAGGGATCTTCGACGGCCCGACCACACCTGGCCTCGAGCTCGACGCCAAGCTCGTAGTGATCGACCTTCACGCGGTGCGCGACTCGCCCGCGGTCGGAATCCTGATGGCCTGCGCGACCGCCTGGATCAGCGCCCTGCTCTCTCACCAGGCGGAACGCCCCGGGCGCGAACGGCTGATCACCGTCGCCGACGAGTCCTGGAAAATCATCCAGCACACCGGGCTTGGCGAATGGTTCCAATCGAACTTCAAGCTGGCGCGCCAGTTCGGCGTGATGAACCTGGTCGTGCTGCACAAGCTCGGCGACCTCCAAGCCGTCGGCGACGCCGGCTCACGGGCGGCGCGGATCGCCGAAGGGTTGATCGCAGACGCCTCGACCCGCGTGATCTACCACCAGGACGACAGCCAGATCGCGCTCACCCAATCGCTGCTCGGGCTCTCAGACACGGAGGCGCAAGTCCTCTCCCGCCTTGGCTGCGGACAAGCGCTGTGGCAGGTCGGCAGCCGCTCGTTCATCGTCCAGCACGACCGCTCGCGGCTTGAAACGCGGCTGACCGACACCGACTCGGGAATGCGGATCGGATGATCTCGATCTTGCTTGCCGCCGGCGCCTGCGCGGCACTCGCAGGCAGCGCGCTACTGGAGCGCCAGAGCGGCGGCGCGCGCTGGGCGGCGTCCCGTGAATTGAAACCGCTGCGCCGGGGGGCGGCTCGCTGGCTCGCCCCCCGGCCAGACCGCACCGAGCAACGGCTCGCGCTGGGCCGCCACCGCGGTCGTATGCTGCGAGCAGAGGCGCGACATGCGCTGGTTGCGTTCGGGCCCCCGCAATCCGGCAAGTCGGCCGGACTGGCGATCCCGGCGCTGCTTGAGTGGGACGGACCTGCGATCGCCTCCTCGATCAAGACCGATCTGCTGGGGGCTACCGAGCGCCGACGGCGTGAACTCGGCGAGGTGCTGGTGTTCGACCCGTTCGGACTCGCCGGAGGTCCGACAAACACGTGGTCTCCGCTGGCGGGCGCGGGAACCTGGGACGGCGCGCTTGAGGTTGCCTGGCGGTTGGCGTCCGCCGGCGAGCTTGACCAGCGCGGGGTCGAGGGCGGCGACTTCTGGGCGGTTGCCGCCGAGCAACGGCTCGCGCCGTTGCTGTTCGCGGCCGCGCGCGCTGATGCCGGGATCGAGCAGTTGGTCGCCTGGGCCTACGGCCAGCACGGGCGGGAGCTCGACAGCACGCTCGCCGAGGCGATGCGGCGGGCGCGCACCGCCGACGAGCGTGAAGACGCCGAAGCCGCCTACGACGCCGTTCAGGCGTTCGCCGCGCAAGCCGACCGCACCCGCAGTTCGATCGAAGCAACGGTGCAGGGGCTGCTGCGCGCATACCGGTTCCGGCGGGTGGCGGCGTCCGCACGGGGCTGCGAGATCACACCGGCGCGGCTTCTGCACAGCGCCTCGACGCTCTACCTGATCGGCGACCCGAAGTCGTCAAAGCTGCTGCGGCCACTGTTTCTCGCACTACTGGGTGAAATGGTCGATGCCGCCTATTCACTCGCGAATGAGCACGGGGGACGTCTGCCATTGCCGCTGCTGATGTGCCTGGATGAGGCCGGCAACGTGGCGCCGATTCCGAACCTTGCCGAGCTTGCCTCGACAGCACCGAGCCACAACATCCAACTTGTTTCGATCTTCCACGACCTGTCGCAAGCGCGCTCGCGCTACGGCCGCCAGGCGGAGACGGTCGTCAACAGCCATCGCGCACGGATGCTGCTCCCCGGCGTTGCCGATCTCGACACGCTGCGCTACTTCGCCGACCTGCTCGGCGAGACGGAAACGAATGAGGTGACGCGTTCCACGGGCCGTGGTGGCGTCAGCCGCTCGACCGGCCGGCGGCGGGTTCCGCTGAAGTCAGTCGATGCGCTGCGCCAGCTGCCGGACGGTCAGGCGCTGCTCTTGTACGGGCGATTGCCACCGATCACGTTGCGGCTACGGCGTTGGTTTGAGGATCGGCGGCTGAGGCGACTGGCAGGCGGTGGTCGGTGAGTGTCGAGGGCGAGTACTTCCCGCTTGACTGGCGCGCCGTCGAACCAGCTGAGCGCCGGCGCTGGTTCGAAACGTTGTGGGATGCGGTCGTCGAACTGCGCAACCGCTATGAGCTGTGCGTCCGCTCCCGCTGGTGGGAGGACGCACGCCAGGTCGAGGCGCTCGCTGCCTTGGCCGTGTGGGTCGATCGCTACGACTCCGGTGAATGGGACGACCCGCCGGGGAAGCTGGCGCTGTTGTTTGAGCTCGAGCGGATCGACGTACTGCTGCGCGGCGGCGCTGGCCCCCTAGATGTCCCGCGTGACCGCCTGCTGTTTGACCGCTGCCTCGACCAGGCATTCGGTCACAACCCCGCGGTGCCGAAGGCATAAGCTGGAAGAACCACCCAGCTAGACCGAGGAGAGCGCGATGGGTTTGACCCGCAAGACCGCACCAAAACGTCCGGCGACCGCGACGGCTCCTGTCGAGCACACCGTGGCCGGGATTGAGCTGCCCAAGCAGCGGCTCGCCGAGCAGGGCATCCAAGGTCACCTCGCCTACGAGGTAATCAGCAACGAGCTGCTGCTGGACGGTCAGGCACGTCTGAACCTGGCGACGTTCGTCACCACCTGGATGCCGTCAACGGCGGCCAAGCTGATGCAGGACACCGCCGACAAGAACATGATCGACAAGGACGAGTACCCGCAGACCGCGGAGTTTGAGGCTCGCTGCGTCAACATCATCGCCGACCTCTGGCACGCCGATGACGCCGAGCATGCAACTGGCTGCTCGACCACCGGCTCAAGCGAAGCGGCGATGCTCGGCGGCCTGGCGCTGAAGTGGCGTTGGCGTGAGCGGCGCAAGGCCGAGGGCAAGCCCTACGACAAGCCGAACCTGGTGACCGGCACGAACGTCCAGATCTGCTGGGAGAAGTTCATGCGCTATTGGGACGTCGAACCGAAGCTGGTTCCGATGGAGGGCGACAGCTACCACTTGACCGCCGATGCAGCCGTCGCTCACTGCGACGAGAACACGATCGGCGTGGTGGCCGTGCTGGGGTCGACGATGGACGGCAGCTACGAGCCGGTAGGCGAACTCGCCACCGCACTGGACAAGCTGCAGGCCGAGACGGGCCTCGATATTCCGATCCACGTTGACGGTGCCTCCGGCGGCTTCGTTGCTCCCTTCATCCAACCGGACCTGGTGTGGGACTTCAGGATTCCTCGGGTTCAGTCGATCAACGCCTCCGGACACAAGTACGGGCTCGTCTACCCGGGCGTCGGCTGGGCCTTGTGGCGCAGCAAGGAGGCACTCCCCGGCGATCTGATCTTCGACGTCAACTACCTGGGCGGTCACATGCCGACCTTCGCCCTGAACTTCTCACGACCCGGCAGCGAGGTGATCGCGCAGTACTACATGTTCACCAGCCTCGGTCACAGTGGCTACACGCGCGTGATGCAGAACGCGCAGAACGTGGCCATGCACCTGTCCTCGGAGATCGAGAAGCTGGGGCCGTTCAGGCTGATCAGCAAGGGCGATGAGCTGCCGGTGTTCGCATTCACGCTGAAGGACGAGGTGACGAACTACACCGTCTATGACGTCTCTGACCGGCTACGCCAGCGCGGCTGGCTCGTGCCCGCCTATTCATTCCCGGAGAACCGCCAGGATCTGAACGTGTTGCGGATCGTCGTGCGGGCCGGAATGAACATGGACATGGCCGACATGCTGCTTGATCACCTGCGCGCGGAGATGGAGCGGTTGGAGTCGCTTGACGGGCCGCTGCCGGGAAGCACGGGAGAGCGCCCCAAGGCGTTCGCCCACTGAAGTGGGATAAGTTCCGCAGCGTTGGACGGGGTGCGGCGACGCCGCATCCCGACTGCGGAGTTAGAGGAGTGCATGACCACAGCTGAGTGGATCAGGCTGGCGACGATCCCGTTCTTCACCGGTGCTGTCGGCTGGCTGATCAACTGGTCCGGCGTAATCATGCTGTTCAACCCCGTGCGCCTCTACGGGGTGAAGATCCCCGGGCTGCGTGATGCCGCGACGCTGCTCCCGCGCAAGCTGCAGGAGATCCCCGGCTGGATGGAAGGGAAGATCGGTTGGCAGGGGATCGTCCCCGCAAGGGCAGCGAAGATGGGGTCGATCGCCGTCGACAAGGCGATCGCCAAGCTCGGTACGCCGGCGGAGTTCTACGAGAACCTCGAGCCCGATCAGATCGGGGCGAAGATCGTGGAGATGTTCACCCCGCAGATCCCGACGATCGTCGAGAGCACGATGCTGCGTGAGCACCCCAAGCTGTGGGCTGACATCCCCGTGCGCGGTCAGCAGGCCGTCTACGAGCGCGTGCAACAGCAGCTGCCGGGGATCGTCAAGCAGATCACCGACGAGATCGGCGAGCACATCGACCAGTTGCTCGACCCCAAGCTGATGGTGATCGACCACTTTGAGAAGAACCCGGCGCTGGTCAACCGGATCTTCCGTGACGTCGGCCAGCGTGAGCTGCGGCTGATGATCAACTTCGGCTTCCTGTTCGGTTTCCTGCTGGGGATCCCGGTCGCGATCATCACCCACTTCGTCACCAACTGGTGGCTGTTGCCGATCCTCGGTGTGTTCGTCGGCTGGACCACCAACCTGCTCGGGATGACGCTGATCTTCGAGCCGGTCGAGCCGAAGTTCTTCGGCCCGCTGAAGTTCCATGGCCTATTCCTGCGGCGCCAGAACGAGGTCGCCGATGTCTACGCCGGGATCATTGCCGATGACGTCGTGACGCTTGAGAACATCGGTAATTTCCTGCTTGACGGCCCGCGCAGCGACCGCACCCGGCAGATGCTCGCCACCGCGATGGGGCCGGCGATCGATCTCGCCGCCGGCCCGGCGCGTGCCGCCGTCCGCGTAGCCGTCGGCACGCGGCAGTACGACAACATCCGCACCTCGGTAGCGCTGGAGGCGGTCGACTACACGATGACGCCGTTCCGCGATCCTGAATTCAGCCGTACGCAGAGCGTCAAAATCCGCGAGCTGATCGCCACCCGGACTCGTGAACTGCCTCCGCGAGACTTCGTCGAGATGCTGCGCGCCGCGATCAAGGAGGACGAATGGATGCTGTACTTCCACGGCGCCGTGATGGGCCTAGCCGGCGGCCTGATCCACCTAGCGATCTTCGGATGAGCGACGAATCCCAAAGCCCACTGGAGCTGGCGCCCGGTGTCGCCCGCGTTACCGCCTCCAGCCTCTGGCACGCCGGCGTCTGGGCCGCCGGCTCCTACGTGCGCGTCGGGCGGCGGTTGGCTGGGGTAGTGCTGCAACCACAAACCGGCCCTGAGCTCGCCCGTGAAGTCCTCGATGACAGCGTCCGGATCTTCCGCGCCGCATTCCCGGGCGCCCCACTCCCCGCGCGAGGAGACCATGATGATCGGGCGGCCGAAAGGTCGCGTACCTCGCTGCGGGCAAGCGGTGAGGAGCTGCTCAGGCGCTCCCGTGACGTCCGCGATGAGGAAGATGCCCACCCCGCGTATGAGCGGATTCTTTCAGAGCTAGCGCCGGATGAGGCGCGCGTCCTGCGACTGCTGCTGGTCAAGGGCCCGCAGGCGACCGTTGACATCCGTACCGGCGGACCGATCGGGCTGATTCGCTCACACCTCGTCGCCCCCGGTCTGTCGATGATCGGCTCACGGGCCGGCTGCCGCTACGTCGAGCGGGTCCCTTCCTATCTCAACAACCTGTTTCGGCTTGGGCTGATCTGGTTCTCACGTGAGACGCTGCGCGATCACCATCAGTATCAGGTGCTGGAAGCCCAACCGGATGTGCTTGCGGCGATCCATTCGGTCTCCGCGGCACGGGTGGTCCGGCGCTCGATCCACCTGACGCCGTTCGGTGAGGACTTCTGCCGGATGTGCCTGACCGACCCCGCAGAGAACACCGCCGACCTACCGGAGCACTCCGCACCGAAGGAGGACGAGCCGAAGCCGCCGACCGAGGTGCTCGAGGGCTGATCGCGCGATCAGAGCAGCTCGTTGAGCTGCTCGCCGGCGAGTTCCAGCTGTTCAATCGTGCCGGCCTCGAGGATCAGCTGCAGATCGAGGATCCGCTGATCAAACGGATCCAAGCGGTTTTGGCCGACAACCGCGTGGCACGGCACGCCGGCCTGCCGCGCCCGTGTTGCCACCTCACCCGCCGCCTTACCGACCAGTGACTGGCGATCAAGCCGTCCCTCGCCGGTGACCACCGCGTAGGCGGCGCGCATCTTCGCGTCAAAGCCAAGTGCGCCCAGGACGAACGGTGCTCCGGGTTGGAGCTCGGCATCGCAAGCTGCCCACAAGCCGCCCGCGAGACCGCCGGCGGCACCACTCAGCGGCACACCGCGAGGGTCCCGGCTGTAGGTCTTGGCGTATTCGTAGGCCTGGCTGTCAAGCCTGCCGAGCAAGTGCTCCACCTGCTTTGGATCGGCTCCTTTTTGCGGGCCGAAGACCGGTGCTGCTTGGGTGAACGTGATCCGCGCATCGCACAGGACCGTGAGCGTGGCACCCTGCAGGCCGCCGGCGAGCTCAATCGCCCGCACCGCACCAGTACCACCGTCGGTGGTGGCGCTGCCACCGGCGGCGACGTAGATCGTTTGCGCCCCGGCGTTGACGGCCGCAGCGATCAGCTCGCCGGTGCCGAAGCTCGAGGCGGCGATCGCGTCGCGCTCCTGATCGCTGACGCGGGAATAACCGCTGGCGGCTGCAACCTCAACCACCGCCACCCCGTCGCCGAGGCCGAATTCCGCATCCACGGTCCGACCGAGGGGATCAGTCGCCCGCGCCCCAATTCGCTCAAGCCCGAGCGGTTCGCTCAAAGCGTCGCGAGTGCCATCGCCGCCATCGGCGACCGGCATCAGCCAGGTTTCCCGCCCGCCCTTGGCCAAGCCACGCCCCAGCGCGTCGGCGACCTCGCGAGCGGTAAGCGTGCCCTTGAACTTGTCAGGAGCGACCAGCACCGCGGTGGGAATCCCCTTGATCACCGGAGCCAAGTTTGGTCAGGCATCGTCGAACTTGCCAGGCGTCAGCAGCCGGGCCAGCCAGCGGATGGCCCGGTACTGGGTGCCTTCTACCAACGGTTTGACGGAGTCCTCATAGGCGAGTCGCTCAATCCGCTCGTCGCCTTCGCCCAGTGCGAGCGCGCGCTGATAGAGCATTCCCAGGCGTGTGAGCTGTCCGGGTATGTCAGAGCGTCCGCTCATATCACCCGCGATCTCCTGAAAGGCCGCAACTGCCGCCGGATCGGCACTACGGGTGATGGCGTCGAGATCATTTGAGCCTCGAATGAAGTCGCCGCCCGCCAACCGTGCTTGGGCCACACCGACGCGCGCTGCCATCGCTCGTTGCCGCAGATCCGGATCGGCAGTGACGCCGATCCGCCTGATCACGGACTCATACAACGCCGTCGCCGCCGTCACCTGTCTACGCCGCTGCGCCCAGCGCTCTGGCGTCAGTCGGAGATTTGAGAGCGGGGTTGTGTTTAGGCCCTCGGCGATTCGTCTGACGCCCGCCATACCCGTGGTTCGACGAAGTAACGCGCGACCGAGTGCTGCTGCAGTGTTGGTAGTCGAAAAGGCAACCGCTTCACTCACGCCGCGCCAGTCCGTCCCGAACAGAATCATTAGCGCTCCGGCGTAACTGTTGACCGCCTCCGCTTCCTCAACCAAAGTCTCGTCGGGGGCAGTCGCGAGCCGTTCAGCTAGCTCAACGCTCAACCGAATAGCCCCTTCCGCGTCGCCATCAACGATCAGCGCAACTCCTTGGCGGACGAGGCTCCCTGTTACGCGCTCACGTGTCATCGGCTCGCTCGATTCGCTGAAACGTCGACTTATCTCCCGTTCGACCGAGATCGACGCGCCCCGGTCATCCGGCCAGAGAACGTGCGCGCGTAAAACAAGGGCCGCGAACACCTGTCGCTCCAACACTGGGGTCTGGCGAGCCAGCTCACTCAACGTCAGCACCAACTCAGTTGTCTTGAGCGCCTCGGCGTTGCGCCCTAGTTGCATGAGATCCGATGCCTGGTTCAGCAGTGCCTGAAAGCCGAGCGTACGCGGCGGCTTCTGCGACTCATCGACGTAGCGCTCGATGACCTGATCCCAAACCGTGACAGCCTCCGACAGGCGACCAAGCTTGTCGAGAGCTTTGCCCTTGTCCCATAGCGCGTCGGCAATCTGACGTTGTGCAACCGGATCCGGCGAGTCAGCCAGCTCCGCTAGCCGCTCTTCGCTCTCGGCCAAGACCATCTCCCAATGGTTCAGGTCCTTGTCGTCCACGGCCCGATTCTCGCAGCCGCTGTCGGGCTACTCATGGCGTCTAGCCCTCAAACCATCTGTCGATGGAATCGCGTTGGGAATCCCTTGACCGGACTCACGCGCCATCCTTGAGATCCATGCGAGAAGCAAGATGAGCAAGGCTGTTGAACTCCCAGTCGGCGAGCGCAGCGTTCGGGTGTCTAGCCCGGATCGCATCATCTACGAGCCCACCGAACGAACTCCGGCGATCACCAAGTTGCAGGTGTGTGAGTACTTCGCGGCTGTCGGCGCTCCCCTCATGCGAGCGATCGGGGAGCGGCCAACGGCCCTCGAGCGGTGGCCGAGCGGCTACCGCGAGGGGATGCGGCTCTCGACTGGCTACGGGGATGACGGCGACGGCTTCTACCAAAAGCGCCTGCCCAAGGGAGCGCCTGAGTGGATCGAGACCGCGAGGATCACCTTCCCCAGCGGACGCACCGCTGACGAGCTTTGTCCGCACGAGCCGGCAGCACTCGTGTGGGCGGCGCAGATGGGCACGCTGACGTTCCATCCGTGGCCGGTGCGGCGCCCCGACTTTGATCATCCGGATGAGCTGCGGCTCGATCTCGACCCGCAGCCGGGAACTACCTTCGCCGACGCCCAACGAGTCGCGGCTGTCGCCCGGGAGCTCCTCGAGGACCTCAGCCTGAAGGGCTATCCGAAGACGAGCGGTAACCGCGGCATCCACATCTACCTGCGGATCCGTCCCGACTGGCCGTTCGAGGAGGTTCGACACGCCGCGATCGGCTTCGGCCGAGAGCTTGCACGCCGTGACGAGGGCGTGACCACCAACTGGTGGAAAGAGGAACGCGGCGAGCGCATCTTCATCGACTACAACCAGAACAACCGCGACCGAACGATCGCCGGCGCGTGGAGCCTTCGCCCCAAGCCCGGGGCCCCCGTCAGCACGCCGATGACGTGGGATGGGCTGGCGGAGGTCAAGGACCCCGCCGATTTCAACCTACTGACCGTCCCCGAGTACCTCGCCGACGGTGACCCCTGGTCAGACATGGATCAGACGGCTTATTCACTCGAGCCACTGCTCAAGCTATGGGAGTCCTTGCCCGGCGGCGAGCTGAACTTCCCGCCTGACTACCCAAAGATGCCTGGCGAGCCACCCCGCGTACAGCCATCGCGGAAGGTCGCCGAGCACTGGGAGTGAGTTCCTGCTGAACCTTGACGGGCGTCGTAGTATGTGAAAAGTATGCGTACTCGAATCACGATCACGGTCGACGAGGAGACTCTGCGAGAAGCGGAGGCTCGGGTCGCCGCGGGCGAGGCGCGATCGCTAAGCGCATGGGTCGCCGAGGCGATGAGGGCCTCCGCAAAGCGCGAAAGCCTTGACGACCTTCTTGATGAGATCATTGCTGAGGTCGGACCGCCAAGCGAGGAGGACGAGCAGTGGGTACGCGACGTCCTCGCCCTCTAGTCCTTGACGCCGGCGCGCTGATTGCGATCGAACGCGGAGACATCCGCGTTCTCCGCCTAGTGCAGGACAGTGACGCTGTCCACATTCCAGCTGGCGCCCTGGCGCAGGCGTGGCGCGACCCCTTGCGCCAGACCCGCCTAGCGCGCACCGTGTCATCCGACCGGGTGCGGATTCACCCACTCGACGCGGACGCCGCCAAGGCGGCCGGACGACTTTGCGCCTTGGCGGGGAGCTCAGACGTAGTCGATGCTTCTGTTGTTCAAGTCGGGCGCCAAGTGGACGGAATCGTGGTCACGAGCGATCCACAGGATCTCCGCCGGTTAGACCCTCGCGTCCGGCTCGCTGCCATCTGAGGCCCACGGCGTCGGCCGGCGGGTCCTTAGCAACTCGTAAATGCTCGCGTTATTGGGGTTTTCAGCGTATCTTGAGGTTTGGATGACCGCGCTAGGCATCGCTCTGCTGATGGTCGGCGCGATCGTGATCATCATCGAAACCCACACCCCGACGCTGGGGGTGCTCGGGGGTCCCGGGGTGATAGCGCTCGCCGCCGGCACAGTGCTGGCGATTGACGGTCTCGGCGGCGGCCTGGTTGCCGCGCTCGTAGCGGCGGTAATCCTGACGATCGGCTCGGTCGCCGTGCTCGGCCTGACGCTCAAGCACGGCACTGCGGTCAGGACCCGGCGGGTGAAGACCGGCTCGGAGGGATACATCGGGCGGATGGGAGTCGTACGCAGCTGGAGCGAGGGCAATGGCCGCGTGCTTGTCGACGGCGCGCTGTGGAGCGCCCATCACTCTTGGCATGACGACTCTGAGGACGCGATCCAGGAAGGTGACCGCGTGGTCGTCGAGCGTCTCAACGGGCTGACACTCGCGGTCCGCAAGGCCGAACAGTGGGAGCAGATCACATGATCACCGCACTAATCGTCGTTCTCTGCGTGCTGGCCGCCTTCGCGGTAGTCGGCGCCGCCACCTCGATCCGGGTGCTCCGCGAATACGAGCGCGGCGTTGTCTTCCGCCTTGGCCGCGTGATGGACAAGCGCGGTCCAGGGCTGGTGATCTTGACGCCGCCGATCGACCGGATGGTCCGCGTGTCGCTGCGAACCGTCACGCTGACCGTCCCGCCACAGGAAGTGATCACCAAGGACAACGTCCCTGCCCGCGTCACCGCGGTCGCCTACTACAAGGTCGTCGATCCAAATCTCGCGGTGATCGAGGTCGAGGACTACCACTCGGCAACGCTGCAGATCGCACAGACCACTTTGCGCTCAGTGCTTGGCGGCGCCGACCTCGACACGCTGTTGGCCGAGCGCGAGAAGCTCAACGACACCCTGGCGCGGATCATCGACACCCAGACAGAACCTTGGGGCATCAAGGTGACGATGGTCGAAATCAAGGACGTCGAGATCCCCGAACAGATGCAGCACGCAATCGCCCGCCAGGCTGAGGCCGAACGTGAACGACGCGCGAAGATCATCAACGCCGAAGGCGAAGCACAGGCTGCCGCCAAGCTGGCCGAGGCCGCTGACGTGATCGCGGTGAACCCGGTGACGATCCAGCTCCGCTACCTGCAAACCCTCCGCGAGATCGGCGTCAACCAGAACTCGACGGTCGTCTTCCCGATGCCGATGGAGCTCACGAGCTCGCTGATCAGCGCACTCAAGCCAACCGCGCAGACCGAGGTCGAAGCCAAGCCGTCAACCCCGGAACTACCTGCTGCACCCGCTCCCGCCACGAACGGGAAAGCGCAAAGCGCGCTTCCGATGAGTTCCGAACCAGCGGACTGATCCCGCTAACAGCTAGTCGTCCATCTGCGAGCGCAGGCACTCGCGCGGCGCTTTGTCCTCGCGCCAGCGCAGGATCTTCGTGCCGTGGCGGATCCGGCCGCCGCTTGCGTGGTCGTAGGTGACCTCGACGACCAACTCGGGGCGCAGCGCGACCCATTCAAGATCTCGTTCGGCCGCCCAGCGACTTGGATCGGCGGACCCCCGGTCCCCGGTCTCGTAGGGAGCCAGACGCGCAACCAGTGCCTTCTTCTCCTTCGCGCTGATCCCTGACGAATGGCCAACCACGCGCAGCTCGCCCGCGTCGTCATAGAGCCCGAGCATCAAAGACCCGACCGTCCCCGGCTCCTTGCCAGGGCGGTAGCCGGCGACGACCGCATCGATCGTCCGTACGCGCTTGACCTTCACCATCCCCGTCCGCTTGCCGGGCATATACGCCCCGTCAAGTTCCTTCGCGACCACTCCCTCGCCACGACCAAGCCAGCGCTCAGCCTCCTCCTTCGAGAACACCAGCGGCGTCAGATCGACCCCGACCGTCGGTGCGAACTCCTCAAGCAACTTGCGCCGCTCCGACAGAGGACGTTCGAGCAGCACGTCATCGCCAAGCGCCAACAGATCGAATGCGACGTATCGCGCCGGGATCTCCTCGGCGAGCTTCGCGACCCGCGAGGCCGCCGGATGCAGCCGGTTCTGCAGCGAGCCGAAGTCCTGAATCTCCGGATCATCGGAATCGATCACGATCTCACCGTCCAGCACATACCGACCCGCCGGGAACGGAAGCTCGGGGAAGTAGCGGCGCAGCGGCCGCAGCCCGCGTGATTGCAGATAGACCTCCTCGCCATCGACGAACGCGAGGCAGCGGAAGCCGTCGTACTTGGGCTCGTAACACCAGTTTTCGCCCACCGGCAACTCTGGCTTGCCGCGAGCGAGCTGAGGTTCGATTGGGGGCTCAAGCGGCAGGCTCACGGGCCGCTCAACACTACCCAGCTACGATCAATTCGTGGCTTCAGAAACCGCAACGGTCGCCGAAGAGGAGTACCTCGAGACGCTGTTCTGGCTGTTCGAGGCCGGCCTGCCGATGACCGCGGCGAACCTCGCGCGGGCAATGCAGCTATCGGCACCAACCGTCTCGGAGATGATCGGCCGGCTGGAGCGTGACGGCTATATCGACCGCGACGCCAACCGCACGATCACGTTCACCGATGAGGGCCGTGACCACGCTGAGCGGCTGGTCAGCCGCCACCGGATGATCGAGCGGTTCCTGACCGACGTCGTCGGCGTCCCTTGGGATGAAGTCCATGAGGAGGCGGAACGGCTCGAGCACGCGATGACCCCGCGCTTTGAGGCGTACGTACGCAGCGCCGTCGGCGACGCGCTGACCTGCCCGCACGGTCATCCGATCAACGTCGGCGAACGCGTCCCCGGGGTACCACTCGGCGACTGCGCGGTCGGTGCGCAAGTCACCATCCTGCGGCTCGAGAACGAGGCGGAAGATCTGTTGCACTATCTCTTCGCCGCCGGCGTCGCGCCCGGTTTGACCGGCGAGATCGTCGGCAAGGACGACGAGGAGTTGAGCATCGACTTCGGCGACCACGAGGCGACAATCACCTCAAGCGTCGCCGAGACCGTCACGGTCAAGGCCGACCCGAGCCCGCCGCCGCGGATCGCGCTGCCGGATCAGCTTGTGCTCGGGCGAGAGCGCTATGGCCGCTAGGCGTCGGCCAGTGCGCTCGCTCGTCTTGGACGCAGTCGTACCGCCTTACTGAAGACCGTCTTCGCCAGCTGACGGCGGCCGTCGAGGTCCCAGAACTCAGCCATATACTCGGCGAAACTGGTCGATGCACCGGGCCCACCGGCCGCGCGTTGCCGACGGTAGCGGTCCCACTGGAGAAAGTAGAACGGCACCCGGGCGTGCGAACGAGCGGCGGCCCAGTGCGCCAGCCGCTCGGTCCGGGATACCGCTGCGCTACGCAGCTCCTGAGTGAACGCTGCCGGGATGTCGATGTGCGGCTGGAGATGGACGAGCGCGTCGAGCACCGCGACATTGCACCCCCGTGCATCGGCACGCTCGAGCAACCGAGCCCAATCGAGCTGGTGACCGCTGGTACGGATCACGCTGACCGCATCGGCAACAAACCCAATCGGGTCCGGTGAGGATCCAGCACTGGCATCAACACAACTGAGCAGGAGCTGATCGGCTGCGCACGGCACCCGCGCCGGGGTAGCGACGATCTTCAGCGGTACTGACGCGGCCCAGAGATCCTCATCGCCGATTGATTGCGGCAGCGAATGCCAACGCAACGAGAGCGAGCGACCAGCCGGATTGCGCAGCACCATCGCGTCACGAGCGCCGGTCCTCAGACGGTGTCCGGTGAAGCCGGGGGCCGGCACGTAGCCGAGCTCGGTAAGGAGCGCGAATGCGCGCTGTGCGTCGTGCGGGTGGACGAGAACGTCGACCTCGACGATCGGGCGCGTTGCCGGATCGAGATAGTGCGTCTCCGCGAGTGCGAGCCCATTGAGACTGAGAGTCTCGATTTTGCCTTCGTGCAGGGCGTGGAACGCGTTCCTCGCATCATCGCGGAGCAACTGGTTGGAGACCCAGTGGTAGCGATACACACCCTTCAGCCGCTCGAGCTCCGGGCAGTTCACCTCAAGTGCCGCAAGGTTGCGATACAGCAGCGGGAAGATTCGCTGGGTGCTGGCCTCCTGGTCGTCGATCCCGATCCGCCGAGACCACTCCGCCCAGGCCGCCTGAGCGATCGGCGCCTCCCCCAACGCGGCCTGAAGCAGCAGCGTCTGCTCAGCGTCCGGCCAACGTTGGTTGATGGGGCGCGCGTTCCTTCCCGGCGGAGCCCCGCTCATGTCTGTGCTGCCTCGGTCTCGAGGCTCTCAGGGCGAGCAGCAGCCTCGGTAGCGATCCGTCCATCCCGAATCCGATAGACGAGGTCGCTGATCGCGGCCACCTCAGGATCGTGGGTGACGGTCACGATCGACGGGCATCCCGGGAAATCACGAAGATTCTCGAGTAGGCGGGCGACTGAGCGATCGTCGAGATGCGTTGTCGGCTCATCCAGGATCAACATCGCTGGCCGGGACAGCAGCGCGCGGGCGAGAGCAATCCGCTGGCGTTGCCCACCTGACAGGAGCG
>Ga0302314_10004876_pt1 | contig 24597 bp, 21 predicted proteins | sample III_Palsa_N2_3_FD_200533 | JGI IMG/M metagenome (GOLD analysis project Ga0302314, IMG submission 200533) | Peat permafrost microbial communities from Stordalen Mire near Abisko, Sweden - III_Palsa_N2_3 | ecosystem: Environmental > Terrestrial > Soil > Palsa > Peat permafrost | place: Sweden... | reverse complement strand
GCCACCCGCAGCTGGCATCCATCCACAGCCCGGTGCGCCTGCCCCCCGCCTGCAGCCGGACCCAGGCCAGGCCGTCCTGCTCGCGGCTGAGGCCGGTGAACGCGGTGTCGAGCTTGGTGTCGCCGAGCTTGCGCGCGGTCCGGAAGTCGTACTCGGTCCCGGCCACGCTCTGCGGCGCGTCGGACGGGATGAGGCGGCCGTCGACCGGCAGCCACTGAGCGGCGGGCAGCGTCAGCTCGCAGTCGTCGACGGTCGGCGTCGCCACCGTCAGGTACGGGTGCTGGCCGAAGCCCCAGGGGGCCGGCCGGCTGCCCTTGTTGGCGGCGGTGACGGTGACGTGCAGGCCGGATTCGGCGTCGACCCGGTAAGTCACATCGACCTGCACGGCGAACGGGTAGCCCTGCGACCCGTGCGGAACGCTGGTAAGCGTCACCTCGCTGCGGTCGTGCGCGGTCCTGGTCCACGGGACCCAGCGGGTCAGCCCGTGGATCGCGTTGCCGAGGGCGGGCTCGGACAGGGCCAGCTGGTAGCGGGCGCCGTCGAAGGAGTAGCGGCCGGCGTCGACGCGGTTAGGCCACGGGGTCAGCAGCTCGCCCGCGCTGTGCGGCGGCAGCTGGTCGGCGTCGAAGGTGATCACGAGCGGCGTTCCGGAGTGCTCGAGTTGTCGCAGGCCGGCACCGAGCTCGGTCACGGTGGCCCGGTAGTCGCCTGCCTCGATCTCGTACTGGGTGCCCGTAAGCGGGATCGTCATGCCGATCAGCATACGGAAAAGGCGGGCGGGATGCCCCGCCTGAACGCCCCGAGTTTGCCGCCCGCCCCGAGGCCGCCGACGGCCCGGGGCCTCGCCCGGGGCCCGCTTATGCGAGGCGCACAGCGGCCAAATGACCCATTTAAGCCAATCACGATTGTGCATCAAAGTGACAAATTGCCATTTATGCCAATCGGATAATAAACGCGATCGGCGTTTCTGGTGGTGCAGTTGTTAGTTTGCGATGCCCATGGTGCGCCATGGATTTTGCGTTAGCGCACGGTGGCGGTGGGCAGCCGCACAGCGATTATCCAGGAGGGGTAGGCCGACGGGGCTGCTTGGGGAGCGGGGGACCGTCAGCCCCGCCGGCTATTCAAACTTTAGCCGCAGTTGTGGAGCTAACGCGATGGTTTCCGCTCATTCTGTTTGTTCGTGTTGCCCATTTAATGGTCAGGCTCTGCGCGGGCTCAGTCGACCGTTGCGAAGCGCCTCTGCCGCGAGCACGCCGAAAAGGTAGAAGTAAGCGGCTTCCTCGTCTTCGAAAAACCGCACCTCGTGCCGGGCGTCCTCGGCGCAGCTGAACACCTCGTAGCCGCCCTCGGTCTTGAACAGGCACATGGCGCCGGTGACTTCCTCGTCGACCGCGTAAGCGGCGCGCGGGATGTCCGCCGTGTCCACCAGGTCGGCGAAGATCGCGGACATGGCCAGCCGCGGCTTGCGCGCCGCCCGCCGTCCCCGTACCGCACTGGCGGCGCCGGTCAGCCGGCCGAACGCGCTCGCGGCCGGGGCGGGCCTCGACGGGGCGGCCGGCTGGGACGCTGCGACCGGCTGTGCGGGCGCGGGGGCCTGCGGCGCGGGGGCCGAAGGAAGCGGGCCGGCGCTCTGCTGAGGGCTGGGCGTCAGCAGCGTGGGAGCCGGCAGGGGCGACGTCAGCGGCGCGGCGGACGGCGCCTGGCCGGACAGCGGGAGGCCGAGGTTGACCCCGCCGACGTTCGCCGTGGACGCCCCGGCGTCCGCCAGCGGGGCGGGCGACGGCGAAGCCGGCGTGGGCCGGGATGGCGCTGGCGCTGGCGGCGCGAGCGCCGCGGCGGGCTGGGAGAACTGGGTCGGCTGCGGTAGCTGCGCGGGCCCCGCGAACTGCTGCTGCCCGAGGGCAGCCGACTGCGGGGACGGCGGCTGCGCGAAGGACTGCGCCTGCTGGGAGGTCTGTGCCTGCTGGGGGGTCTGTGCCTGCGAGACGGATGGCGCCTGCTGAGGCGACTGTCCCGGCGAGACGGACTGCGGCTGCTGGAGCGACTGAGCTTGCGCGAGCGACTGAGCCTGCTGGAGGGACTGCGGCTGCGGGAGCGACTGCGGCTGCGGGAGGGACTGCGGCTGCTGGGCGGATGGCGCCGGTGGCATGGACGGTGCCTGCTGGAGCGGCCCTGTATCCGGCATCGGCGGCCGTTGCTGCGGCGATGGTGCCTGCTGGAGGGCCGCCGCCTGCTGGTAGCCCGTGCCCGTCGCCTGCTGGTAGCCCGTCGCCTGCTGGTAGCCCGTCGCCTGCTGGTAGCCCGCGGCCGGCTGGTAGCCCGCCGCCGTCGCCTGCTGGTACCCCGGCACCGACTGGGCCTGGTGCCCGAACTGCGGTGATGCCGCCCCGGTGTTGGCCGGCGCCGCCGACGGCGGAGCGCTCTGCTCCAGTGCGGCGTATCCGGTGGGCGCGGTCCCGTTCGGCACCGGGGCGGTGACGCCGAGACCGTTGGAAGTAAGGCCGTTGGAAGTAAGGCCGTTGGCGGCCGGCCCGTTCGCCGTCGGGTCGGGCTGCATGGCCCCGTTCTGCGCGAGCCCGTTCTGCGCGAGCCCGTTCTGCGAGACGCCATTCTGGGCGAGCCCGTTCTGCGGGCCGACGTTCGGCTGGTAGTACCAGGTGCCGTTGCCGTCCGGCACCGGCGAGCCATGCCAGGCCGCCACGGCGGCGGGCGGCTGCGCGTTGGGAAGCTGCGGCGCGCCCCCCTGCTGCTGGCCGGCCGTCGGCTGCTGTATGACCGGCGTCTGCTGGGTGCCCGGCGCCTGCTGGGCGGATAGCGTCGCGCCACCGGCGAACTGCTGCGCGGCGGTCCCCGGCTGCGCGGCCGCCCCGGGCTGCGCGGCGAAGCCCTGCTGGACCGCGAAGCCCTGCTGCGCAGTGGTCCCCGGCCGCGCCGGGGGCGACTGAATCCCGCCGAGGAACTGGGGCGAGGTGGACGGGCCGGGGGATGCGCCCGGCGACAGGCTGGACGTCGCGTCGCCGATCTGCGGCAGGGCCGCCTGCGTCTGCTGCGACCCGAGCGGCAGGCTCCCCGGCTGCTGCGGACCCGTCGGCTGGCCGCCCGCGACGGCAGGCTGCTGCTGCATCATCGGCGAGGCGGCGGCCGAGGCCGCGCCCGGGGCGCCGATCCCGTTCGGCGCCATTCCCGGTTGCGACTGGTAGCCGCCGGTCATCTGCTGCTGGCCGCTGGCGACGGCAGCCTGCTGCATCGGTTGCTGCTGCGAGGGCGAGGTCTGCTGCGGCGACTGCTGCATCGGTTGCTGCTGCGAGGGCGGCGACTGCTGCATCGACGCCTGCCCGGCCGGCTGCAGCTGCTGCCCGGCGGCAGGCTGCAGGCCCGGTGGCACCTGCTGCGGCTGGGCCGCGGGCAGCTGACGAGTCCCGATGGCCGACTGACCGTTCCAGGTCGAGATCCCGCCGTCGCCCGCGCCCTGGCTGCCGCTGGGCAGGGCGATCCGGCCTATCGCGTTCCCGCCGTTCCCAAGCCCGGCGCCCGCCCGAGCTCCGGAACCGGAACCGGCCATGGGACCGGAACCGGCCATGGAACCGGCGCCGTTGCCCGCGCCGCCGCCCGCGTCGAGCGCGCGCGGCAGCGCGGACAGCAGCAGCGCGATGGGGAACTCGTGCCGCTCCTCGGCGAGGTCGGTGACCTCATGCCGCTGCACCACGACCTCGAACACCCCGCGGTCGACCTGCCAGTAGCCCAGCTGCCCGGCCCGCCGCTCGTCCATGCCCAGGTAGACGATGTGCAGCCGGTCGCCGAGGTCGTCCAGGACCAGGCACGGCTCGCCGTGGTAGGACCCGATCGGACGCGACTCCCACAACCCGTCAAGATCGTCGAGGCGCACCTGCTTGCGCCAGATACCCCCGCCGGGCACGGGGGAGAACCCGTGCTCCTCGGGCGGCGGCGGCGCGGCGAACAGCGTGACGTCGCGGTCGGACGGGCCAACCGCCGCCTGGTAAGAGGCGCCTAGGTAGGAGGCCATGAGCCGGTATCGCATAAGCGCTTATCCCTCCCGAGGCCGTCGCCAGGCCAGCCCGTCGTACCGGGCGACCGGTTCCTCGCCGGCGTCTGCCAGCCTGCACAGTGTGGTCGAGACGGGGATCTGTATCGGCTCGAGATAGAACTCGGCCCGTCCGGCAGGCCCCCGCAGGGTGACCGGCACGTACCCGTCGATCTCCCTGGCCTGCCAGCACAGGAAGTACAACTCGGCCATGTCGGGCTTAAAGTCTGATCCCTCGTAGCCTAGGCCGAGTGCATAGAACGCGTCTGCCGGGTTCCTGAAGACGATGTCGCGAACCCGGTGCACGTACCCGGCGATCACCCCGCGCTGCCCGCTCATGTACGGCCCGACCATGCGCGGCGGTATCACTTTCCGCATCGGCGTGCCGGGAAATATCCGCGCAGGCTGCGCTGACTCGCGTGCAGAACCCACGAAGACTGCTCCTTCCCCCTAGCGCCGCTACCTCTGGTCCGCACATCCGTTCTCGTCAGGGGGCCTGCCCGTAGCCGCAGGTCATGAGGTTCCCATATCCGACATGTGTGCTCAACCGATTCTGCCCCGCGAATCGACACTACCCAGGGCAAAGTGCAGCTTTCATCGTTTTCATTACATCTGGTAGCCATCCGCTGGCCGTCAGGCGTCGCGCCGGGGCCTAGCGGAGGGCGCCGGCGGTAGGGTCGGACCCGTGCGACCGAGACCGACCAGACCCGCAGGCGACACCGGGGACGCCGATCCCGCCGTCACCGCGATTCTCGCCGCCTACCAGGCGGGCGAGGCCACCGAGCACGCTGCGCTCAGCGCCGTCGCCGCGACCAGGCTGCTCGTTCCCATCGTGGCGGTGCTGGCGGAGGCCAACGACGACGGCTCCGAGAAGGAGACCGAGATGGCGCTGCCGACGCTGATCGGCAACGACGGCCGCGCGGCGGTCATCGCGTTCACCGGCGCCGACACGCTCCGGCAGTGGCGCCGGGACGCCCGTCCGGTCCCGGTCCCCGGCCCGCGCCTGTGGGCGGCCGCTCTCACCGAGGCCGACGCGGTGGTGGTCGACATCGCCGGCCCGGTGCCGCTGATCGTCGAGGGCGCGCGCCTGGCGGCGCTCGCCGCCGGCCAGCCGCCGCCACCCGCGCACGAGGACCCCGACATCCGCGCCGTCGTCGCCGGGGTCATCGACGACTTCACCCTGGAACCCGCCGCCCCCGACGCCGACCTGGAGATCGTCTTCAGGCCCGCCGACCAGGCCCACGCCACCGAGGTCGCCAACCAGCTCGCCGCCCGCCTGCAGCCCCGCCTCCACCGCCTCCGCCTCCGCCTCCGCCTGGCGGAGTAAATCAAAGCAAACCCATCATCCCGAACGGTCCCGGGCTCCGCCTCCACCGCACCGCTCAACCACCCCGCTGAAGACCGCGGACAGCGGCGGCGCCACATTCGCGCCGGTCCTGACGGCGACACCGGGATGATGGACCGTCGTATACACCGGGCTGTACACAACGGTCCACGATCAGCCCTCACCGCCGGACCGGCGAGATAACAGCAAAAAGCCGTCCATCGCCGCGAGCCGGCCAAGACAGTGGGTGTACTTAACCGTCGGGTGGCACCGGCAAGTACGCCCATCGATGGCCCAAGGCCTCACGCCAAGCGATAACAGCAAGAAGCGCGGAAGCGCGGCGGCAGGGGGGCGGTTTCCGGGGGCCGGGCGCAACGGTCAGCCGGGCGAGGGCGCGGCTGACGGTAGGGTGAGCATCATGTTTCGGTGGCTGACGGCGGGCGAGTCGCATGGCCGGGCGCTCGCGGCGATCTGTGACGGCGTGCCGGCCGGGGTGCGGGTGACCAGCGAGGACGTGGCGCAGGCGCTGGCCCGGCGGCGGGCCGGCTACGGGCGCGGCGCGCGGATGAAGTTCGAGCAGGACGAGGTGGAGCTCACCGGCGGCGTGCGGCACGGCGCCACCCTCGGCGGGCCGGTCGCGATCCGGGTCGGCAACACCGAGTGGCCCAAGTGGGAGACGGTCATGTCCCCCGACCCGGTGACCCAGGAGGACCTGGACAGCCAGGCCCGCAACGCCCCGCTGACCAGGCCAAGGCCCGGCCACGCCGATCTGGCGGGCATGCAGAAGTTCGGGCACATCGACGCCCGGCCGATTCTGGAGCGGGCCAGCGCCCGCGAGACCGCGGCCCGGGTCGCGCTCGGCGAGGTCGCCAAGCGGCTGCTTGACCAGGCCCTGGGCGTGAAGATCCTCTCCCACGTGGTCTCCCTCGGCGCGGTCGCGGTGCCCGACGACGCGGCGATACCGGAACCAGCCGACCTGGCCGCCATCGACCAGGACCCGGTGCGCTGCGCCGACGCGGCCACCAGCGCACGGATGATCGCCGAGGTGGACGCGGCCCGCAAGGACGGCGACACCCTCGGCGGCGTGGTCGAGGTCGTCGTGCACGGGCTGCCGCCGGGACTCGGCAGCTTCACCCAGTGGGACCGTAAGCTCGACGCGCGGCTGGCCGGCGCGCTCGTCTCCATCCAGGCGATCAAGGGCGTGGAGTTCGGCGACGGGTTCACCACCGCCGCCCGGCGCGGCTCGCACGCCCACGACGAGATCTACCTCGGCCCGGACGGGGTGCGCAGGCGCACCAACCGGGCCGGCGGGATCGAGGGCGGCATGTCCACCGGCGAGGTGCTCCGGGTCCGGGCCGCGATGAAGCCGATCTCGACCGTGCCGCGCGCCCTCGAGACGATCGACGTGGCCACCGGCGAGACCGCCAAGGCCATCAACCAGCGCAGCGACGTCACCGCGGTGCCGGCCGCCGGGGTGGTGGCCGAGGCGATGGTGGCGCTGGTGCTGGCCGAGGCGGCGACGGAGAAGTTCGGGGGAGACTCGGTGGAAGAGCTGCGCCGGAACGCGGAAGGCTACCTCAAGTCCATGGTGATCTCGTGAGCGTCCCCGACACCGGAAGCAGTGCCGGAAGCGACGCCAGCAGCGATACGGGCAGCGACGCCACCGCCGTCACCGGGAGTTCGACCGGCGTGGTGCTGGTCGGCCCGCCCACGGCCGGCAAGTCGAGCATCGGCGCGCTGCTCGCCCGCCGGCTCGGCGTTCCCTTCGCCGACACCGACGCGCTCGTCGCCAAGGCGGCGGCCAAGCCGGTCGGCGACGTCTTCGTCGATGACGGCGAGCGGGTCTTCCGCGAGCTCGAGCGGGGCGCGGTCGCGCGCGGCCTTGAATCCTTCGGCCAGGGCGGCGGCGTCCTCGCGCTCGGCAGCGGCGCCGTGCTCGACCCGGACGTACGCCGGATGCTGACCGGCCTGGTCGTCGTCTACCTGGAGGCCGGGTTCGCGACCGTCGCCAAGCGCACCGGCATGGACCGGCCGCGGGTCGTGATTCCCGGCAATCCGCGCGGTATGCTCCGCGCCATGCTCGAGGAGCGTCGGCCGGTCTACGCCGAGCTCGCGTCGATCACCGTCTCGACCGACGGCATGGCCCCCGAGGAAGTCGCCGCCGACCTGGCCAAGCGGCTCACAGCGGCATGACCCAGACGCGGATCACGGTCGGCGGCGAGCAGCCCTACGACGTCGTCGTCGGGGCCGGCGTCCTCGGCGCGCTGCCCGAACTGGTCGGCAAGAACGCCGAGACGGTCGCCGTCATCGCCGACGAGAGCCTCGGCGCGATCGCCCGCCCGGCCTGCCGCGCCCTGGCCGACGCCGGCTTCACGGTCGCCGCGACCGAGGTCCCGAGCGGCGAGGCGGCCAAGAACGTGAACGTCCTCGCCCGGCTCTGGTCGTGGCTGGCCGAGTCGAAGGTGACCAGGTCCGACTGCGTGGTCGGAATCGGCGGCGGGGCGGCGACCGACCTGGCCGGCTTCGCCGCCGCGACCTGGCTCCGCGGCGTCCCGGTCGTGCTGGTACCGACGACGCTGCTCGGCATGGTCGACGCGGCCGTCGGCGGGAAGACCGCGATCGACGTTCCCGAGGGCAAGAACCTGGTCGGCGCGTTCCATCCGCCGCGCGGCGTGCTGGCCGACCTGGCCACCCTCGAGACGCTGGCAAAACCCGACTACGTAGCCGGCCTGGCGGAGATCATCAAGGCGGGCTTCATCGCCGAGAGCGAGATCCTGCGCCTGGTCCGGGCCGACCCCCGGGGCGCGACCGTGCCGCACGGCCCGCACACCCGCGAGCTGGTCGAGCGGGCGATCAACGTCAAGGCCAGGGTGGTCGCCGCCGACCTGCGCGAGTCCGGGCTGCGGGAGACGCTCAACTACGGGCACACGCTCGCCCACGCGATCGAGAAGCTCGAGCGGTACCGGTTCAGGCACGGCGACGCGGTCGCGATCGGGATGGTGTTCGCGGCCGAGGTCGGGCACCTGGCCGGCTACCTCAGCGCCGCCGACGTCACCCTGCACAAGCAGCTGCTGACCGACGTCGGCCTGCCGATCGCCTACCCGCACTCGGCCTGGCCGGAGCTGCGGGCCACCATGTCGCTGGACAAGAAGACCCGGGGCGCCCGGCTGCGGATGGTGATCCTGGACGGCATCGGCAACCCGGTCATCTACGACAACCCGCCCGAGGACCTGCTCGCGCAGGCCTACCAGGCGATGGCGGCGTGAGCGTGACCGGCACCGGCCGCCGGGTGCTGGTGCTCAACGGCCCCAACCTCGGCCGCCTGGGCAAGCGCGAGCCCGCCGTCTACGGGACGGCGACCCACGCCGATCTCGTCGACCTGTGCGTGAAAACGGGCAGCGACCTCGGCCTCGACGTCGAGGTCAGGCAGACCGAGTACGAGGGCGAGCTCGTCACCTGGATCCACCAGGCGTGCGATGACCAGACGCCGGTCGTCCTCAACGCGGGCGCGCTCACCCACTACTCGTACGCGCTCAGCGACGCGGTCAAGATGCGGACCGCGCCGCTGGTCGAGGTGCACATCTCCAACATCGCCGCCCGCGAGGGGTTCCGCCACGAGTCGGTCCTCACCGGCGTCGCGACCGGGATCATCGCCGGCTTCGGCTTCGGCTCCTACGTCCTGGCGCTGCAGGCGATCGCGGCCACCCCGCCCGCCTAACCGACCTGACAACAGGTCAGCTGAACCGGGCGGGCTGGCCGGTCGCCTCGAGCACCGACATCCACAGGTCGCCGTCCGGGTCGACCTGGTTGCGGCTGCCGGTGGCGAGCGCGATCGGCAGGTGCACGAACCGCCCGTGCCACCGCCCCACCACCATCGCGGTGCGCCCGGCCATCGCGGCGTGCACCGCCGCCTGGGCCAGCCGCAGGCAGTAGACCGCATCCCAGCCGTTGGCGGCGACGCTGCGGATGGCGTAGCCCGGGTCGACGTAGCGCACGGACAGCTCGGTCCCGGCCGTCGCGAAGTCGGCCAGGATCGCCTCGCGCAGCAGCGGCCCGATGTCGGCCAGCCGGGCGTTGCCGGACGCGTCGACGGCGCCGTCGTAGGCGAACAGCTCCTGGCCCGCGCCCTCGGCCACCACCACGACGGCGTGCCCTCGCTGCGCCACCCGGCGACGCAGCGAGGCCAGGAACCCGGCCGGCCCGTCAAGCTGGAACGGCACCTCCGGAATCAGCACGAAGTCGACGTCGTGACTGGCAAGCGCCGCGTAGCAGGCGATGAAGCCGGAGTGCCTGCCCATCAGCTTGACCAGGCCGACCCCGTTCGGGGTGGAGCTCGCCTCGGTCAGCGCCGACTTGATCGACTCGGTCGCACGGGTGAACGCGGTCTGGAAGCCGAAGCTCTGGTCGATGTAGGGGATGTCGTTGTCGATCGTCTTGGGCACGCCGACCACCGACAGCGTGAGGCCGCGCTGGTCCGCCTCGTCGGCGATCCGCTGCGCCCCCCGCAGGGTGCCGTCCCCGCCGATGACGAACAGCAGGTTGACGCCGAGGCGCTCCAGCGTCGCCACCATCGCGCCGGGGTCCTGGCCGCCGCGCGAGGTGCCGAGGATGGTGCCGCCGCGGTTGTGGATATCCGCCACCACGTCCTGGCTCAGCCGCAGCGGCTCGGACCCGTCGACCAGGCCGCGGAAGCCGTCGCGGAAGCCGAGCACCTCGGTCACGCCGTAGTTGTCGGCCAACTCGAGCACCAGGCCGCGGATCACGTTGTTGAGCCCCGGGCAGAGGCCGCCGCAGGTCACGATCGCCGCCCGGGTGCGCGGCGGGTCGAAGTAGATGTACTCACGCGGGCCGCCCGGCTCCATCGACGGCAAGTCGCCGACCGCGCACTGATGGGCGACGGCCGATCCGACGGTGTCGTCGAGCAGCACCCGATCGGACTCGTGGACGTAGTGCGGCGAACTGGCCCGGCCGTGCAGCAGGCGGACCATCGGGGAGCGGCGGCTCGGCTCGCCGACGCGCCTGATCCACAGATCGGACGCGTCGATGGACAACGGATCAGCGGTACTCACCATGTGCACTAGCATGCCGTTTCCGTGTTGCGGCGGAATGTCTTCCCAAATGGTCTAGACCACAACACCACGGAATGGTCTAGACCACAACCCCAAGGTACCTGCGCCCGGTGTCCGGCGAGCGCCCCGGGGATAGCCAACGCGCTAAGCCAGGGTTAAATTGGCACCCGGTGACGGCAGCGACCAGCACGGCCGGCCGGGGCAGGGAGGCTAGGCACATGCGCGTCGGGATGATGCTCAACTACTCAGGCGGGTTCAGCGAGACGGTCACCGAGCTGTCCGACTTCGAGCAGGCGGGTCTCCAGATCGTCTTCGTCCCCGAGGCGTACAGCTTCGACGCGGTCAGCCAGCTCGGCTTCATCGCCGCCCGCACGACGACGCTGGAGATCGCCTCCGGCATCCTGCCGATCTACTCAAGGACCCCGGCCCTGACCGCGATGACCGCGGCCGGCCTTGACTACGTGTCGGGCGGGCGGTTCACCCTCGGCCTCGGCACCTCGGGCCCGCAGGTGATCGAGGGCTGGCACGGGGTCCCCTACGACGCCCCGATCGGCCGGACCAGGGAGCTGATCGAGATCTGCCGGACCGTCTGGCGGCGCGAGCGGCTCGACTACCAGGGCAAGCACTACACGCTGCCGCTCCCGGCGGGCCAGGGCACCGGCCTCGGCAAGCCGCTCAAGCTGATCAACCACCCGGTCCGCGCCCGCATCCCGATCATCATCGCCGCCCTCGGCCCCAAGAACGTCGAGCTCGCGGCCGAGCTCGCCGAGGGCTGGCAGCCCATCTTCTACCTCCCGGAGAAGTCCGCCATCGCCTGGGCCGAGCCGATCAAGGCGGGGCTGGCCAAGCGCGCCGACGAGCTGCCGCCGCTGGACGTGATCGCGGCCGCCCCGCTCGCGATCGGCGACGACGTCACCCACCTGCGCGAGGTCGCCCGCCCGGCCTTCGCCCTCTACATCGGCGGGATGGGCGCCCGCGGCAGGAACTTCTACCACGACCTGGCCTGCCGCTATGGCTACGAGCAGGAGGCCAACGCGATCCAGGACGCCTACCTGGCCGGCCGAAAGGACGAGGCCGCCGCGCTGGTCCCGGCCGAGCTGGTCGAGAAGACCGCGCTGATCGGCCCGCGCGGCTACGTCGCCGAGCGGCTGGCCGCGTTCAAGGAGTCCGGCGTCACCACCCTCAACGTCACCCCGCTGGCCCCCACCCACGAGGCCCGGGTGGCGGACATAGCGCAGATCCGCGACCTGGCGGGCTAGCCGGAGCGGCTACAGTCGGCAGGCATGCCGGACATTCACGCCGCCCGCCGCCGCCGCGCCCAGCAGCTCATCAGGGAAGCGGACGCGGACGCCGCCCTGATCACCGCCCGCCCCAACGTCCGCTACCTCACCGGCCTGGCCAGCTCCAACGCCGCGCTGCTGCTGCCCGCCGACGGCGACGCGCTGCTCGCGACCGACTTCAGGTACGCCGGGGCGGCGCAGCGCGACGCCCCGGACCTCGAGCTGGTCACGGAGCGGTTCACCGAGCCGGCGCTCGCCGTCGAGGCGTCCCGCCGGGGGATCACGCGGCTGGCGTTCGAGGCGCACGAGATGACCGTCGAACGCCACGCCGAGCTCGCGGCGGCGGCCGAGGGAGTCACCACGCGACCGTTCGGACGGATGATTGAGGCTCTTCGCATGGTCAAAGACCCCGTGGAGCTGGAGAAACTGCAGGTCGCGTGCGAGCTGAGCGATGCGGCGCTGGCCGAGGTCCTGCCCGGTATCAAAGCAGGGGATTCCGAACGGACCGTGGCCTTGCGCCTCGACCACCAGATGGCCCTGCTCGGCGCCGAGCGCCCGGCGTTCGACACCATCGTCGCCAGCGGCCCCAACGGGGCCATCCCGCACCACGTCCCGACCGACCGCCCGCTGGCCCCGGGGGACCTGGTGACGATGGACTTCGGTGCGCTGTACGACGGCTACCACGCCGACATGACCCGCACGGTGGCGATCGGCGCGGTCGCGGGCTGGCAGCGCGACATCTACGACCTAGTAGCGCTGGCGCAGCAGGTCGGCATCGCCGTGCTTGAGGACGGCGTGGAGGCCGGGGCGGTGGACGCCGCCGCCCGTGACGTGATCGAGGCGGCCGGGCATTCCGGGCATTTCCAGCACGGCCTCGGGCACGGCGTCGGCCTCGAGATCCACGAGGCGCCGATGCTTGGGTACGGAAGAACGGGTAAGCTGAGCGATCGGGTTCCTGTCACCGTCGAGCCTGGTGTCTACCTGCCCGGACTGGGCGGCGTCCGGATCGAGGACGTGCTGGTCGTGACGGCGGGCGACCGAGCCCGAATCCTGACTTCGACCACCAGGGAACTGCTGGTCCTGTAATTCACGTAAATGGAGACGATCCGTGGCAAGCACGAACGACCTGAAGAACGGCATGACGCTGAACCTCGAGGGGCAGCTCTGGAATGTCGTGGAGTTCCAGCACGTCAAGCCCGGCAAGGGGCCGGCCTTCGTGCGCACCAAGCTCAAGAACGTGATGTCGGGCAAGGTCGTCGACAAGACCTTCAACGCGGGCATCAAGGTCGACGTCGCCAACGTCGACAAGCGGGAGATGCAGTACCTGTACCGCGAGGGCGGCGACTTCGTCTTCATGGACACCAGCGACTACGACCAGCCGCGGATCCCCGCCGCCGTGGTCGGCGACTCGGCCGACTACCTGCTCGAGGAGCAGATGGTGACGATCGCGTTCAACGACGGTATCCCCCTCTACGTGGACCTTCCCGCCGCGGTCGAGCTGATCATCGCGCAGACCGACCCGGGCCTGCAGGGCGACCGCTCCACCGGCGGCACCAAGCCGGCCACGCTCGAGACCGGCGCGACGGTCCAGGTCCCGCTGTTCATCACCACCGGCGAGAAGATCAAGGTCGACACCCGCACCGGCGCCTACCTCGGCCGCGCGTAGGTGGCTGCGCGCAGCAAGGCACGCAAGCGGGCCCTCGACCTGCTGTTTGAGTCCGAGCAGCGCGGGCTGCCGACGCTCGAGCTGCTCAGCGAGCGGCAGTCGCTCGCCGAGCAGCCCGTTCCCGAGTACGCGGCCGACCTCGTTCGGGGCGTGGCGTCCCACAGCGAGCGCATCGACGAGCTGATCTCCTGGAACCTGGTCGACTGGACCCTGGAGCGGATGCCCGCCGTGGACAGGAACGTCCTCCGCATCGGCGTGTACGAGCTGCTGTGGGCGGACGGCGTGCCCGACGGGGTGGCCATCAGCGAGGCCGTCGCGCTGGTCGAGGACCTGTCCACCGACGCCTCGCCATCGTTCGTCAACGGGGTCCTGGCGCGGATCAAGGCGGAGAAGCCGACCACCGCCCTCGACCGGGACCCGTCCGTCGACGCCCAGCCCTCCCTCGACCCCGCCGACGACGAGCCTGATGACGCCGAGGGCGAAGACGCCCCCGACGCCGACTTCGACGCCGATTCGTTCTCGGAATCGGGCCCGAATCCCGCGCCTTAGGCGGCGGTGAAGCGGAGGCCGACGCCCAGGCGGCGCAGCACCGCGAAGAACCAGAGGGCGCACACGGCCGCGCCGAGGGCGGTCAGGCCGATGGTGACGACCGTCGACAGCAGCATGAAGAGCTTGAACGGCTCGGTCTCCATCATGACCGCCATGCCCAGCGTCAGGATCAGGAACAGCCCGGCCCAGAACCACGTGGCGCCCTGGAAGAAGCGGTGCAGCCCCGGGTGATGGTCATCGCTCTGCTTGAACGCGACGACCTCCGCCGCCAGCTGCGCGACGAGCGGCTTGCGGGTCGGCGCGGTCCGCGCGAACACCAGGCACATCGCCAGGTTGGCGAGCGGGAACTGGAGCTGGAACATCCACAGGTAGCCGGTGCTGACCGCGACCGCGGTCTGGATGGTGAGCACCACCGCCGAGATCATCAGCAGCGAGGTGACAGAGCCGGTGACGATCCGTCGGGCCACGATGAGCAGCCACACCACGGCGGTGCCCGCGAGCAGCCCCGCGTCCGGGCTGACCAGGTCGGTTACCGCCACGTAGGTGCCGAACGGCAGCCCCACGGACTCCGCCATCGACCATGCGGTCGTCCGCAGCAGCCGTCGGGGGTTGGGGAGTTCAATATGCTCGGGGGCTGGCATGCGGATGAGCATACGTGCCGAGCCTGGGTCCCGGCTGGACATTCCATGATGGCGGCGTGTCGGTTTTGACCGCACTCCAGAATGACGATCTGCCGGATTTGACCGCTGTGTCGCACTGGCTCGCGTTGTCTTCACATTTCTGATTACGGCGCCGCGGCCAGTCCGGTTCGATCCAGATAGTAACGTAATGAGATTGTAAGAACACATTGAGTGTCGATCGTGGGTCGTGGCCCGTCAGACCGCGGACGGGCCGCCCAGCGCACTAGAGTTGTCTTCCGGGGGCAGGCTTCCGGCATGGGGGCTCCCGCCACCATCACCCTGGCCCCGCCCCCGCTGCGCTGATATCGCTGACCAGCGCCGATATCGTCGGCAAACGCCGACGTCTCGGGGCCGACTATCTCCCGGAGGGACGCCCGATGAGCGGCAAGGATTTCGGGCCTGCGCAGGCACCCGTGAGGATCGCCTACGGCGACGACGCCGAGCGCCGCCGCGGCGCGCCGTCGACGCAGGTCTCCGACGCGCTCGACGAGGTCCTCGCGGTTCGCGCGGCCCACGTCGGCCGGGCCGCGCTCGAGGTCGTCGACGTCGGCGCCGGGACCGGCGGGTTCGCGGTGCGGCTGGCCAAGCTCGGACACCACGTCACCGTGGTCGACCCGAGCCCGGACGCCCTCGCCGCCGCGCGCTGGCGGGCGGCCGAGCTCGGCGTCACCCTGACCGCCGTCCAGGGCGAGGCGAGCGAGATCGCCGGGCTGGTCGGTGACGGCGCGGCGGACCTCGTGGTCTGCCACAACGTGCTCGAGTACGTCGATTCGCCGGCCGCCGCGATGGCGGCCATCGCGCGGGTCCTGCGGCCGGGCGGCACGGTCAGCGTGCTCGCCGCCAACGTGGTCGCGGCGGTGCTGCAGCGCGCGCTGGCCGGCCGCTACGAAGAGGCGCGGCGCCTGCTCACGGCGAACGCGGGCGACCCGGCGGTCCCCGTCCCCGCCCCCGCTGGCCCGGTCCCGGCCCCTGCCGCCCCTCCCCAGGGAGGTCTGACCGAGCACCGCCGGTTCACGCTGGCCGGGCTCACCGCGCTCATCGAGGGGGCCGGGCTGCGGGCCGGCGACGCGCACGGCGTGCGGATCTTCGCCGGACTACTGCCGGGGGTGGGCGCCGACCCGGCGACCGCCGATACGCTGCGCGACCTGGAGGAGGCGGCGGCCGGCTACCCGGCGCTGCGCGACATCGCCGCCCGCCTGCACATCTTCGGCCACCGTTGACCATGCCCGACCGTCCGCTCGCAGATGACACCGACTGCCGGATCCTGCACGTGGACATGGACGCCTTCTACGCCAGCGTGGAGCTCCGCGACCGGCCGGAGCTGCGGGGCAAGCCGGCCGTGGTCGGCGGCCTCGGGCCGCGCAGCGTGGTGCTCTCCGCCACCTACGAGGCGCGGGCGTTCGGCGTCCGGTCGGCGATGCCGGTCGGCCGCGCGCGCGGGCTGTGCCCGCAGGCGGTCTTCATCCCGCCGCGCCACGATCTCTACGCCGAGGTGTCCAAGGAGGTCATGGCCATCTTCCGGGCGACCACCCCGGAGGTGGAGCCGCTCTCGCTCGACGAGGCGTTCCTCGACGTGTCCGGCGCGGTGCGCAGGCTCGGCCCGCCGCGGGCGATAGCGGAGCTGATCCGGGCGCAGGTGCTCGAGCAGCAGTCCATCACCTGCTCGGTCGGGGTCGCGCCGGTCAAGTTCGTGGCCAAGATCGCGTCGGCCCGGTGCAAACCGGACGGCCTGCTCGTGATCCCGGTCGGCGGCCTGCTCGAGTTTCTGCACCCGCTGCCGGTGAGCGCGCTGTGGGGGGTGGGAGCCCACGCCGAGCAGGTGCTCGGCCGGCTCGGCCTGCGCACGGTGGGTGATATCGCTCACGTTCCGCAGGCCACCCTGCGCCGCGAGCTGGGGGCGGCGGGCGAGCACCTGTGGGCCCTGGCGTGGGGGAAGGACGAGCGCCGGGTGAGCCCGGTCCGGGAGGAGAAGAGCGTCGGCGCCGAGGAGACGTTCCCGACCGATGTCGACGACCCCGAGGTGATCCGGCGCGAGCTGCTCCGGCTGTCGGGCCGGACGGCCCGCGCGCTGCGCGGCGCCGGGTGCGTGGCGCGGACCGTGACGGTCAAGCTCCGCCTGGCCAGTTTCCGTACGATTACCAGGTCGCGGACGCTGGCCGAGCCGACCGACGTGGCCAGGGAGATTTACGCGGCCGCGTGCCAGCTCTACGAGGGGTCCGGGCTCGGCCCCGGAGCCAGGCTGCGGCTCGTCGGCGTCCGGGCGACGGGGCTGCGGCCCGCCGAGGGCGCCGCGCGGCAGCTCGCATTCGACGACCGGCCGGTTGGCTGGCGTGAGGCGGAGCAGGCGGTGGACAAGATCGCCAGGCGATTCGGGGCGGACGCGGTCCGGCCGGCCGCCCTGTTGCCATCTTCTCAAGACGGTCCGGCGGACGCCCCTTCCACGGAACGTGAGGAGCCTCGTATTCTGGGAAATGAACCCGGTAGCCAAGTGAGGTGAAAGTCACCTCACCCCCCGGGTTCCATGGGAGGCGTCGTGCCGCTCTCTGAGCATGAGCAGCGCCAGCTCGAGCAGATCGAGCAGGCGCTCTACAGGGAGGATCGGAGGCTAGTCCGTCTAGTTCGCTCCAGCGATCCCCACGTGCATTACCGGCGTCGGGTGGTAGAGGCGCTCGTTGGGTTGGCTCTCGGCGCGGCGATGGTTGCCGTCGGGATCATCCTGCCGTTGATCGGCCTGGCGGCCGGCGGGTTCGTTGTCCTGCTGCTCTGCGGCATCTGGGCGCTGAACAGCTGGCGGCAGATGGCCACTGTCACGCTTGGCGGCGGGCCGGCCAACGGCCCCGTCGGCAAGCGCCGCTCGCGGCGGTCGCGGCGCGGCGGTCGCGGCCAGCCGGCTCGCGGCTCGATGATGGAACGGTTCGACGAGCGCTGGCGCAGGCGACAGGAAGGCGGCTTCTAGGAGGCCGGAGTCCGGAACCTGCTGATCCACTCCGGGGTCAGGCGGCCGAAGATGTCGGCTGCCTGGGCTGTTGCGTTCAGAGCCGGGCCGATCACCGAGGCGGGCAGCAGCCTGCCGCGCCACCGGGTGGGGCGCGGCACGGCGACGGCGATGGCCCGCCGCACGGTCACGCTGTCGTGCCGCAGGCCGCTCCCGTCGGTCGGCCGGGCGGCGTACCGGGCCCGTTCCTCCGCCATGGCGATCCGGCCGAGCGCGGCCAGCGCCGGTTCGGCCAGGGCCAGCTCCGTGCCCGCACGGGCTGCCACCGCCCGCGGCGTGTCGCTCGGCAAACAGCCCGCGCCGTAGTCGGCCAGGTCGTCCCTGAGCTCGCTCCAGGCCGCGTGCGCCCACGCCGCGTCCGCCTGGTCCGGCCGGTCGAGGTGCCGCCGGCGGTGCCAGCGCCGCCGCCTGATCGCCAGCCGCGCCGTCCACGGCGCCACCAGGCCGAGGATCACCAGACCGGCCACCACCAGCCCGAATATCTCCCACGGGTTCGTGCCCGGCGCGTTCCGGGCCGGGGTCGGGTTACCGATCTCGCCCGCGTTCGGGCCGCCCTCGCTGCCCAGCTGCACGCCGAGGCGGCGTCGCAGCTGCGCCTGGCTCGCGCTGTTGCCGGCCGATGAGCTCGGCGCGGTGGTCGGCGCGGACTGCGCCGGGGTCCCGGTCGACGTGGCGCCCGACACCGTGGCGTAGCCCGGCGCGTACGCGGTCCCCTGCCCGGTCGGGCCGGACGGGGTCGGCTCGAATCGCAGCCACCCGTACCCCGAGAAGTACAGCTCCGGCCAGGCATGCGCGTCGTGCGTGGTGACCTGCCACTCGTTGTCCCCGTCGGGGGAGCCGGAGGTGAAGCCGTAGGCGACCCGGGACGGGAGGCCGACCAGCCGCGCCAGCACCGCCATCGCGAAGGAGAACTGCTGACAGTAGCCGCTCTTGGTGACGGTGAGGAACCGGGTCAGCTCGCTCGCGTCGAGCACGGTCGGGGCCTTCAGCGTGTACTTGAATGACCCGTCAGCGAGCCAGTTCTGCAGCGCCACCGCCTTGTCGAGCGGGGTGCTCGCATGCGCTTTGTTGACGATCGAATCGGCCAGGGACCGCAGCGAGTCGTAGGAGGCGGGAACCACCTGGTAGTCGTCTTTGATCGCCGCCGGGGGCGTCGGCGCGGTGTCGAGGGCCTGCTCCGAGGGGGTGTTGACGAGGCTGGTGACCTGGTAGGACAGGCCGCCCAGGGCGGGTCCCTGATCGAACAGCATGAGCGTCGAGCGGTCCGCCTCGACGCTTCCCTTGGCCTTGATCGTGGTCGTCGGGTAGGGCGCCGGCAGCGCGTTCAGCTGGTCGGGCCCGACGTCGCGGGCGATGGTGATCGTCGTGCTGACCGTGCCGTCCAATGACGCGTCCGCGAGCCCGGGCGCGGCCGGCAGCCGCGGGTCGACCCGCACCACCGATTCCGGCTGGGTGAGCGTCCAGCCGGAGTCGGTGAGCTTGTCGAGCACGTAGAGCTGGAGGTAGTCGGGTGACTGGACGGCGGTGTTGTACCCGAGCACGATCTGCGACTGTGTGTTCAGCTCAGACGAGAGCTGCTGCGAGAACTGGGTGTCCACCCCGGGGAACCCGACGCCCCCGGCGCCGCTGCTCACGCCGGAACCGCCGCGCCCGCCGATCCCCACCTGCCCGCCGAACAGCCGGGTGACGTGCAGCCCGGGGATGACGAGGGGCAGGATCAGGGCGACGACGACCGAGGCGAAGCCGACCCGCCGCCCGGCCGCCGCCAGTGCCTTCGTGTCGGGCGCGTTGCGAGCGGCCGGGTCCTGCGACTCCCACTCGCGGATGCGGTCCTTGCCCTCGCTGCTGAGCAGGGCGAGATACCCGCCGATACCAATGCTGAAAGCCACCGTGGTGCCGAGGAAGCCGCGGTCGACGCTGAGCGTGAACGGCTCGGTGAACAGCAGCAGCAGCGGCAGGCCCGCCAGCGCGGCGCTGCCAAGCCGGACCGCCATCCAGTCGGCCAGCAGGGCCGCGATCCCGATGCCGCCGGCCGCGAGCAGCAGCATCGGGGTCAGCTCGGGGACCGGGGGAGCGTACTTGCCGGCCTCGGTGAACCCCTGGTTGACCAGGTGCCCGAGCAGCCGGGCGGAGGCGGGCGTCGGCAGCACGTGCAGCAGTGACCTGCTGTGAGCGAAGACCAGGTTCAGGTAGAGCAGCAGCGCGACCAGGCCGACGGCCAGGCAGACGGACTCGGGCAGCCGCCGCCAGCGGGTGGCCGTGCCGGCCAACGCCACCACCACGATCGCGCCGAGCCCGGCCAGGAACCACAGGCCGCCGGTGAAGATGGGGTAGAGCGACACCGACGCCGCGGCGGTGGCGAAGGCCGCGGCCAGCGTCCGCCGATGACTAGTCACGGCTGCCCCCGCGCCCGGCCGAGCCGTTCGGGGTGGCCGGCGCCGCGTCGGCTGGGTTGGCCGTGGCGTCGGCCGGGCTGACCGTGGCGCCGGCCGGGCCGGCCATCGCGCCGACCCCGGGGCCGCGCCCGGCGCCGCCTCGGTGCAGTTCCTGCCACGCGATGGGCAGTCGGGCGGCGTCGGGCACCACCGCCACCCGCCAGCCGGCCGCGGTCAGCGTCCGCGCGCTGATGGCAGAGGTCCGCTGATCGTCCGACAGGATCAGCGCCAGAGCCGGGGTACTACCGTGCCTGGCCGCCGACAGTTCTTGCGCCTGCCCGGCCGTGAGCTCGCCGAGCACGGCGATGAGCTGCCCGTCGCCGTTGCCGAGGGCTCTGATGCCGGCCTCGAGCCCGATCGCCCGGGAGGGCCGGACCACGGCCAGCGTCTCAAGCAGCGTGTCGCGGAATGACCCCTGGCCCGGCACCTCGCCGAGCTCGGTGATGAGCCTGGCGTCGAACCCCTCGCCCGCCAGGTGCACGCCGATCGACGCCGCCGCGGTGACCGCGAGCTCGAACAGCGCGTTGGAGTACCCCGTCCGCCTGGTGTCCAGGAAGAGCGACGCGGTGTTGCGCCAGAACTGCTCCTCGCGGCGGACCATCAGCTCGCCGTAGCGCGCGGTCGACCGCCAGTGCACCCGGTGCAGGCTGTCCCCGGTGCGGTAGGCCCGCGGGGCCGCGTCATCGTCGCCGCTGGCGGCGATGGACCGCCGGCCCTGGTCGCTGTCGCCGAGCCAGCTGCCCGCGAGCGGCGGCCGGGTCAGCGGCACGATCGCGGGCGTGACGGTCAGCGTCGAGGTGGTGGTGAACGCCCGGGTGATCGAGACCAGGCCGAACGAGTCGGCGACCCGGACCCGCAGCGGCCCGATCGTGTATTTGCCCCGTATGTCCGCCCCGAGCTGGTACGTGAATTCCCGCGACCCGCCGCCGCCGATCCCCTCGAACACGAACCGGGGCCGGGACCCGAGCGCGTACGGCACGGTGTCCTCGGCCAGCAGCAGCCCGGTGCGCAGCCGCGAGACGTTGATCAGCCGGATGGTCAGCGCGGCGGTCTGCCCGGCCGGCAGCCGGGAGGGGGTCATCTGGCGAACGCAGGACAGCCGGTACCTGGCCCGGCCCGACCCGAACGCCGACAGCAGCGGCAGCGCCATCAGCAGCGCCCCGATCCGCAGCAGGTCGGGTTCCGGTATGAGCAGCCCGCAGATTGCCGCCGCGGCGCCGGCCGCGACGAACGACCGGCCGCGTACCGTCAGTGCTCCAAGCAGCCTGTGCATGACGTGGCCGGCCCCGTCAGGGCCGCGGCAGCGGGGTCTGCGCGACGATCCGGGCGACCACCTGCTCGGGCAGGTGGCGCTCGACCAGTGCCTCGGCGGTCGGCAGCAGCCGGTGCGCGAACACCGGGATGATCAGTGCCTGGATGTCATCGGGGATGACGTAGTCCCGGCCGTCCAGCGCCGCCCGCGCCCGTGACGCGCGCAGCAGCTGGAGCGCGGCCCTCGGCGACGCGCCCAGCCGCAGCTCGGGCGCGGACCTGGTCGCGGCCGCCAGCGCGATGATGTACTCCTTGACCTGCCCGGTGACCAGCACCCCGCGGACGGCGCCGATCAGCTGGCGCACGTCGACCGCGGTGGCGACCGGCTTGAGCGAGTCGAGCGGTGACGACGACCCGTGCGTGTCGAGCATCTCGAGCTCGGCCGCGGCGGTGGGGTAGCCGATGGAGATCCGGGCGGTGAACCGGTCGCGCTGCGCCTCGGGCAGCGGATAGGTCCCCTCCATCTCGATCGGGTTCTGGGTCGCGATCACCAGGAATGGCGCCTCGAGCGGGTAGGTGGTGCCGTCCACCGTCACCTGCCGCTCCTCCATCGACTCGAGCAGCGCCGACTGCGTCTTGGGCGAGGCCCGGTTGATCTCGTCGCCCACCACGATGTTCGCGAACACCGGCCCCGGCTTGAACTCGAACTCGCGCCGTTCCTGGTTGTAGGCGTTCACCCCGGTGATGTCGCTCGGCAGCAGGTCGGGCGTGAACTGAATGCGCCGCACCGAGCAGTCGATGGACCGGGCGAGGGCCTTGGCGAGCATCGTCTTGCCGACGCCGGGCACGTCCTCAATCAGCAAGTGGCCTTCGGCCAGCAGCACGATCAGCGCGAGCCTGACGGCCTCGGCCTTGCCGTCGATGACCGATTCCACGGCCGTGCCGATCTGGTGCGCGGTTGCCACCAGGTCATCGAGCGCTCGTTGCTGCCCGCGCCCCGTGTCGAGTACCAAAAAGCCCTCCTGGAAAAGGCCCGGTTGGTCTGCTCTCCCACTTGCAACCGGATACTCCGTCGTCGTCTACAGACAGTATGTCGTCCCACCCCAAAAGTGCCACGCCCGCAGCGGCGATGGGGACGTTTCGGCCCCAGCCGACGGGTCGGCGAGGGCGACGGGCAAGCGGCTGCCCCGCTCGGCACTCGTGGGAGAAATGGGGCGCATGGGGCATCAGTTCGCGACGCGCGCTCGGCGGCGTTTCTTCCCCCACTCCGCTCCACCACCGCTGAGCTGGGAATTTGTGGGGCGGATCGGGTCGCCGGCGAGGTTTGCACTGGTGCCGGTGGAGGAATGTGGAGTACAGTGGGGCGTGGTGGAGTGAGATGGATGTCAAAGCTCGGCTCGCTGGGGGGTTGGAGGTGAGGACCGAATGTTTCTCGGTACTCACGCGCCCCGGCTCGACGAGAAGGGCCGGCTGTTCTTGCCCGCCAAGTACCGTGACGAGCTCTCGGGGGGAGTCGTGATCACGAAGGGGCAGGAGCGCTGCCTGTACGTCTTTCCGGCCGACGAGTTCGAGCGGATCACCGAGGCGCTGCGGACAGCGCCGGTGACCGCCAAGTCGGTGCGGGACTACAGCCGCGTCTTCTTCGCCAGCGCATCCGACGAGGTGCCCGACAAGCAGGGCCGGATCACGGTCCCGGCCGCGCTGCGGACGTACGCGGGGCTGGACCGGGACTGCGTGGTGATCGGGGCCAACACCCGACTTGAGATCTGGGACAGCCAGGCCTGGGAGACCTACCTGGCCGCTCAGGAGGACTCGTTCTCCGAAGCCGCGGAGGAGGTGCTCCCAGGAGTTCTGTAGAGCCGCCGCCGGGATCAGCCCGGCGGTTACCGGCAGTCCGGCGGGTCTCTCGCCTGTGCCCGGCCAGCAGGCTGGCGCCACTTCCCCGGCGCCAGACGATGGCCAAGTGCGACGGCGCGGAGGGAGACACCGCCGGGCAGCCGGCCGGATAGCCGGACACGGCCGTGCCGCGCGGGGGCGGTGGCCCAGGGCTGGCGATTCGGTAGCACGGCAGTTCAGCAGCTCAGCAGTAGCGCGAAGCGGAGGGGTCTGTGGGCGAGCACGCCTATGCGCACGTGCCGGTGATGGCCGGCCGGGTGACCGCCCTGTTGCTGCCCGCGCTCACCGGCCCCACCCCCGACGGTCGTCCGCCGGTCCTGGTCGACGCCACCCTCGGCCGCGCCGGCCACGCCCGGATGCTGCTCGAGGCCGCCCCGGAACTTCAGCTGATCGGGATAGACGCCGACGCGGCCGGGATCGAGGCCGGGCGCGCCCTGGCCGCGCAGTACCCGGGCCGGGTGACCCTGGCCCGCGCGTTCTACGACGACATCGCCGAGATCGTGGCCGGGGCGGGGCACCGCCGCATCCAGGCGGCGCTGTTCGACCTCGGGGTGTCGTCACCGCAGCTCGACGACGTCAGCCGGGGGTTCTCCTACGCCCAGGACGCGCCGCTCGACATGCGCATGGACCAGAGCGCGGAGCTGACCGCCGAACGCGTGGTCAACACCTACTCGGCGCCGGACCTGGCCCGGGTGCTGGCCGAGTTCGGTGAAGAGCGGTTCGCCCGCCGGATCTCCGAGGCCGTGGTCCGCGAGCGGACCCGCGAGCCGATCACCGGCACCCTGCGGCTGGCGACGATCGTCAAGGACGCGATCCCGGCCGCCGCCAGGCGCACCGGCGGCAACCCCGCCAAGCGGACCTTCCAGGCGCTCCGCATCGAGGTGAACGACGAGCTCGGCGCGCTGCGCCGGGCGCTGCCGGCGGCGCTTGACCTGCTCGCGCCGGGCGGGCGGCTGCTCGCCCTCGCCTACCACTCGCTCGAGGACCGGCTGGTCAAGCGGGAGCTGGTCGCCCGGACGGCGGATACCACCCCGCCCGGGGTGCCGCTCCGGGCCGTCGACATGGCGGCCAGCGGGCCGCCGTTCCGCCTCCTCACCCGGGGCGCCGAGCGCCCCGACGAGCAGGAGCTGGCGGCCAACCCGAGGTCGGCCTCGGTCCGGCTGCGCGCGATCGAGCGCATCAGGGATTCGACATGAACGAGATAACAGCAAGAAGCGTGGGCGCTGACGGTTCGGGCGCCCCCGTGACCAAGGGGCGTGGCGTGAGCGGGGGAGTGGCGTGAGCGGCGAGCAGAAGACAAGCAACGGGAGTCGGCCGATGGCACGGAACGAACGGCAGGAAGACGACGAGCGCGGTGGCGTTTCCACGATCACCCGGCCCGGCGTCAGACCGCGGCCCGCGCCCCGATCG
>Ga0302314_10004875_pt1 | contig 24598 bp, 18 predicted proteins | sample III_Palsa_N2_3_FD_200533 | JGI IMG/M metagenome (GOLD analysis project Ga0302314, IMG submission 200533) | Peat permafrost microbial communities from Stordalen Mire near Abisko, Sweden - III_Palsa_N2_3 | ecosystem: Environmental > Terrestrial > Soil > Palsa > Peat permafrost | place: Sweden... | reverse complement strand
CAAGTCCCCGCCCATCCTACCGATATACCAATTGACTGCCCAAATCGCGGATCAAATGGATGAGTGAATCAAATGGATGAGTTGACGAGGGAATTCCTGATTGAGAGCCAGGAAGGGCTTGATCGCATGGAGCGCTGCCTCACCGAGCTTGAGGAGCGCCCGCAGGACGCCGGCCTGCTCGGCGACATCTTCCGTTCCGTGCACACCATCAAGGGGACCACCGGCTTTCTGGGCTTCAAGCGCCTGGAAAAGCTGGCCCATGCCGGTGAAAACCTGCTCGGCCTGCTGCGCGATGGCAAGCTCACCGCGGACGGCCCCATGATCACCGGCCTGCTGCAGCTGATGGATGGCCTGCGCTCCATTTTGAAGATCATCGAGAGCGAGGGAACTGAGGGCGAGGGCGAAGATGCTGCTCTCATCGCCCGCCTTGAGGACATGCAGATTCCAACAATCACCTATGCAGCCAAGACTCCGCGCGCCAAAGCCGCTCATGCGCCGCCTGCCCATGCCGGCGCCGCGCCGCCGGAGAATTCCGCCACAACCGCGTTGACCGAGATTCGTCCCCAGACATCGCTAGAGCACCAGCTCGAGGCGCCCGCAGAGTCAACGGCTGACAAGCCGCGCCGCGCCGCGCCAGCCGCTATCGCCTCGCTCGAACCCGAGACGGACCCCGCCAAGCCGCGCCCGCAGGCCAACTCCGCGGCGGAGAGCTCGCTGCGCGTCGATGTCACGCTGCTCAACCGCATGATGAACCTGGTGGGCGAGCTGGTGCTCACCCGCAACCAGGTTCTCCAGGCTACCGCCAACGACCCGAATCTCACGCTGCTCTCGCGCCGCCTCGACATGGTCACCGCCGACCTCCGCGAATCGGTGATGAAGGCCCGCATGCAGCCCGTATCCAACATCTTTTCCAAGATGCCGCGCATTGTGCGCGATCTGTCGCAGTCGCTTGGCCGCCGCGTGCGCCTGCAGGTGGAGGGCCAGGAAACCGAGCTCGACAAAAGCCTGCTCGAGGCCATCAAGGACCCGCTGACCCACGCCGTCCGGAACTCGCTCGATCACGGCATTGAACTGCCCGAGGCGCGTCAGGCCGCGGGCAAGGATCCCGAGGGAACGCTGCGACTGCGCGCCGCGCAGGAGGGGAGCCATGTGCTCATCGAGGTCTCCGACGACGGCAAAGGCGTCGACGTCGACAAGGTGCGGCAGAAGGCAATCGAACGCGGCGTCATCGCTCAAGAGCGCGCCGCCCACCTGGCCGAGCGGGAGCTGCTGCAGCTCGTCTTCCTGCCCGGCTTTTCCACCGCCGCGGCCGTCACCAACGTCAGCGGCCGCGGCGTGGGCATGGACGTGGTCCGGACAAATGTAGAGAAGATCGGCGGCAAGGTCGAGATCGATTCCCGTGCCGGCAAGGGCACCACCCTGCGCATGAGAATTCCGCTCACCCTGGCGATCATTCCCGCGCTGATTGTGCGCAGCGTCGGCCAGAGCTTTGCTCTGCCCCAGGGAGCGCTCTCCGAGCTGGTGCACGTGCCTCCGTCGCAGGCCGCATCGGCCATTGAGTGGATCGAGGACGCACCTCTCTATCGGCTCCGCGGAAAGCTTCTGCCGCTGGTGTTTCTCGATCGCCTGCTCATGCCGCACAGCGACCGCAAGAACTTTGCCGAGCGCGATAATTTCATTGCTGTGCTTGAAGCCGACGGCCGCCAGTTCGGGCTGGTCGTGGATGGCCTTGCCGATCCGGAAGAGATTGTGGTGAAGCCGCTCTCCGCCGTGCTCAAGGACATTGGGCTTTACTCGGGCGCCACTGTGCTGGGCAATGCCGAACTGGCGCTCATTCTGGACCCCGCCGCCATCGCCATGAAGGCCGGGGTGAACATGCACGGCGAAGAGGCCGCCACGAACGCGGAAGCTGCGCTCCACGCCACGCAGGCCACCAAGAATATCGAGTACCTGCTGGTGGAGGTGGCCGACCGCCAGGCCGCGGTGCCGCTGGGCGACGTGCTGCGCATCGAGCAGCTGCCCGCCTCGCGCATCGAGTATATCGGCTACCGTCCCGTGCTCAACTTCGAGGGCCAGCTGTTGCCGATTGAGGATTCGGGCGGTGTGCTGGCCGCGGCCCAGGGCAATTCCCAGGCGCAGGTCATCGTGGTGGTGTGCCGCGAGGGCAATCGCCATGTGGGTATTGCGGTGTCCCATGTTCTGGACGTGGCCGCCGGCGGCGACCTTTTCGAGGCCGGAACCACTCAGCGCACGAGCGGCGTCACGCTGCTCAAGAGCCGGGTTACCGGCGTCGTGGACCTGGGCGCTGTGGCCGCATTGCCGGCCCTCGAGAGCGGCGCGCCGGAGTGGGATCGTGAAAGTGAGAGTGTGGCATGAGCAGTACCGCAATCGAACGCAAAGACCAAAAAAACGCCGCGCTGGTGGAGATGTGCTCCGTTCGCCTCGGCCAGACGCTGTTCGGCGTGCCCATCAGCCACATCCTTGAGATTGTGGGCTCGGCTCGTCCACAGCCGGTCCCTCTGGCGCCGGTGTATGTGGGCGGCCTGGTGCACTATCGCGGCGACGTGCTGACCACGGTGAGCCTGCGCCAGCTGCTGGGCATGGCGCCCAAGGACGGGCCGCAGGACATCCTCGTGCTGGAGAGCAAGGGCGGCTGTTTTGGCCTGCTCGTCGATTCGGTGGGCGAGGTGCTCACTGTCTCCTCGGCCGACCATGAGCCCAACCCCTCTATCCTCGACGAACGCCGCCGCGCGCTGTTTGCCGGCGCCTACAAGCTCAAGGACCGCCTGCTGGTCATGCTCGATCCGGAGCGGCTCGACCCCATGCGCCTGAGCGAAGCGCGCGCGGCATGACTGCGTGAGTCATGCTGCACGTCGGACGGAAAAGGGCGGATTTGATGGGAAATCGAATGAGAACGTCCCTCGGGGGCTAAAGCCCACATTGAATTTATGGGCGGTTACGTACGGGCTGAAGCCCGTACCCTTCATCGAATAGGGCTTCCGCGAATCGAGCTTCGGCGGGCTTTTAGCCCCCGGGGATGCGGCCTTCGTGATTTGGCAAGGATTGGAGAACACCATGCGAGCACTCATTGTCGACGATTCCCGCTTTGTGCGCGGCTACCTGCGCGGCCTGCTCGAGGAGAAGGGCATTGAATGCGAAGAGGCCGCCGACGGCCAGGCGGGAATGGAGAAACTCAACTCCGGCCTCGACTTCGATCTCGCGCTGGTGGACTGGAACATGCCGGTGATGAACGGCCTCGACATGCTGGTGGAGATGCGCGCCCAGGGATGGAGCGACATCAAGGTCATGATGGTCACTACCGAGGCCGAAAACGACTTCATCATCCGTGCGCTTGACGCCGGCGCGGACGAATACCTGATGAAACCCTTCGACGATGAGGCGCTGACCGAGAAGCTGGCCATGATGGGTCTGGTGGAGGCCTGAACCATGCCTGACCGCCCAACTCGAATTCTGATTGTCGACGACTCGGCCGTGATGCGCAGCCTGCTGCGCTCCGTGGTCAGCTCCGGCGCCGGACTTGAAGTGGCAGGAACCGCCGCCGACGGCGAAACCGCCCTGCGCGCCGTGGACGAGGTTCGCCCCGACCTCATCCTGCTCGACGTGGAGATGCCCGTAATGAACGGCCTGGTGACTCTGAGGAAGCTGCGCGCGCGCGGGTCAAAGATGCCCGTCATCATGTGCAGCTCGCTCACCCAGCGTGGCGCCAGGGTCACCATCGAGGCCCTGGCCGGCGGCGCGTCGGACTATGTGGCCAAGCCGACCGGCCAATCCAGCCGCGAAGCCTCCATGGCCGCGCTGTCCCAGGACCTGATCCCCAAGATCCACGCGCTCACGCAGGGCCAGCGCACCGCTTCCGGATTCGCCCCCGGACCCGCGGCCGGCACACGCGCCCCGTTGTTCATGCCCGCGGCGCAGGCTTTCCGGCCGCAGGCCCTGTCTGCGACTCCCACTGCGCTCGTTATCGGCGTCTCTACCGGCGGCCCGGCGGCTCTCGATGTGCTGCTTCCCGCGCTCCCGCCGAGTTTCCCCCTCCCCGTCATGATCGTGCAGCACATGCCCGAGCTGTTTACGCGCCTGCTGGCTGAGCGCCTCAACGGCCGCTGCCCGCTGCGGGTCCGCGAAGCCTCCGAAGGCGACCCGGTATGCGCCGGCGCAATTTACATCGCCCGCGGCAACTGGCATCTGGAAGTGCTGGCCGGCGCGCGCGCCAGCCCGCCCCCCACGCGTCCCCACACGCCGGGCCCGCGTGAGAATCACTGCCGTCCCGCCGTCGATGCGCTGTTCCGCACCGCTGCCGCGGTCTACGGCCAGGGCGTACTGGCGGTTGTCCTCACCGGCATGGGATCGGACGGCATGGCCGGCGCCCGCATCGTCCGCCAGCAGGGCGGCAGCGTGCTGGCGCAGGATCAGCAGTCGAGCGCCGTCTGGGGCATGCCTGGCTCCGTGGTCAATGCCGGACTGGCGCAGAAAGTGCTGCCGCTGCATGCCATGGCGGCCGAGATCCTGCGCGCCGCCAACCGGACAACCAGCCCCGCCAGCAGCCCCACCAGCAGCCCCACCAACAGCGAAGCCCGCGAGCTTCGGGAAGCGGTGCGCTAGCCATGCCAACAGCGGACACAGTGGATTACGGCTATCTGCGCCAGCTCGTTTTCTCGCTCTCGCAAAACGTGCTCGACGCCTCGCGCGACTACCTCTTTGACACGCGCCTCACCAGGGTGCTGCGCAACCAGGGGATGTCCACTCTGGACGAGCTCGTCCGCCATTTGCGCCAGGCCCGCAACCCCGCTCTCGAGCGCTCGATTGCCGAGGCCATGACCATCAACGAGACCAGCTTTTTCCGCGATGGCCGGCCCTTCGAGCTGTTGCGCACCGAGCTGATGCCCAGGCTGATCGAGTCGCGCCGCCACCAGCGCAGCCTGCGCTTCTGGAGCGCCGCCTGCTCCACCGGCCAGGAAGCCTACTCGCTGGCCATGATGATGCTGGAGCACTTTCCCATGCTGACCGGATGGAATATCCGCGTCGAAGGCACCGACATCTGCGCCGAGGTGGTGCAGCGCGCGCAGGCCGGAGTCTACCGCCGCATCGAGATGAATCGCGGCATCCCCGCCCGCTTCATCGTGCGCTACTTTAACCACCTGGGCGAAGACTGGGAGGTGCGGCCCGAGCTGCGCAAGATGTGCAACTTTCGCCAGGCCAACCTGTGCGGCCCGCAGTTTCCCTTTCACCGCGCCGAAGACCGGTTCGACGTCATCTTCCTGCGCAACGTGATGCTTTATTTCTCCCAGGAGACGCGCAAGCCGCTGCTGGCCAGCATTCACCGCCTGCTGGCCCCGGACGGTGTGCTCTTTCTGGGATCGAGCGAGCAGCCCGTCGACCCATCCATCTGGACGCCGGTGCTGGCTGGGGGCACGTGCCACTTCCGCCCGAGGCAGCCGAGCTAGCCAGGCAAAATCATGGGTGCCCCAGGTCCCGCATTTGGGACCTAGGAAACCGCAAAAGCCAGCGGACTCGACGGCAGCTCATCCGCTCTTTCCACGCCGCCGATTCAGCGGAGTCAACAGAATCGTGATCCCGTATAGCTCGCCGGGCCCGCGAGGTTTCAATACTTTGTTGCCGAGCCGTTCCATCGACTTATTGATCTCTGCCAGGTCTTCGGGGGCGATCCAGCCGGTTCTTCTCAGGGCCCACAACTCGCGCCGGTCGCCTGAAACCACTACATCTTTATCCTCGATCGCCCGCCGGAAGTCGCGGATTCCGAGCCGCAGCATGGAACTGACGATCGCCGTCAGAGCCCGGCTGCCTTTGCGCCGGCTGGCCTCGTAATCGATGCGCCGGTCCGCCCCGGCGATCCGGAACAGCGACTCGCGCCTGCCCGCCTCCATGCGCGTCTGAACCTCTTCGACCAGTCCTGCCTTGCGCAGAATGCGCAGGTGGTAGTAGAGCGCATCCGCCGGCCTGCCCAGCGTCGCGGCTAGCTCCGACACCGGGACCGTGCCCATCTTTTCGAGCACGTCGAAAATCTCCTGGCGGGCGGCGGAGGCCAGTGCCGTGAGCTGTTTCTTTGAGTCGATCATGGGTAGCATTCGAGTCTTTGCCATGACCCTATGCTACCGGTCACTGAAAAAATGTCAATAATTTCACTGGCGCCTTCAATTGAAAAATTTGAAATATTTTCAAAGAACTGCTACGGTGACCCTTGGCGGCATAGGCTGCGGTCAGGGCAATTTCCAGTGCCGTTCGAGGATCCCAAAGTGAAACATTCATCCTTAACGGCCGCATTCCGGTTGATTGCCCTATGCGCGATGGCATGCGGAATGCTGCAGCCCGCCCAGGCGCGAGAGCGCGGGCCGCGCGTTGAGGTGATCTGCCCCACGCGCCCGATCCCTGTCGCGATTGGCGGCTCCAAGGTGCTGATCTACGAGCTGCACATCACAGATTTCGACACAACGGCGCTGACGCTTAAGCGGATCGAGGTCTACCGCGACAACGAAACGGGCGCGCCGCTCAAGTCCTATGCAGGCGATGCTCTCACGGCCATCCTGACTGCGCCAGGCGCAATGAATGGAGGCAAAGACGCCGCAACCATTGGTGCGGCCAAACGTGCCATCGCCTTTCTATGGGTGGAGATTGGCGTCGATGCAAAGCCGCCGCGGAGCCTGCGCCATCGGCTGGTGTTTTCAGCCGGCGATGCAGGCCAGGAGTCCACGCTGGAAGGTCTTCAGGTTCCGGTACGCGATGAGACGATTCCCGAGCTTGCTCCTCCGTTTGGCGGCGGTGTGTGGGTCGCGGGCGCCGGACCCGGCAACGATTCCGATCACCGCCGCTCGCTGACGGCGATCGACGGCCACGTTTACCTGGCGCAGCGTTTCGCCATCGACTGGGTCAAGGTGGGCGCCAACGGCGACACGAGCCACGACGGCGCCGCGCGCAACGAAAATTTCTGGGGTTACGGCGAGCCGATTCACGCCGCTGCGGACGGCGAAGTGACTGCGCTGCTCGATGGCATCCGCGACAACACGCCGCGCGTGCTGCCCAAGCCGGTGACGCTCGACAACATTGCCGGCAATTACGTCACAGTTCGTATTGCTCCCAACCGCTACGTGACCTATGCTCACCTGCAGCCGGGCAGCTTCAAGGTGCGTCTGCACGATCACGTGAAGCGGGGAGCCGTGCTGGCGCTCCTCGGCAACACCGGCCAGGCAACCGGCCCGCATCTTCACATGCAGCTCACCGACGTGAACTCCGTGCTCGAGTCGGAAGGAGTTCCATTTGTGTTTGCGCGATTCACCGACCTCGGCCCCGGCTCGGCTTACGAGACTGACAAGCACGTTTCCATTCCGCGCAGTCACTCGCTCCCGGGGCAGGATGCAGTGATCGAATTTCCTGGATTGAAGAAATAATCGGCGGCGTTCGGTAAGGGTTCACCCCCGCAGCAGCGTCTCAACCGCATCGTGCAGCCGCGCCGCGATCGCCGCCTCAGTCTCTTCCGGACCAAACCGGATGGGCCGCCCCACACGCACCTCGATGGTTCCCGAGCGGAACCAACCTCGTCCCCGCGCTTTCAGCTCGCCCAGCCCGCGAATCGCCACGGGCAGCACCGGTGCGCTGGATTGCCTGACGAGCAGCCCAATCCCCGGCCGAAACCGCGCCAGCGCTCCGGAAGATCGCGTACCCTCGGGAAACACCATCACGTTGTAGCCGCGATCGAGGGCCTCGCCCGCGTGATCGAAGCTGCGCTGAAAGTCCCTCAGCCGAGGCAGCGGAAACACGTTGTAGAGCGCCGTCATGAGCAGATAAAACAGCGGCCCCGGCAGATAAAACCGCTTGCTGCCGGTCTCCGGATTGCGGAAATGGCGGAAGTCGTCCAGCATCTCCGCCGACATGGCCACCGCGATGTGCCGCCTCATGCGCCCCGGAAGCGCGTACTCGATGAGCGGGCCGTCGTAGGTGGTCACGTGGTTGGCGACGATCAGCATCGGCTCCCCGGGCGGCAGCTCAGGCGCGATCACGGCCGGCCTGGCCAGCAACCGCACCAGCGGCTGAGCTATCAGCTCCAGAAAGGCTACGCGCAGCCACCGCACCGGCCCCCACCACGGCCAATGCGGATAGACATATTTCGGCCCAATGCGAAGTGGAGGCGTCGACGGCCCCTCAGCCTCGAAAATGGGCGCCCCATCCTCTTGACTCTTTTCTGTCGCGAGAGTGGGATACCTCACATCCCGATCCGCAGCGGATTCCACCCCTCCACGATCACTGTCATTCTGAGCGGAGTGCAGCGGAGTCGAAGAACCTGCGTCTTGCATTTCAGCCGCAGCCGCTGCATCCCCTTGCGCCGCCAGCAGGCTTCGCAAATCCCCCACCGTATGCGCCTCGTCGAGCAAGCCGTCTTCGCGCGATGTACCCAGCCGCTCCTCGATGGCCGCGGCCAGCTGAACGCGGCCCAGGCTGTCGAGATGCAGGTCTTCACTCAGGCGCAGTTCATCGCCCGCGCCGGGCGGCTCCTCACCGGTAATCTGCGCAATCAGCCCGAGCAACCAGTCGGTCCGCTCGCCAGCCAGTCGATCGCCATTCAGCCGCCCGCCCGCGCCGTTGCTGCTCTGCGCGTTCGCCAACCACTCTGCCACGCCCGTGCGCCGCACCTTCCCTGAAGCGGTGCGCGGCAGATCCGGCTCCGGCCAAAGCACCCAGCGGCGGACCCGCTGAAAATCCGCCAGCTGCGCATTGGCCTGGTCGATGGCAGCCTGTGCCCGGCCGCCCGTGCCGCGCATAGCCACCACCGCGCAGGGCTCCGGGCCGGCCGGCGTCTCCACGGGCACCACCGCGCAGGCCGCCACGCCCGCTTGCTGCTCAATCGCCGCCTCCAAGTCTTCCGGGTGCACATTTACGCCCGCGCCGGTCACGATCGTTTCGCTCTTGCGGCCCACAAAGCGCAGTTCGCCGGTAGGCGCGGTCTCGGCCAGGTCCCCGGTGGCCAGCCACTCGCTCTCGCGCCGATGCAGCTCGCCGCCCGACCACGTAGCGCCAGAGATCGACGCGCCCCGCACCAGTACTTCTCCGTCCGGCCCCAGCTTCACCTCACGACCGGCAATCGGCTTGCCGATGGTTCCACGTGCCACATGGAATGGATGGTTCAGCGTGATCAGCGCCGTGGTCTCCGTCATTCCGTAGCCCTGCACCAGCACAAAACCCAGCGCATTCCAGAACTGCTCCAGCGGCCCCGGCAGCGCCCCGCCTCCCGAAATGAGCGCCCAGAATTTGATCCCGAACGCCCGGTGAACGTGGCGGAAGTGCCACCACCGGCCCCACGCCGACATCTTGTCCGACGCCGCAACGCGTTCAGCCAGCCCCGGCATTGCCGCCTCAAGATGCGCCCTGAGCAGCGCCAGCACGCGCGGCACTGCCGCCAGCACCGAGATGCGCTCCCTGCGAATGGTCTCAATCAGCCGCGGCGCAACCAGGCGGCTCTCAAAGTGAAGCTCGGCCCTGAAAATGTGCGGCACCCACAGCCCCATCATCTGTCCGAACACATGGCTCAGCGGCAGGGTATGCAGGATGCGCAGCGGATGAATGAGCCACTCATAGCGCAGGTAGGGCTGCGCCGCGTCCTCAATGGGTCCCATGCTGGCCAGCAGGTTGCCGTGCGTGTGCACGATGCCCTTGGGATTGCCCGTAGTGCCCGACGTGAAGAGGATCTGCAGCGGCGTGTCGTTGGTGATGCCATCGATCGCGCCAGCCTCTTCCCCCGGCAGCGCTTCGGGGAAATCTTCAAAGTTCAACTTGAAGAAACCACCGGTCGGAGGACACGGATTTCCACCAAATCTGTCGTCCTGAGCGAAGTCCGCCGCAGCGGACGCAGTCGAAGGACCTGCGTTTCCAGGGTGCATTGGGCGCCCCAGGCCTGGATTCTCAGACCTGGGATCCCTCGAATTCAATTGTCTGAGCAGCCCCGCATCGCCGACCGCGAGTTTCGGCGCAACATCGGCGCACACCCGCGCGGCAAATTCGGCGCTGCCGGTCGCATCCAGCGGCACGGCCAGCACCCCGCGCAACATGCAGCCATAGAAGGCGCCCATCCATTCGGCGCCGTTCTCGCCCCAGATCAGCACCCGCTCGCCTGCGCGAATGCCCCGCGCTTCAAGCAGAGCCGCAAACCTCCCCGCCAGCCGCGCCAGCTCACCGTAGGTCGTCACGCGCCGCCGGTTGCCGTGGTAGCGCACCACCGCAATCTCGTGATCGTAGCGGCGAAAATCGTCAATCAGTGTCGCCAGATGGTTTCGCATGGCAGGCCGGGCAATGTACATGGTAAGCCATCGCGTCGCTGCGATTCTGTTCGCTGTTGCACTCCCTGAAGTGATCGGATCGACCCTATCGCCGACCGCGAATGCAGCGTATGCGAAGGATTTGCGAGCCAGCGATCCGGTTCAATTTATGAAAACCCGGGAACGCCGCATGGGACGGTGTGGGTCAGGATTCTGGGGCAGTTTTCAGATACATCTCCACCCGATCCGTCGTCCAGGTCGCGACACCTGCGCCGAAAAAATCGGTGTCCTCGGTCCAGATGGGAGAGCGGAGGGCCAGAGCGGTGGCGAGGACCGGCCAGTCGTCAACGTCGCGCCGTGCAAGGCGTGGCCGAGGCGTGAGCTCGAACACGGAATAGGCTTCCGAGTCGACCGGTTGCACGATGTTGGCCAGCGAGTCCAGAACCTGGAGTCCCTCTACGATGGGTATCCTTCGCTTGGACAAGATGGCGGGCAGATGTTCGCGCGCTTCCTGAAACGCGGATTCCGGCGCAAAGAACGGAAAGGTCCCGCCATATCGGACAAGAAGCGAACGAACACGCGTGCCCAGAACGGCGCGTATGAGGATGTTTGCGTCAAGGACCAGCAACTTAGCGCCCAGCCCTGTCGGACTTCCGCAAGGCTTTGAATTCGCTCACAAGCTCTTCCTCGCTGGCTCCGGAGGCCGCAAGCAAAGAGCTTAGCCGTTCGCCTGCCGTGCGGAGCGCTTCAAGGTCCGCGTCTCCGGGCTGCCGCCGGGAAGGCACATAGAATCCTATGGTCTGGCCGTGGCGCGTGATCGCTATTGGCGTCGCAGATTCAAGGTAGCCTGACAAGTTTTCCCGGAATTCCCGGATTCCAACTCTCTCCGTTGCCACGTGGCCGCCTCCATTGTGTACGCAAGGATAACACATTTTGGATCACCTCTTGCGAGCGAAGTGACACCGGCGGGTGCGAGGCATCGGAATCTGATTTCATTCGCTTCCTCTTCGCCGCCTTCTCGCGCTATTCTCAATGGAGTATGTCCCCCAGGCCGACCAAACCGGATCCCGAAACTGCGCCTGACTGCACGGCTGCGCCCGATCCTTTCGCGTGCTTTCATCCGGTGACAGCGGCTTGGTTTCGCGCTGTATTTGACGCGCCCACGGCGCCGCAGCGGATGGGCTGGCCGGTGATCGCCCGCGGCGAGAGCGCGCTGATCCTGGCGCCCACCGGCACCGGCAAGACGCTGACCGCTTTTCTGTGGTGCCTTGACCGCTTAATGTTGGCAGGCTCCCACCCTGGCGGCAAAAACAAAGACGTTGCGAGGGTGGGGCACCCAAAAGGTTGCCGCATTGTTTATGTCTCGCCGCTGAAGGCGCTGGCGATCGATGTGGAGCGCAATCTCCGTTCGCCGCTGGCCGGCATGGCCAACATGGCCCGCCGCATGGGCGTCGCATTCCACGAGCCCGAGATCAGCGTTCGCACCGGAGACACGCCGCAGCGGGAGCGCGCCCGCTTCATTCGCCAGCCCGCCGAAATCCTGATCACCACGCCCGAGTCGCTCTACCTGATGTTGACATCGCAAGCCTCCGAGGCGCTGCGCACGGTGGACACCGTGATCATCGACGAGATTCACGCGCTGGTACCGACCAAGCGCGGCGCGCACCTGGCGCTCACCCTGGAACGCCTGGAGGCGCTGACCCAACGCCGTCTGCAGCGCATTGGCCTTTCCGCCACGCAGCGCCCGCTCGAAGAGGTGGCGCGCTTCCTCGGCGGCGTTGAAATCGCCGAGCCCGGCGGGAGGACAGGGTCAACTGCGCCACAAAAGCCGGGTGCCCCAGGTCTCGATTCTGAGACCTGGGAAGGCACAAATCTCAGCTTGCCCGCGCTGGACAGCCACGCCTGGTCCACCAACGCCGCCGATCCAGCCCCGCTCCGCTATCGTCCCGTCACCATCGTCAACGCCAGCGCACGCAAGCAGTTAAAGCTGAGAATTGAAGTGCCAGTTGAAGACATGGCGCGGCTCACGGAGCAGGAAGAACTGCCCAGCGGACCGGCGTCGCAAGCGCCACGCCGCGTCTCCATCTGGAATGCGATTCATCCCCGGCTGCTCGAAATCATCCGCGCTCGCACCTCGACAATTTTGTTCGTCAACAGCCGGCAGGTGGCAGAGCGGCTGGCTGGCGCGCTCAACGACCTGGCCGGCGAGCCCATCGCCCGCGCCCACCATGGATCGCTGGCCGCGCACCAGCGCTCGGTGATCGAGGAGCAGCTCAAGGCTGGGCAGATTCGCGCGCTCTGCGCTACATCGACGCTTGAGCTCGGCATCGACATGGGCGCGGTCGACCTCGTTATCCAGATAGAGTCGCCGCCGTCGGTGGCCAGCGGCATGCAGCGCATTGGGCGGGCCGGGCACCACGTCGATGCGGTCAGCGAGGGCATTCTCTTTCCCAAGTACCGCGCAGACCTGGTGGCCTGCGCCGCCGTCACCCGCGCCATGCACGATGGGCACATCGAGTCCACGCGCTACCCGCGCAACCCGCTCGACGTGCTGGCGCAGCAGCTGGTGGCCATCGTCGCCCATCCACCCACAGCCGCCGCCCCGCCGCGCAAGCCCAAGGTCCTGAAGCGGGCCGCGCGGGCGAAAAGCCTCACGGCGGGAAACCGATTCGCTCATCCGGGTTTTTCTGGGTTTGAAATCACCGTGCGAGAGCCGGAGGCGCCCAAACCCGAAGTCAGCGTCGACTTCCTCTACGACCTGGTTCGCAGCGCCGCGCCCTTCGGCAATCTCAGCCGGGCCAGCTTCGAGGGCGTGCTCGACCTGCTCAGCGGGCGCTATCCCTCCGACGAATTTGCCGAGCTGCGCCCCCGCCTGACCTGGGACCGCATCCGCAACGTGGTCACCGCCCGCGACGGCGCGGCCCGGCTGGCCATCTTGAACGCCGGCACCATTCCCGATCGCGGCCTCTACGGCGTCTTTTTGGCGCACACCGACGGCAAAGCGGTGCGCGTGGGTGAGCTGGACGAGGAGATGGTCTTCGAGTCGCACTCGAACGAGACATTCATACTGGGCGCGTCAACATGGCGCATCGTGGAAATCACGCACGACCGCGTGCTTGTGGTGCCTGCTCCCGGCGAGCCGGGCAAGATGCCCTTCTGGAAGGGCGACGGGCCGGGGCGGCCGCTTGAGTTTGGCCGCCGCATCGGGGCGATGGTGCGAGAGCTGCGCGCGCTGCCCGAGCCGGCGGCGCTGACACGTCTGGTCACGGAGCACGACCTCGATCCGGGCGCCGCCGAGAATCTGCTCCGCTTCCTCGCCGACCAGCAGGCCGCCACCGGCAGCGTGCCCGACGACCGCACCATTGTGATCGAGCGCGTACGCGACGAGCTGGGCGACTGGCGCGTCTGTGTGCTCACGCCCTTCGGCAGCCGTATCCACATTCCGTGGGCCATGGCGGTGGCCGCGCGCATCCGCGCCGCCGGCGGGGCAGACGTTGAAACCATCTGGGGCGACGACGGCTTCGTGGTGCGATTCCCCGATACAGACGAGCCGCCCGATCCGGACTGGTTCCTCGTTGAGAGCGCCGAGGCCATGTCGCTGGTGCTGCGGCAGCTTGGATCGACGGCGCTCTTTGCCGGCCGCTTTCGCGAGGCTGCCGGCCGTGCGCTGCTGCTGCCTCGACGCCGCGCCGATGCCCGCTCGCCGCTGTGGCAGCTGCGCAAGCGTTCTTATGATTTGTTGAAAGTCGCCGCGCGCTATCCCTCGTTTCCGCTGCTGCTTGAGGCCTATCGCGAGTGCCTGCGCGATGTGTTTGACATGCCTGCCCTCATCGAGACGCTGCGCGCAATTGAACAGCGCCAGCTCCGCGTGCATGTGGTCGAGACGCAGAAGCCCTCTCCTTTTGCCGCTTCGCTGCTGTTCAGTTACGTGGCCAATTTTCTTTATGACGGCGACGCGCCGCTGGCAGAGCGGCGGGCGCAAGCCCTCACCATCGATCAGGACCAGCTTCGCGAGCTGCTGGGCGAGGCCGACCTGCGCGAACTGCTGGATGCCGACGCCATCGCCGATGTCGAGGAGCAGGCGCAATGCCTTACCGAAAACATGCGCGCTCGCACCGCCGACGGCATCCACGACCTGTGCCTGCGCCTTGGCGACCTCTCCCGCGAAGAGCTTGCGCGGCGTGTTGCCTCACCGGACCTGTTGCAGCACGTTGACCGGCTGGTCCGCGCGCGGCGGCTGCTGGAGCTGCGCATTGCAGGCGAGCGCCGGCTGGTGGCCGCCGAAGACGCCGCCCGCTATCGCGACGCCCTCGGCATTCCGCTGCCACCTGGCCTCGCAGTGGCGCTGCTGGAGCCGGTGGCGCATCCGGTGCTGGAGCTGGTCCGCCGCTATGCGCGCACGCATGGGCCTTTCACACTGCGCGAGCCTGCGGACCGCTTCGGCCTCGACACCGCCGCGGTTGAGGCTGCGCTGCGCCAGCTCGCCGCCGAAGGCCGCGTCCTCGAGGGCGGATTCCGTCCCGGCGGCCTTCATCGCGAGTGGTGCGATGCGGAGATTCTGCGGCAGATTCGCCGCAAGTCGCTGGCCAAACTGCGCCGCGAAGTGGAACCGGTAGAGCAGCACACCCTGGCCCGCTTCCTCACTCACTGGCAGGGCCTGCTCACGCCGCGCCGCTCGGCCAGCCTGGACGCGCTGCTCGACGCGATCGAGAGCCTGCAAGCTGCGCCGCTGCCGGCCTCGCTGGTCGAGACCGCCATCCTGCCCGCACGCATTTCCGACTACGCGCCCGCCGGACTTGACACGCTGATCGCCGCCGGCGAAGTGGCCTGGGCCGGCGTCGAGCCCCTCGGCGAGCGCGACGGCCGCATTGCGCTCTTCCTCGCCGACAAGCTGCCGCTTCTGGCCCAGCAGCGCCCGCTCGCCGAGCCGCTCACAGAGCGCGAAGAAAAGCTTCTTGCTGTCCTTGAATCCACCGGCGCAAATTTCTTCGACCCGATCCATCAGGCGCTCGGCGGCGGCTATCCCGGCGAAACCATCGAGGCCCTGTGGAGCCTGGTGTGGCGCGGCCTCATTACGAACGACTCGCTGCACGCGCTGCGGGCTTATATTGCGCGGCCTGACAGCAGCAGAAGCTCGCGCCGCCCGCAGACTGGCGCGGTGTTTCGCTCGCGGCGCACCACGCCGCCCACTGCCCAGGGCCGTTGGTCGCTGCTACCGCTTCGATTGCAGCGCGGTGTAGCGCCGGACTCCAGTCCGGCTGTACTGACGGCGTCCCCGCCGGCAGAGGGACTCCGCGGGCCTGGAGGCCCGCGGGACAGCCGGTCTGGAGACCGGCGCTACGGTCACTCGCAGACCGAAGCCAGCCACGCCCTCGCGCTGCAACTGCTCAACCGCTACGGCATCCTGCTGCGCGAATCGGTGGCAGCGGAAAACGTCCCGGGCGGGTTCAGTGCTGTTTACGACGTGCTGAAAGCGCTGGAAGAGAGCGGCCGCATTCGACGCGGATATTTTGTTGCCGGCCTGGGCGCAACGCAGTTCGCGCTGCCAGCGGCGGTCGATCTGCTGCGCCAGCTGCGCAATGCGCCGCCGGCCGAGCGCCCCGAATTTGTGCAGCTCGCCGCGGCCGACCCTGCCAATCCCTACGGCTCTGTCCTGCGCTGGCCCGACCTGCCCGTGGCCGAAGAAGACTCTGAATCCGCGCCGCGCATTCTCACCCGCGCCGCATACGCTGAAGTCATTCTGCGCAACGGCCAGCTGGTCGCATGGCTGCGCCGCGGCAATCCCAACCTGCTGGTTTTTCTGCCCGCCGAAGAGCCGGAGCGTTCACAGGTCGCCGCGGGGCTGGCCCATTTTCTCTGCTCTCGCGGGCAGGCGCGCCTGCACGCCTCTGGCCGCGAAGGCGTGCTCATCACCACCATCAACGGGCAGCCGGTGGCCGCGCATCCCATGGCACGGTTCCTTATGGACGCCGGCTTCCATCCCGGACCGCTTGGCATGCATCTGCGGCGGATTCCGATTCCCGTTTCACAACACGAACCGCACGGGGAACCGTTCCAGTAGCAACGACGATTGGATTGGCTTTTGCGGCACGACTGAAGTCGTGCCCTGACACAAAACTGATTTTTGAAACAAGTTGCAGTGAATTTGCGCGACCGATTTCAGCGATAAAGACGGCAAGTTGGCGTCGCTTCGCGGGGTAGCGAGTTGGCAAGTTGGCGCATTGATTAGTTCTCACGCGCAGGCTAAAGCCTGATCCGTTCAACGCTCACGTTCGACCCAACGATTTCGAGAGATACCAGCAGATCATGCCTGAAGGCGACACCATCTTTCGCAGCGCCCGCGCACTGGGCCGCGCGCTCATCGGCAAGCCGGTCACCGGCTTCCGCTCCACCTATCCGCTGCTCACGCGCTTCCACGACGACACGCCGCTGACCGGCCAGACCGTGGACCAGGTGGAGCCGCGCGGCAAGTGGATGCTGATGTATTTTTCCGGCGGCGGCATCCTCGTTTCGCACCTGCTGATGAGCGGCAGCTGGCACATCTATCGCCCCGGCGAGCGCTGGCAGAAGCCGCGTACTCAAATGCGTATCGTGATCGAGAACAGCGCCTATCTTGCGGTTGGCTTCCAGGTGCCGGTGGCGCACATGCACACCGCGCTGTCCATTGTGCGCGACCGCCGTATCCCCGCGCCTGCCGGCGACGTGCTCAGCGCGGACTTCGATGCCGAGGCCGCGGTGGAGCGACTGCTCGCGCATCCCGATGAAGAAGTTGGCGACGTGCTGCTGCACCAGCAGGTGCTGGCTGGCGTGGGGAATGTTTTCAAATCGGAAGTCTGTTTCGTGAACGGCCTCAACCCGTTCCGCAAGGTCGCCACGATCACGCGCGAGCAGGCCGTTGAAGTCATCGCGACATCGCGGCGGTTGCTGCGCGCGAATGTGCTTGAGGACTCCGGCGACTCCATCGTCACATTCCGCGGCAGTCATCGCCGCACCACGCACGAGTCCGACCCCACCGCGAGCCTATGGGTCTATGGCCGCAACGGCGAGCCCTGCCGCCGCTGCGGCGAAGCGATTCGCTCGCAAATGCAGGGGCCGGATGTGCGCATCACGTTCTGGTGCCCGCGCTGCCAGCCGATTCGAGATGTGGATTGTTAGAGCAGTTTCGGTTCAGGTGTTTCCAGTTCCGCGTGGGCTTCTGTGGTTCCCACCCTTTGTGCAAAAAAGACGCACAAAGGATGGGGCACCCACAGTTTCGTTAACACTTGATTGGAAGGCGCTCTAGAGAGCGGCTCTCGATGAAGTGACGCCCGTTGGGTTCTGTGGTCTTTCCGCAGAGGGAAACGGAAAGGTTGGGCAGCGGAGCGTTGTGGGAGTGCGGACGGGCTGGCGAAGATTCTTGCATTCCCAGGTCTCAGAAGCGAGACCTGGGGCACCCACAATTGCGCGATGGCGAGGCCGGCCCTGCGAATCGAGAATCACAGCAGCATTTCAAAATAGATATGGGGCGTTCCGCGGTACGCCACACGGCCGCGCTCTTTGAAGCCGCACTTCGCATAGAAACCCCCGGCTCCGGCGTCGGCATCGAACGCGTCGAGGCAGATGGAGTTGGCCGGCCATGCGCGCGCGACTTTCACCGCTTCGCCGATCAGCATGCGGCCCACGCCCTTGCGCTGCCAGGCAGGCATGACGGCCATGCCGGTGAGAAAGAGTTCCTTTTTCACCGGCGTGAAGTATGCGCGATCGATGGCCCATGGCTTTTTGGTTTGCAGGCGCAGCTTGCCCACAATTGCCCCGCCATCAAGCGCGATCAACATGCGTGCGTGGCGAAGGGCGAGCTGAAGCCCCCGCTCGGTCGGCGGCGATGACCAGCCTCCGAGCCCGTGGCGCGCCGTGAGATCTTCGCACACTGCGCACCCCAGCCCGGTCATGGCCGGAACATTGGCTTCAGTGGCAAAGGAGAATGTGATGTCCATGCCGATTCGCCGCTTACATCGATGAGAGAGGTCTAAAGTGCCGCAGCGCCTGCTTCGGCAACGGCATGATCTTGATCTCCCGACCCGCCGCTGACGCCGATGGCGCCTACAACTTTTCCATCCACTTTCAGCGGAATGCCACCGGCGAAGATCATGATTTTGCCGTCGTTGGAGGCGTGAATGCCGAAAAACTGGTTGCCCGACTGCGAGTGCGTGGCCAGGTCTTTGGTGGCAATGTCGAAAGCCCGCGAGGTGTAGGCCTTCTTGATGGAGATGTCGATACTGCCGATCCATGCGCCATCCATGCGCGCATGGGCGATCAGGTTTCCGCCGGCATCGGCCACGGCGATGTTCATGGGCTGGCCGATCTCTGCCGCCTTCACCTCAGCAGCCTCGATAATGCGCTTCGCATCCTTCAGGGTAAGCATGTTTTCCTCCGTCAATTAGGGTTTCTTTTCGCCCAGCCCGAGAATTTTCTGAAAGATATTGCGATGATCGGGCGGATGATCGCATGTGTCCGTCGGCGCGGTGCCGGCCAGGAATGCCGCTTCATAACCATCCGGGCAGGAGGCATCGCTCAGCAGGTTGGTGGCTCGGTCAATCTTCACCATCTCCACGCCCGAAGGCGCTGAAAAATCACGCGTGTCGGAGTACTGCGGCAACAGCACCGCTTTCTTCATGAACTCGGCCCAGATGGGCGCAGCAGCGTCTGCACCCTGAATCTTGATGTCGCTGTAGTCGTCGTTGCCGACCCACACAATGCAGAGGAGGTTCGATGTGTATCCGGCAAACCACGCGTCGTGGCTGGTGCCGGTCTTGCCTGCGGCCGGCGCTGTGAAGCCGCGCGCGCGCGTGGTGGCGCCAGTGCCGTGGTTGATCACGTTTTCCAGCATGTCCGTGGTCAGGAAAGCCACGCGTGGGTCGAGCATCTGCTTCGATGTGGGCGTATAGTCGTCGATGACGTCGCCCGAGGGCGTGCGCACACTGGCCAGCATCCACGGGTCCAGATGCACGCCGCCGTTGGCGAAGATCGTATACGCGCCGGCCATGTCGAGCGGCGCGGCGTCATAAGCCCCGATGGCCATCGCGGGCGTTCCGCGCGCGCTCTTCACGCCGGCCTCGCGCGCCAGCGCGGCCACGCGATCGAAGCCCACCATTGCCGCCAGTCCAATGGTTGCGTTGTTCAGCGACTTCTGCAGCGCATAGCGCGCCGTGACTTCGTCGTGATATTCGCCCTCGAAGTTACGCGGCGTGTACTCCTGGTTGCCGACCTCATAGGTGGTCTGCTGGTCGTTCAGCATGGTCACCTCCGAGAAGAGCTTGTCCTGCCCGGCGAGCGGCGTGCCCTCCACCGAGGTGGCGAACGCCGACGCGTAGACGAAGGGCTTGAAGATCGATCCGGTAGGCCGGTGCGCCACCGCGTGGTTCAACTGCGAGTTGCCATAGCTGCGCCCGCCCACCAGCGCCAGCACCTGGCCCGTATGCGGATTGAGCGCGATCAGCGCCACCTGGGGATAGATGATGGGCCCTGTCAGCTTGTGCCGCGCGTGCAGCTTCTCCACCAGCGCATCGACAACTGGAATGGTGGATGTGACAGCCGTGGTTGCCACGCGCTGCAGGTCCGGATCGAGCGAAGTGTATATGCGCAAACCCTCTCGGTTGAAGTCGCGATCGCCAAGCTTTTGCAAGAGCTGCTCGTGCACCAGATCGACAAAGTAAGGCGCCTCGCTCGCATCCACGCTCGAGGTGGAAAGGTGCAGCCCCTCGGCCTTGGCGCGCTCTGCCTCGTCCTTGGTAATCGCGCCCGTCTCTACCATCGAATCCAGCACCAGGTTGCGCCGGGCGATGGCGCGGTCCGCGTGGCGGAAGGGGCTCAGCCGGTTGGGACTCTGAATGATGCCCGCCAGCAGCGCGGATTCCGGCAGGTTGAGCTGGCGCACATCCTTGCCAAAGTAGGCCTGCGCCGCCTCGCCAAATCCGTCGATGGCAAAGCTGCCGCGCTGCCCCAGGTTGATCTCGTTGGCATACATTTCAAAGATCTGTTTTTTCGTGAATCGGTTTTCGAGTTGAAACGTGATCACGATCTCGATCAGCTTGCGCTTGATGCGCTTCTCCGGCGTCAGAAAAAACCCGCGCGCCAGCTGCATGGTCAGCGTGGAGCCGCCCTGCTGTTTCTCCCCGCTGGTCACGTCGTGATACACGGCTTCCAGGAGCCGCCCGTAGTTCACGCCGTTGTGCTCAAAGAACTTCCGGTCCTCGATGGCCAGCACCGCCTGCACCAGGTTGGACGGAATCTCGTCGTAGGTGATCAGCCGCCGCTTGGTGCGGTTGGCGTCCTCGCTCAGGCCGGTGATCAGCAGCGGCTCAAGCTCATAGCTGGCCAGCGGCTGCCCGTGATCGTCCGCGATGCTCTCCACCACGCCGCCGCTCACGCGAATTGTAGCGCTGTCTTCAGAGTGATAGGACTGCGCGCCGGGCCGCACCGTGATGGCCTGCACGCCCTCTGAATAGGTGCCCAGCGGCGAGGCCTTCGCCGCGCCGTCACTCGTGTAGCCGGCCTCGCGCAACTCGTTGGCGATCAGTTGCACAGTGAGCTTTTGTCCCGGCCGGACCTCACGGGCGGCGGCAAAGATCTTCGCCGTATCGGCAAACAGCGGCTGCTTGAGCCGCTCATCGACGACGCTGCGGTATTGGACGTAGTAGTACATGAACACCGCGAAGATCAGCAGGATGACGGCCGTCACCAGGCCCATGGCCACGCGCAGCGCCATCGTCGCATAAGGATGCTTGCCCGCCAGCCGCCGAATCCTGATCCGGATGCGCGGAATTCTGATCTTCAACAGCATCGATGCTCCTAAAAGCAGCTGCCAGTGCAGCTGTCAGCCGGCTGCCCCACCTTCGGCGCGTCTTTAGTCTTTGCGCCTAACAGTCTGTGGAGAAAGTCGAGATTTCGGAAAAAGCATCCCTGGGCGGCTAAAGCCGTGTTCATTTTGCGGTACTTACGGCACGACTAAAGCCGTGCCCTTTCAAAACCAGACTTTCACCACAGGCTGCTAAGGTGGGACATCTACAACTACAGCTCTTTACGATTTGCTACTTCGTCAACGACCTAAGGGCTCGTGAGATCAACTCTTCACCGCACCCAGCAGCCGATCCTCCTCCACGCGCGTCTTCACCAATCCCGCGACATCCGCAATCTCCACATCTGCGCTCGTTGCGGTGGATCGTGTCACCAGCTCCACCTGTCCCGCCGCCGCCTTCTTGCCCACGTTGATGCGATAGGGAATCCCGATCAGGTCCGCGTCTTTGAATTTGACGCCGGCCCGCTCGTCTCTGTCATCGAGCAGCACATCGAGCCCCGCGGCCTCAAGCTCCGCAGCCAGCTTTTCGCCGGTCTCGCGCAGCAGAGCATCGCTGATATTGGTCACCGTAACAACGACGGCGAAAGGAGCGATGGCGCTCGACAGCCAGAACCCGTTCGCATCGTTGTTCGATTCGATCGCCGCGGTGAGAATGCGCTCGATGCCGATGCCGTAGCTGCCCATGATCGGCTTGACCTCCTTGCCGTTCACGTCCAGCACATGCGCGCCCATGCTCTCGGTGTATTTGTAGCCGAGCTTGAAGATGTGCCCCACCTCCACCGCCTTGCCGACAACGAGCCTGCCCGCGCAGCCGGGCGTCGGGCACTGCTCGCCCTCGTTGACGCTGCGAATGTCGGCGCTCACCGTCCAAGTGAAATCGCGGCCGGGCGCCACATTGGTCAGGTGATAATCGGCCTTGTTGGCGCCGCACACCATGTTCCTGCGTCCCTCCAACGAGCGATCCACCACCACTGTCAACCCCTCGCTGAGCGGTTTGTCGTCGTGCGTGAGCCCCATCGGTCCCAGATAGCCGCCCGGCCCTTTGAAGTATTGCTCCAACTCGGCCGCCTGCATGGTGCGCAGCTCTGCCGCGCCCACGGCGCCCATCAGCTTGGTCTCGTTCACCTGGTGATCACCGCGCAGGAATGTCGCCACGCCATGCCAGGTATCCGGCTTCGCGCCGGCCTTGTCCTTGCTCACGGCTCCGCGCTTCAGCGCCATATACGCCACGCACTTGATGTCGCTGGCCGGCGAAATCTTGAAGAACGCAGCCACATCCACAATCGCCGCGCATCCCGGCGTGTGCACCAGCTGCGGCGTGCCATCGCCCGTCGCCTCCATCTCCTCCACTGGCTCCAGCAGCGACGTCGCCTTTTCAAGATTGGCCGCGTAGCCGCACACCGGGCAGCTCGCGATCAGGTCTTCGCCCGCCTCGGTGTAGACCATGAACTCCTGCGACTGCGAGCCGCCCATGGCGCCCGAGTCCGCCTCGACGGCCACAAATTTCAACCCGCAGCGCGTGAAGATGGCGCGATACACCGCGTCGTGCAGGTCAAAGCTCTTGTCCAGGCCCGCCTTGTCGATGTCGAAGCTGTAGCTGTCCTTCATCGTGAACTGGCGCACGCGCAGGAGGCCGGCCTTGGGCCGCGGCTCGTCGCGAAACTTGTTCTGAATCTGGTACCAGATCTGCGGCAGCTGCTTATAGCTGCGCAACTCCGAGCGCGCGATCGAGGTCATGATCTCCTCGTGCGTCATGCCCAGGCACAGGTCGGCGCCCTTGCGGTCCTTGAGGCGAAACATGTTGTCGCCCATGGCGTTCCAGCGGCCGCTTTGTTCCCACAGCTCGCGCGGATGGATGGCGGGCAGATAAAACTCCTGCCCGATCTTGTCCATCTCCTCACGCACAATGGCGATGATCTTGTTGAGCGACCGCTGCCCGAGAGGGAGGTAGTTGTAGATGCCCGCGCCGAGCTGGCGAATGTAGCCGGCCCTGAGCAGGAACTTGTGACTGGCCACTTCGGCGTCCGCCGGGGCCTCGCGAAGAGTGGGAATGAAGAGCTTTGACCAGCGATGCATAGAGTGTGGGCGTTCCTTATGGCGTCAAAGCTCTAATTTTAACTGCTCGGCCTTCGGGTACGCTCGACTTTGAAATCGGGCGGCTCATAGTTGACACTTGGAAGTGCCATGACAGCCCAGGAAGTGAATGAAATCGTTCGTTCGCAGGCTGCAGATAAGTCTTCGGTGACGAACGACCATGGAATCAGTTTGAGCCAGGCACTCGTCCCGCCGCAGCGCATTTCAATGTTGGTCCAAATTGTTAAGCGCGGGCGTGTTCGAGAGCAAAAGGAGGAAGTCTGGCTTGTCGGGCAAGAGAATCCAGGCGACGGATACAAGATCGTCATGCGTGATGACGGAATGCAATTTGGACTCGCCTCAAACAGCTTTCCTGGAAGCAAACATCTAACTCTCTGCGGCTGGTATGGCGGCTTGATTTCAACGTTCCTAAGCATGTAACCGTGAGCGTGCCGATTCCATACGTCTTCCCGGATACTTCATCATTCCTCAGCAAAAACAGCCTGCGGATCACGGGCAACGTGGATGGTGCGCAGAATCCTGATCTCGCCAGGCTTTACGCTTTAGAAGATCGCAAAATTCCCAATCGGAAAGGTTCGAACATTCGGCCGCAACTCCGAATCAAGGCTCTTGCCGATCTGAGGGAACCTGGCGAAGAGCCCAAACTTGTCGGTGATTGAATTGACTGTCTTCGTAGCGGATTTGAGGCTCCCGCTCTCTCGCGCAATGTAAAGCCAGATCGCGTCGAGGTCGGCTCGTGCCTCTGGCGCCATTCGGATGCGCATTATTTACCGGCGAGGGTCTGTTTCCCGCACTGCTCAACCGACGCAACCAACTCGTGGAGGGTTTCGCTCGTGTAAGTCTCGCCCTCGCCGGCGTCGAGTGCCTGCTCGGCGAGATCGAGCGATGCCAGCAGCTCGATGCGCGCGCGTTCCCGTTTTTCCCACAACGCGAGAGCCTGCTGAACAGCTTCTTCGGGCCCGCGGAATCGCCCCTCCTGGATTCCCAGGTTGACAAAGGAACTCTGCGCGGGAGTGAGCTCAATCTGCATGTTCTGAGCGTAGGACCGGGACAGCGTCGTGTCAACACCCAACTGCGAGGATTGGCTCGCCGCGGTCTACCTGTTCCCTGTTCCCTGTTCCCTATTCCCTGTTCTTCAAATCAGTTCCACACCCCACAGATCGTGCAGATGCACTACGCCTTCCACGTGGTCCTCTGCATCGACCGCGACGAGCGATGTGATCTTGCGCTCCTCGAGAATCGCCAGCGCCTTCGCGGCCAGCTCATTTGCGCCAATCGTGGACGGGTTCGAATTCATGGCCTCGCCGGCGGTGCGGTTGATGGCTGCGCCGCCTTCGCGACCCAACAGCCTGCGCAGGTCGCCGTCCGAGATCACGCCGCGCAAACGGCC
>Ga0302314_10004874_pt1 | contig 24604 bp, 22 predicted proteins | sample III_Palsa_N2_3_FD_200533 | JGI IMG/M metagenome (GOLD analysis project Ga0302314, IMG submission 200533) | Peat permafrost microbial communities from Stordalen Mire near Abisko, Sweden - III_Palsa_N2_3 | ecosystem: Environmental > Terrestrial > Soil > Palsa > Peat permafrost | place: Sweden... | reverse complement strand
GACCGCCTTCGCGCAAACCGCTGCTGGTGGCGGCAGCGATTTCCAGGCCCAGCTCGTCCAGTTCGCGCCGCTGATCATGATCGCGGGCGTGTTCTACTTCCTGCTGATCCGTCCGCAGCAACAGCGCGCGAAGCAGTTGAAGACGGCGGTTGCGGCCTTGCGACGCGGCGACAAGATCGTGACTGCCGGCGGCATCATCGCCAGCATCAGCCGCGTGATCAACGATGACGAGATCGAGGCCGAGATCGCGCCGGGCGTGAAGGCACGCATCCTGCGCAGCACGATCACGACCATCCTCTCGAAGCCGGAGCCGGCCAAGGGCGGCAAGTCGAGCGAACCCAAGGACGTGCCGAGCCAACTGATCGAGGGCGAGATCAACGAGATCGATACCGCGACCGAGGCCAATGCCGACGCGCCGAAGAAGCGCCGCCCGCTGACCAAGGCGGCCGCTGCCAAGGCCGCTGCTGCCGCCGCCGAGTCGAAACCCACGGACGATGCCGTGAAAACGGATACGACGAACTAAACCGATGCTTACTTTCCAACCCTGGAAGACCTGGCTTACGGTCATCATCTGCCTGTTGGGCGTGCTGCTGGCCCTGCCGAACGTGATGCCGCAGCAGACGCTCGATGCGATGCCGTCCTGGTTCCCGACCCACCGCATCAGCTACGGCCTGGATCTGCAGGGCGGCAGCCATTTGTTGCTCGAGGTCGATCTGAAGTCCGTCAACAAGGAGCGCCTGAACGGCGCGCTCGATGCGCTCCGGACCGCCTTGCTCAAGGAAAAGATCGGCTATACCCAGCTCGCCGTCGAGGACGACCATATGGTCGTGGCGCTGCGCGATCCGGGCGATGCGGATAAGGTCAAGGGGTTGATCACTCAGGTCGATCCCGATCTGGCCACGACCACGACGCCCGACGGCAAGCTGAATGTCGCCTACACGGAGCAGGCGCTGATCCAGCGCCGCAATCAGGCGGTCGACCAGTCGATCGAGATCATCCGCCGCCGCGTCGACGAGACCGGCACCAAGGAGCCGACGATCCAGCGCGAGGGCGAGGATCGCATCCTCTTGCAGCTGCCGGGCATCGACAATCCGGAGCATGTGAAGGAACTCCTGGGCCGCACGGCCAAGATGACGTTCCAGCTCGTCGACGAAAGCATGAGCCCGGAAGAGGCGAAGGGCCATATGCCGCCCGGTGACGAGATCCTGTCCGGCGCCGACATCAGCGCCGGCAAGACCGGCCAGGTGCAGGATTATCTGATCAAGAAGCGCGTCGAGGTCGATGGCGCCACGCTGACCGGGGCCTCGGCCAATCTGGACAACCAGACCAACCAGTGGATCATCCAGTTCAAGTTCGATTCGACCGGAGCGCGCCGCTTTGCCGAGACGACGCGCAACAACGTGCGCAAGCGCTTTGCGATCGTGCTCGACAACAAGGTGATCTCGGCGCCGGTCATCAACGAGCCGATCACCGGTGGTTCCGGGCAGATCTCCGGCAGCTTCACGGCCCAGAGCGCCAACGACCTGGCGCTGCTGCTGCGTGCCGGCGCCCTGCCGGCGCCGCTCACCATCATCGAGGAACGCACGGTCGGTCCGGACCTGGGTGCCGATTCGGTGCGGGCCGGCACCACCGCCTGCCTGGTCGCGGTCGGGCTGGTCGCCCTGTTCATGATCGTGTTCTACGGGCTGTTCGGCATCTATGCCAACATCGCGCTGTTCTTCAACCTGTGCCTGCTGCTGGCGGCGCTGTCGACCTTGGGCGCCACGCTGACCTTGCCCGGCATCGCCGGCATCGCGCTGACGCTCGGCATGGCGGTCGATGCCAACGTGCTGGTCAACGAGCGTATCCGCGAGGAAGCGCGCCACGGCCGCAGCGTGATCTCGGCGATCGATGCCGGCTTCAGCCGGGCCTACGCCACGATCATCGATGCCAACGTCACCCATCTGATCGCCGGCTCCCTGCTGTTCGAGCTCGGCTCCGGTCCGGTCAAGGGCTTCGCCGTGACCTTGTGCCTCGGCATCCTGACCTCGCTCTTCACCACCATGCTGGTGTCCCGTCTCCTGGTCGTCTGGTGGCTGCGCCGCGCGCGCCCCAAGGCGCTCCCGATCTAAGGTCAGAATTCCATGCGCCCGCTTTTCGTCTTTCTGCGCGAGCCGCCGCACATCCCGTTCGTGAAGCTGCACACGCTGGGCTTCATCGTCTCGGTGCTGCTGACGCTCGCTTCCGTCGGGCTGCTCGCGACCCGCGGCCTCAACTACGGCATCGATTTCCGTGGCGGCATCGTCATGGAAGTGAAGGTGCCGACCCCCGCCGCCGATCTTGAGGCCATGCGCACGACGCTCAATGGCCTGGGCCTGGGCGAAATCTCGCTCCAGACTTTCGGCGCGCCCAACGACGTGCTGATCCGCCTGCCGCGCCAGCCGGGCGACGATGCCGCCCAGCAGAAGGGCGTTGAGGTCGCCAAGCAGGCGCTCGGCCCCACGTTCGAATATCGCCGGACCGAAGTGGTCGGCCCCAAGGTCGGCGGCGAGTTGATCCAGGCGGGCGAGATCGCGACCGTCCTCGCCATCCTGGCGATCGCGGCCTATGTCTGGTTCCGTTTCGAATGGCAGTTCGGCCTGGGCGCGGTCGTCTCCACCTTCCATGACGTGATCACGACCCTGGGCCTGTTCTCGCTGCTGCAGCTCGAGTTCAACCTGACCACGCTCGCGGCCATCCTCACCATCGCCGGCTATTCGATCAACGACACGGTCGTGATCTATGACCGCGTGCGCGAGACGCTGCGCAAGTTCAAGCAGATGCCCTTGGAAGGCGTGGTCGACTTGAGCCTGAACGAGACGCTGTCGCGCACGGTCCTGACCTCGTCCGTGACGGCCGTCGCCGTGCTGGCCCTGCTGCTGTTCGGCGGCGAGGTCATCCGCGGTTTCAGTGCCGCCATGCTGTGGGGCATCATCATCGGCACCTATTCGTCGCTGTTCATCGCCGCCCCCCTGCTGCTGCATGTGAGGCCGCGCCGCGGCAACGAGAAGCCGGCTCCGGCCGCAGGCGCGAAGCCGACCAAGGCTTGAGTTCGTGGACGTCACGCCGATCGTCCCGGCCGGCAAACAGGTCATCGACCGCTACGGCACCGATGGCTTCTGGGTCGCAGGCGTGCTCTACCCGGGCTCGATCCTGCTGTTTCCGGACGTGACGCAGGCCTGGGCGCCGACATCCATGGCCGAGGTGACGGCCGAGAGCCTCGCCGCCGTCATCGCCCATGGCGAGGTCGAAATCCTGCTGCTCGGCTGCGGCCGGCGCATGGCGATGGTGCCGCCGGTGCTGAGGGCCGCGCTTAAACAAGCCGGCATCGTCATCGACGCGATGGACACGGGTGCGGCCTGCCGGACCTATAGCGTGCTGCTGGGCGAGGGCCGCCGTGTCGCCGCCGCATTGCTGCCGGTCACAGCCCCCTAAAAATAACACGGGCTCTGGCGGTGTAAGATCGCGTCCCCGAGCGTATGTCTTCTGTTGGGTCGATCGATTCGCCCCGGTCGGAGGACGTTCGAAATGGCAACGCGTTTAGCGGCTCGTCGAAATCCTGCCCTGGTCGCCCTGTTGGGTGGCGTCATGCTGGTCGCGGGTCTGGGGGCTGCCCACGCGGCCTATGCCGACGACGATGATTGGCACACCGAGGCCAATCGACCGGTCGAACCCCAGCAGCAGCTCAAAGACCGTAAGGAAATCCAGGCGATCGCCGCGGTGAAGCCGCAGCGCGAGCAGATCTACGCACCGCGCTCGACGCTGCAGCCGGCCCCGGCCGAGCGCTATCTCGACAGTGCCTATCAAACCGCGACGGTCGATAAACCGCAGCACTGATCGCCCAAATGAAAAGGCGCCCGACCATCGCTGGTCGGGCGCCTTTCGCTTGTTCGCGGCTTGGAACTAGGCCTTGGCCAGGTTCTCGGCGACGAAGTCCCAGTTCACCAGCTTGTCCAGGAAGGTCTGGACGAAGTCGGGGCGGCGATTCTGGAAGTCGAGATAGTAGGCATGCTCCCAGACATCGACCGTCAGCAGCGCCTTTTGGCCATTGACCATCGGCGTCACGGCGTTGGCGGTCTTGACGATCTTGAGTTCGCCGCCGTCCAGCACCAGCCAGGCCCAGCCGGAGCCGAACTGGCCGACCGCGGCCGCCTTGAAGGCTTCCTTGAACTTCTCGAGGCCGCCGAAGGCCTTCTCGATCTTGTCGGCGAGCGCACCGGTCGGAGCACCGCCGCCATTGGGCTTCATGCAATGCCAGAAGAAGGTGTGGTTCCACACCTGGGCGGCATTGTTGAACACGCCGACCTTGGACTCGTCCTTGGCCGACGCCAGGATGATCTCCTCGAGCGACTGGGAAGCCGCCGGCGTGTCCTTGACCAGGTTGTTCAGGTTCGTGACATAGGCCTGGTGATGCTTGCCGTAGTGGAAGTCGAACGTCTGGGCCGACATATGCGGCTCGAGGGCGTTCTTGGGATACGGCAGAGGGGGAAGCTCGAATGCCATGGAGACCTCGTAGGATAGGTTCCGGAAGAATGGAACGGTGCCTGCTCGGCAGATCGCCGCATGCCGACTTCAACAGTCGGCGGCGGGAACCGATCCACCCGCGAGCACGGGATACAGGTGCGGGCCGCTGAAAGGCGACCCACCATAGGAGATAGGTTGCGGCGCGCGGCATTGGAAGCGAAAAGGAAGAGTCTGCAACGCTTTCTCCCAAATTGGACCCAGTTTTATGCTTCGCCCGCCCGCTGAACCCGCGACACCGCTCGAGCTCGTCCGACGCCACGACCATGATCGCTTTCTGGTCTCGCTGCTGGCGCCGGCCGATCGGCGCGCCGATCTCTGGGCGCTGCTGGCGTTCAACCTGGAGATCGCCCGGGTGCGCGAGGCGGTCAGCCAGCCGATCATCGGCCAGATCCGGCTGCAATGGTGGCGCGACGCCATCGACGAGATCTATACCGGGAAGGTCGTGCGCCGGCACGAGGTCGTCGATCCGTTGGCCGCCGCGGTCGCGAAATATCGCCTGACCCGCACCCATTTCGACACGCTGATCGATGGTCGCGACTTCGATCTGGGCGACGAGCCGCCGGCCAGCCTCGCGGCGCTCGAGACCTATCTGGAAAAGACCTCGTCACGGCTCATCGATCTGCAGCTGGAAATCCTGGGCGTCGAGGCGCCGGCGGCATTCGAGGCGGCACGCCATCTCGGCGTTGCCTGGGGGTTGATCGGCCTGGTCCGGGCGCTGCCGTTCCATCTCCGCCAGGGCCGCCTGTATCTGCCGGCCGACCTGATGGCGGCGGCCGGGGTCGATCCGGGCGCGCTCAAGGCGGGCAAGGCCTCGCCCGCCACCGCGACCGTGGTCCGGCAGATGGCCGAACGGGCGGCAACCCTGCTGGCTGAGGCCCGTGCCCTGAAGGTGCCGCGCGCGGCCGTCCCCGCATTGCTGCTGGCGGCGCCGGCCCGTCTCTATCTCCGCCGGCTGCGGCGCGCCGATCATGATCCGTTCGATCCCCGGATCCAGGCGCCGGACCCTTGGGCCGTGCCGCGCCTGCTCCTCGCGCGCTTGGCGGCAACTCTCTAGCATTCGAGCCAAATTTGGTTGGCCGCACCCCGTTTCGCTGGGCGCATTCCAGCGGATTAATTTGTGCACACATAATTGGCGCCAATTTAGCGTACTAAAATACGCATCTGCTGGCTTGCAACTGAATCGACCCGCCCCGACCCGGGCGTGCGGAGGATATCGTGCGTGCGCTGAACGACATTTCCATCAAGACGAAAATTGCGGGCTCCTTGCTCTGCATCCTGATCGTGACGCTGATGCTGGGCGTGCTGTCGCTCGACCGGCTGAGTTCGGTCAATGGCGCCGCCGCTCTGATCCGCGACGATTTCCTGCCCAGCACCAAGGTCCTGGGGCAGATCGCCCAGCAGGCCGAGGTGGTGCGGACGACCCAGGGTGCCATGATCATGCGCACCGAGGACGCCGACGTTGCCAAGGAGCAGGCGAACTACCGGACCTATGTCGCCAATCTGCAGAAGCTGCGCCAGGCCTACGAGCCGCTGATCGGCCCCGGCGAAGAACGCCGGCTCGCCGACCAGATCGATACCCAATTCACCGCGTACTTCGCCATGAGCGACAGGCTCGCAGAACTCGTGAAGCAGCACGAGCATGAGAAGGCCTCGGCGCTCTATCTGGGCGACATGCGCGATCTGTTCCGCCAGGTTCGCAAGGCGGTCGAAGACGATGCAGCGCTCAATGCCGCCGAAGGCACCAAGGCCGCCAACGCCGGCGCCCAGCTCTATGCCGAGACGCGGGTGACGGTGATCCTGGCCTTGGTCGTCGCCATCGCGATCGCCGTCGTGGCCGGCTTTCTGCTCATCAACGGGGTGGCCAAGCCGATGCTGGCGCTGGCCCGGACCACCGGCCGCCTGGCCGACTACGACCTGGAGGTCGTGGTCGAGGGTACGGCGCGCAAGGACGAGCTGGGATTGCTGGCGCGTTCGCTCGAGGTTTTCCGTGAGAATGCGCTGCGCGCCGATCGCCTCCAGGCCGAGAGCCTGAGCGAGCAGGCCCGCAAGGCCCAGCGCAGTGTCGCGATCGAGCAGGGCATCGCCCGGTTCGAAACCAGCGTCAGCCAGGCGCTGTCCGGCCTCGATGCCGCCTCGGTCGAGATGGAAGGCACGGCCCAGACCGTCGCCGCCGCGTCCGACCAGAGCAGCCATCAGGCGACCATCGTCAGCGCCGCATCCGAACAGACCTCGGCCAACGTGCAGACCGTGGCGGCCGCGACCGAGCAGCTGTCGGCCTCGATCAGCGAGATCAGCCGCCAGGTCGAGCGGTCGACTGCGGTGGCCGCTAAGGCGGTCGACGAAGCCGGCAAGGCCAGTGGGACGATCCAATCCATGGCCCAGGTGGTGACGAAGGTCGGCAGCGTCGTGAAGCTGATCAGCGACATCGCGGCTCAGACCAACCTCCTGGCCTTGAACGCGACGATCGAGGCGGCCCGCGCCGGTGAGGCCGGCAAGGGCTTTGCCGTGGTGGCGAGCGAGGTCAAGAGCCTGGCCAACCAGACGGCGCGCGCGACCGAGGAGATCTCAGGCCAGATCGGCACCATGCAGGCGACGACCGGCGAGGCGGTGGCCGCGATCGGTGCGATCGATCAGACCATCGCCGAGATCAACCAGATCGCGACCACGATCGCGTCCGCCATCACCGAGCAGGGGGCGGCGACCCAGGAAATCGCCCGCAACGTCCAGGAGGCGGCCCGCGGCACGGCCGAAGTCTCGGACAATATTCAGGGCGTCAACCGGGCGACGTGCGAGACCGGTGCGGCCGCGACCCAGGTCACCGGAGCTGCCCACCGCATCAGCGACCAGGCCGCGAGCCTGCGCCAGGAAGTGGGACATTTCCTGGACGAGATCCGCGCCGCCTGACGTGCTAGTTCTCGTGATCCAGCGAGGGAATCACGGAACATGCGGACAGGGCTGCTGGCGTTGATATTGGGCTTGGGGCTGGCCGCGTGCCAGCCCCTGCCGGCCCCGCCGGAAACCCAGGCCGGCCCGGCTGCACCCGAGACCGGACCGGACCGCGCCCAGCTCTGGTGGGTGCCGATCCGGCCCTACGCGAACCGGGACACGACGTTTCTGCTGGAAACCCGGCTCTATCGGCCGCCCGGCCCGGGGCCGTTTCCGCTCGTCACCATCAATCACGGCGTGCCGAACGATAAGCGCTTCCTGCGCAGGACCGAGCCGGGCTTCGAGGCCGCGGCCCATTGGTGGGTGGGGCAGGGCTATGCGGTGGCCGTGCCGCTGCGCCGTGGCGTCGGCCGCTCTCAGGGCGAATTCGGCGATTCGACCGAGGTCTGCGACGCCGATGATTTCGATCGGGTCGCCTTTGTTGCCGCGGCCGACATCAAGGGCGTCGCGGAATATCTCGGCCGCCAGCCCTTCGTCGATCCGCACCATATCGTTATCGTCGGCAATTCGGTCGGCGGCTTCGGCGCGCTTGGCGTCGCGGCCGATCCGCCGGCCGGCGTCATCGCCATCATCAATTTCTCCGGCGGCCTCGGCGGGTTCGGCGACGGCACGATCTGCGGCGGCGAGGGCGCCCTGATCGAGACCGCACGCCAGCTGGGCCTGCGCGCCAAGCTGCCGACGCTCTGGCTATACTCCACGAACGACCAATATTTCGGCGCGGTCGCCCAGCCGATGTTCGACGCCTATCATGCCGCTTCGAAGGCACCGGCGCGCTTCGTGGCATTGCCGCCGTTCAGCTTCGACGGTCATGCGACGCTCTATCGCGCCGATCCCGATGTGTGGGCATCGGCAGTGGCCGCATTTCTGGCTACGGTGCGCTGATCCATCGAGGGAGACCAAGATCTTGGTTGAGCGCTTCATTCCGGCTGTGTTCATGCGCGGCGGCTCCAGCAAGGGCGTCGTCGTGCGCGGCCGCGATCTGCCGGCCGATCCGGCCGAGCGCGACCGGGCCCTGCTGGCGATCATGGGCAGCCCCGATCCCTATGGCCGCCAGCTGAACGGCATGGGCGGCGGGCTGTCCTCGGTCTCCAAGGTCGTGATCATCGATCCGCCGAGCCGGCCCGATGCCGATATCGACTATCTGTTCGCCCAGGTCGCGGTCGATCAGGCCCTGGTCGATTACGGCGCCACCTGCGGCAACATGGCGGCCGCGGTCGGGCCTTATGCGGTCGAGCAGGGCTTGGTGCCGGTCGCGGGCGGCCAAGCGACCGTACGCATCCACCAGGTCAACAACGGCAAGCTGATCCATGCGCATTTTGCGGTCGAGGACGGTCGCGCGGTCACGGACGGCGACCTCGCCATTGCCGGCGTCGCCGGCACCGGCGCCCGCATCCGGCTCGATTTCGTCGATCCCGGTGGCGCCGTCACCGGCGCGCTGCTGCCGACCGGCCGTGTGGTCGACCGGGTCGAGGGTGCCGATTTCGGTCCGATCGACATGACCCTGCTCGACGCCGCCAATGCCGCGGCCTTCGTGCGTGCGGCCGATATCGGCCTCACCGGTGCGGAGCTGCCGGACGAGATCGAGGCGATCCCAGGAATGATGGCGAAACTAGACCGGCTGCGCCGGCAGGCGGGCGTGCTGATGGGTCTGGCCGCCACGCCCGACGCGATCGGTCCGTCCAACCCGCGTTTCATCATCGTCGCAGCGCCGGCGCCGTTCCGGATCCTGAGCGGCGAGACGGTCGGCGCGGCCGAGCATGACATCGGCGTGCGCATGCTGAACATGGGCCGCGTCCATCGGGCGATCGCGCTCACCAGCGCCATGGGTGTCGGGGTCGCCTGCCGGATCGAGGGCACGCTGGCCCACGAGTTGGCGATGCCGAGCGGCCGACCCGACGAGATCCGCGTCGGCAATCCGTCCGGAACGATCTCGGTCGGTGCCGAGGTCCGGCGCGAAGGCGGCGCATGGTTCTGCGACAGCGGCGCCGTCTATCGCACCGCGCGCACGCTGATGCGCGGCGAAGTCGCAGTGCCTTGAGCCGTGACGGTCATTCCCGCGATCGATGTCGGGCCTCTGTTCGGGCCGCCGTCCCAGGCGCGTGAGGCCGTCGATCGTCAGCTGATCGCGACTGCCGGCGAGAGTGGCTTCATGACCATTGTCGGCTTTCCCGCTGATATCGATACGAGTGCTTCGGCCCGAAGCGCTCTGCTGCAGCTGTTCAGTGCCTCGCGCGCCGAACAGAACGCATTGGCCAGCAACAAGACCGACCCGTCTCGACCGCTCGTCTATCGCGGATGGTTCGGAGTGATGGCAGACCGGGCATCCCACTACGACGGGATCGAAATCGGCCCGGATATTCTCCATGGCGAGGTTGTGCTCGACCCGGACGATCCGCTTCGAGGGCCGACGCCGATGCCGTTGGAGGCGGTTTTGCCCGGCTGGCGGAATGCGGTCCGCGACTATTTCCGGGGGATGGAACGCGTGTCCGACGCGCTAATGCGCGCCTTGGCACGGGGGCTGGGCCTGCCCGAGCAAAGTTTCGCCGCCGCGTTCGATGATGGGATCTCGACCCTCCGCCTACTTCGCTACCCGGTGCGCGCGCGAAGCGCCCTGCCGGATCGTGACATATATGTCGAGCATGGCGGCCGGCGGCGCGAGATCGTCGGCGAGCCTCATGCCGACTTCGGTTTCCTCACCCTGCTGGTTCAGGACCGGGTCGGCGGTCTCCAAGCCCGAATGCCGGGCGGCAGCTGGATCGATATTCCGCCCGTCGAAGGGCAGATCGTCGTCAATTTCGGCAAGCTTCTGGAGCGCTGGACCGGCGAACGCATCCGCGCGACCGAGCATCGCGTTCTGTCGTCCGGGCAGGAACGTTTCTCGTTGCCGTTCTTCTACGAGCCTCGGGTCGACGCCAGGATCGCGCCGCTGCCGAATGCCGAGCCGTTCACGCCGTTTCTCTATGGCGATCATGTCTGGTCCTCGCGACCGCGGCTGCGGCGCCTGTTCGGCGAGCGCCGCTCGGGCGCCGATGAGACTATTCCGCCGCCGCGCGACTGACGCCCAGCCAGCCGTCGAGGTCGGCGAGTGCGCGCCGCGCCATCGCCGGTTTGCGCTCGGCCTTGGCCTTGGGGATGTCGGTCAAGGGCGGGAACAGGCCGAAATTGACGTTCATCGGCTGGAACGTCTCGGCCTCGGCGCCGCCGGTGATATGGGCGACGAGGGCGCCGAGCGCGGTGGTCGGCGGCGGAGCACTCAACAGATCGCCCTTGCGCTCGGCCGCGGCCATGCGCCCGGCGACGAGCCCAATTGCGGCGGATTCGACATAGCCTTCGACACCGGTGACCTGGCCGGCAAAGCGCAGGCGCGGATCGGATTTCAGGCGAAGCTGGCCGTCCAACACTTTGGGACTGTTGAGGAATGTGTTGCGGTGCAAGCCGCCCAGCCGGGCGAACTCGGCCTTTTCCAGGCCGGGGATGGTGCGGAAGATCCGGACCTGCTCGGCATATTTCAGCTTGGTCTGGAATCCCACCATATTGTAGAGCGTGCCCAGCCGATTGTCCTGGCGCAGCTGGACCACGCCGTAGGGCTTGGTGCCGTTATGCTTGTTGGTGAGGCCGATCGGCTTCATTGGGCCCCAGCGCAGCGTCTCGGCACCGCGGCCGGCCATCACCTCGATCGGCAGGCAGCCCTCGAAATAGGGCGTGTTCTGCTCCCATTCCTTGAACTCGGTCTTGTCGCCGGCCATCAGCGCCTCGATGAAGGCGAAATATTGGTCCCGATCGAGCGGGCAGTTGATGTAGTCCTTGCCGGTGCCGCCGGGGCCGGGCTTGTCGTAGCGAGACTGGAACCAGGCGACGTCGAGATCGATCGTCTCGGTATGGACGATCGGCGCGATTGCGTCGAAGAAGGCGAGCGACGCCTCGCCGGTTAGGCCCAGGATGGCCTCGCCCAAGGCCGGCGAGGTCAGCGGCCCGGTCGCGACCACGACGCTGTCCCACTCGGCCGGCGGCAGACCGGCGATTTCCTCGCGCGCGATCGTGACCAGCGGATGGCCCGAGAGCGCCGCCTCGACCTCGGCCGAGAACGCCTCGCGATCGACCGCGAGCGCGCCGCCGGCCGGCACCTTGTGCTTGTCGGCGGCCGTCAGGATCAGCGAGCCGGAGCGGCGCATTTCCTCATGCAACAGGCCTACCGCATTGGTCAGCGGCTCGTCGGAACGGAAAGAGTTCGAGCAGACCAACTCGGCCAGGCCCTCGGTCTGATGCGCCTCGGTCTTGCGGATCGGCCGCATCTCATGCAGCACCACCGGCACGCCGGCGCTCGCCAATTGCCAGGCGGCCTCGCTGCCGGCAAGGCCGCCGCCGATCACATGCACCGGACGAAGCTCGACCATCGTTCCTATCACTCCAAACGCCAAATACCCGGCGATTTTACGCGATCGGGCCGCCGATGGGCAGGGGGCGGGCCGCAGGGCGGCGTTGCGGCCCCGATAGCGCTTCCAACGCGCGAGCGGCTGATGCTAGGTTCGCGTTAAAGGGGTGCGCAGATGGTTTTGCGGCAATCGGCGTTCGGAATTTTGTTCGGCCTCGGCTTGGCTAGTCAGGCATCGGCGGCGGATCCGCCACCATTGACGCCCCAGTTTCAGCAGTTCGCGACCCGTCCGGACAATCGGCAAGGCGTCGTTCAGGTGCTGCAGACCCAGTGGAACCAGACCATCGGCGTTGCCTGCGCCACCATCAAACCCGTCGGCTGGCAGGTGGCGATTCAGCAGCCGGTCGAGTTCGATGCCGCCGGCAAGCCGCTGCGCGGCGCCTGGAAGGAGATCGTGACCTCCGAAGGTTGCGGCTTTCACAAGGTCTTCAATGTGATGTCGGTCATCAATACCGACGGTTCGGTCAAACGCCTCGGGTTGCTGCCGGGTACCAGCCACGCCGACATGTTTCTAGAGCGCGATGCGATCGTTCAGGCCCGGGCCGCGGCGGTCGCGACCCTGCCTAAGGACTGCAAGCAGGTGTTGATCGTCGATACCGCCTTCGTCGCCCAGGAAGGCGTGCCTGCGGCAAAAACCTTGCCCGGCCGTGACCCGCATCCTTGGCGTGAGGAATGGACGCTGAAAGGCTGCGATGTCAGCGCGATCGTGACGCTGCATTTCGTGCCGGATGCCACCGGGACCGGGATCCAAGCCGCGCTGGGCGAGACCCGTCACGGCTGATCAGGCAGTACTCGGTCGCCGGAACAGTCCCAGCAGCCGGCCGTCGATGCAGGCGAGGCCCAGGCCGATCATGATCATGCCGGGGATCGCGCCCGGCGCCAACGGTTCGCCCAGCGCGAACCAGCCCAGCAGCAGTGCGCTGATCGGCAGCAGGAAGGTCACCAGCATCAGGTTGGTGGCGCCGGCGACCGCCAGGATGCGGAAATACAGGATGTAGGCGAGGACCGTGCTGATGAGCGCGATGCCGATCAGTGCCGCCCAGGTGGCCTCGTCGGGCATCGGCAGCGTCCAGGGGCGGTCGACCAGGGCCGCGATCGGCAATAGCACGAGCGTGCTGGCGGTGATCTGGCCGGTCGCGACCTTGATCGGCGGAATGCCCCTGAAACGGCGGCCGTAGAGTCCGGCCAAGCCATAGACGAAGGCGGCGGCGAGGCAGGCGAGCTCGCCGGCCAGATCCTGGGTGCCGAGCCCGGCGAGCGCGTCCGGTCCGATCAGCACGGCGACGCCGGCGAAGCCGAACAGTACGCCGGCGCCGCGCGCCCACGTCAGCTTCTCGCTCTGGGTCAACACATGGGCGGTCAGGACGGCGAACACGGGCGTGGTCGCGTTCAGGATCGAGGCGAGGCCGCTCGAAATGCGCGTCTCGCCGAACACGATCAGCGTGAAAGGCACGACATTGTTGAGCAGTCCCATGACCAGGAACGCGCCCCAGGTTCGGGGCGCGGTCGGCATCGGGTCACGCCGAGCCAGCAGATAGAGGTTCAGCGCCACGGCGGCGATGCCGACCCGGCCCAGGACGATGGTGAAAGGCGGCAGCGTCTCGACCAGGAGTTTGAAGAAAAAGAACGAGCCGCCCCACAGCGCCGAAAGCACGAGCAGGAGCAGCCATTCGGTCGGCCCCATGCGGAGCGAGGCGGTCGGGTTCGGTGACATGCCGCGGAGGGTACGGCCAGGGCGCGCCCGAGCGCTATCCGAATGTTGCGCTCAAACTGACAGTCATTCGTATACAAACGATCACTCTTGATCGCCCGACCGGCTTAGCGCACAGTCATCCAGTATCGACGGGTAACAGGGCGTCAAGCCTGGCTCGGGTCGATGCGCCTTAAGCGGCTTCGGGGAGGCTTCGACCGGTATGGGAACCAGTTTGGCACTCGGCTTCGGCCTCGGTTTCGAGGATCTCTACCGGCGCGACGGGCTCATCCGTCTGGACCAGGCCTTCGCTGACAGCCTGAAACAGGACGCCCCCGACCTGTTCAACCGCCTGATGGCCGCCCGTGCCGTGCCCGATACGCTCGCGGCCAAGGACGAATCGGAGCTGCTGATCGAGACGGCACCCCATCTCGAAGATTTCATCGGCACTTTGTTCGGCATCGAGGCCGAACTGAAGGCGCTGCAAGCCAGTCACGACGCGCTGGCGCCGCTCTACCGGGTGAAACGCCTGTTCGTGCAGCGTCGCGCGGTCAAGGGCGTCACGGCGGAGCAGGCGGCGGCGATCGACGGGCCAACACTGGCGGGCGAGCTTGAAGCGCTGTTCGGTGACAGCCTGACCGAAATCGCCTTCGCCACCCATGTCGAGCGCTGGAGCGCCGACGAACCGGCCCATGCGGCCGAGTTGGATCTGGCGCTGCGCTATGCCCAATGGGCGACCCTGTCCGAGGCCGGCCGGGCCAAGCACAAATCCGGCCTGCTGTTCAAGGTGCCGCACAAGCTCGATCCCGCGCATCTGGTGCCGGTCGAGACGCTCAGTATCGACGGCGTGCTGATGCAGCGCCTGCCCGAGGCGCGCTGGCGCCGGCGCGAGGGCTTCGGCCTCACGGACCAGGGCATGGATCTGGCCCATGGGCTCGATCAGGCGAACTACTGCATCTGGTGCCACAACCAGGGTAAGGACAGCTGCTCGAAAGGCCTGAAAGAGAAGGAGGGCGGGTTCAAATCCAGCCCGTTTGGGGTTCCTTTGGCCGGCTGCCCGCTCGAAGAGAAGATCTCGGAGATGAACCTGGTGAAGGCGCGGGGCCATGCGGTCGGTGCCCTCGCCATCGTCACCATCGACAATCCCATGGCGGCCGCGACCGGCCATCGCATCTGCAACGACTGCATGAAATCCTGCATCTATCAGAAGCAGGAGCCGGTCGACATTCCCCAGGTCGAGACGCGGAACCTCAAGGACGTGCTCGATCTGCCCTGGGGCTTCGAGATCTACGGGCTGCTGACGCGCTGGAATCCGCTCAACTTGCGCCGACCGCTGCCCCGGCCCGAGAGCGGCTACAAGGTGCTGGTGGTGGGCCTCGGGCCCGCCGGCTTCACGCTGGCGCATCACCTGATGAACGACGGCCATCATGTCGTCGCGGTCGATGGCCTGAAGATCGAACCGCTCGACGAAGAAATCTCCGGCGTTACGGCCTTGGGCGAGGCGGTGCCGTTCCGGCCGATTCGCGACGTGAGCGAGCTTTACGAGCATCTGGGCCATCGGGTCATGGCTGGCTTCGGCGGCGTCGCCGAATACGGCATCACCGTGCGCTGGAACAAGAATTACCTGAAGCTGATCCGGCTGCTGCTGGAGCGCCGGCGCGAGTTCGCCATGATGGGCGGCGTACGCTTCGGCGGCACGCTCACCATCGACCGCGCGTTCGAGTTGGGGTTCGATCATGTGGCGCTCTGCGCCGGCGCCGGTCGACCGACGGTCATCCCCATGACCAACGGGCTGGCCTCAGGCGTGCGCCAGGCGTCCGACTTCCTGATGGCGCTGCAGCTGACCGGGGCGGCCAAACCGGATTCGATCGCCAATCTGCAGGTCCGCCTGCCGGTCGTGGTCGTCGGCGGCGGCCTGACCGCGATCGATACGGCAACGGAATCGCTCGCCTATTACCCGGTCCAGGTCGAGAAATTCCTGGAGCGCTACGAGACCCTGGTGGCCGAGCGCGGCGTGGACGCGGTCCGGGCCGACTGGCGCCAGCCCGAGGTCGAAGCGGCCGAGGAGTTCATCGCCCACGCCCAAGCGATCCGGGCCGAGCGTGCATTGGCGGCGTCCGAGGGCCGGGCACCGCGCCTGATCGAGCTGATCAACGGCTGGGGCGGCGTCACCATGGCCTATCGCCGTCGTCTGGTCGACGCGCCCAGCTATACGCTCAACCACGAAGAGGTTGCGCTGGCGCTGGAAGAGGGCATCCGCATCGCCGATTGCCTGGCGCCGGCGCATATCGAGATCGACGAATGGGGCCAGGCGCGCGGCATCACCCTGACGCCCCATGTGGTCGACGAGACCGGACGGCTCGGTCCGTCCGACGCGACCGTGACCCTGCCGGCGCGCACCGTGCTGATCGCCGCCGGAACCCAGCCGAACACCGTGCTGGGCCGCGAGGACCCGGGCAACATCGTCTTGGATGGCCGCTATTTCCAGGCCTATGACGAGGCGGGCCAGCCGGTGAAGCCGCAGAAGAGCGCTAAGCCCGACGCCGTCCATGTGCTGATGAGCCTCAGGCCCGACGGCCGGGCCATCAGCTTCTTCGGCGACCTGCACCCGTCCTTCGCCGGCAATGTGGTCAAGGCGATGGGCAGCGCCAAGCAGGGCTATCCGACCGTCAGCCGCGTGCTGGCGCGCCGGGCCGTGACGGCCCCCGCGCCGGTCGAGCTGGCGAAGCTCATGAATGCGGGGCTCAGGCCCACCGTCCATGCCGTGACGCGCCTGACGCCGACCATCGTCGAGGTCTCGGTCAAGGCGCCGTTCGCGGCCGAGGCGTTCGAGCCCGGGCAATTCTACCGGCTGCAGAATTACGAGACCCGGGCCGAGACGGTCGACGGCACCAGGCTCGCCATGGAAGGTCTGGCGTTGACCGGCGCCTCGGTCGACAAGGCGCAAGGGCTGCTCTCGACCATCGTTCTGGAGATGGGCGGCTCGTCCGATCTCTGCGCGCTGCTGAAGCCGGGCGAGCCGGTCATCCTGATGGGCCCGACCGGCACGCCGACCGAGACGCCGGCCGGCGAGACCGTGCTGCTGGTCGGCGGCGGCCTCGGCAATGCCGTGCTGTTCTCGATCGGCCAGGCGCTGCGCGCGGCCGGCTCGCGCGTCGTCTATTTCGCCGGCTACAAACGCATGATCGACCGCTACAAGGTCGACGAGATCGAGCGCGCGGCCGACCTCATCGTCTGGTGCTCCGACGAGGGGCCGGGGTTCGAACCGGGCCGGCCGCAGGATCGGAAATTCGTCGGCAATATCGTGGAGGCGATGCGCAGCTATGCCGCCGGCGAGCTGGGTGCGCCCGGCATCCCGTTCGATACCGTCGACCGTATCGTCGCGATCGGTTCCGACGGCATGATGAACGCGGTCGCCCGCGCCCGGCATGCCGTGCTGCAGCCGTTCCTGAAGCCCGGGCACGAGGCGGTCGGCAGCATCAATTCGCCGATGCAATGCATGATGAAGGAGATCTGCGCCCAGTGCCTGCAGGTGCATAAGGACCCGGCGACCGGGGCGGAGACGGTCGTGTTCTCCTGCTTCAACCAGGACCAGTCCTTGGACCGGGTCGATTTCGCCAGCCTGCGCACCAGGCTCAGCCAGAACGGCGTGCAGGAGAAGCTGACCAAGCAATGGATCGACCGCTGCCTGCACCAGATCGGCTGGCGCCCGGCCGCGGCGGCGGAGTAGGCTTTAACACGCCACGGCGACGATCCAAGTCTGGGCGGTATCGAGAAGACGGTCGAGGCGCAGATCGGCGGCGGCCAGTGCCTCGTCGAGCTTGGCCTGATCCAGCGGCTCGAAGGTGAAACTGTGGGTCCAGGTGCCGATCGCGGTTTCGTGCCGGAGCACCATCTGGACGAGCGGGCCATCCCAGCGGATCGTCTCGATATGGTCGCGGATGCCGTCGCCCTCGAAGCTTTGACCTTCCTGCCGGTCGCGCGGAAAACTCTCGCGATGGCGCTGGATCAACACGATGCCGCCCGGCGCCAGATGGCGGCGGCAGGTCGCGAGCAGCGCCCGCCGCGCCTCGAACCCAGGCGCGTGGATCAGGCAGGAGCACAGCAGCACGGCATCGAAGCGCCGGTCGAGATCCAGATCCTCGATATCGCTCAGCACCGTCTCGGCGCCCTGGATCTCAGCCAGCATCTCGGTCGAATTATCGACCGCCGTCACCCGGTAGCCTCGCGCGGTTAAGGGGTGGGTGATCCGCCCGACACCGGCGCCCAGCTCCAGGATCGTGCCACCCGGCGGGACCACCGACGCAATCGTCTCCGGTTCGGTGCCGGGCTTCAACTGCTTCCAGAACGCGACCGAGCAGCCGTCGATGGTGCGCGGGCCTGGGCCAGAGCCGGCGTTGCGGATGGTCGTCGGCATGGTGGGGGGCCTTCAGAGTGAATCGGCGATCAATCCTTATCATCAGGCATCAGAGGTGCCCGAGGCATCTTTTTTAACAGTTCGTATATTGGGGAGTTGATCGGCGATGTCGGTTGGAGTGGCTGAGCGAGTCTGGAAGACAGCGTGCGTTTGTCCTCGACCGCATAAGCCAAATGACCAAGCTTGGTGGTAAAGTTTCGAGCCAGATCGTGGGCTTCCGGACGCGCAGACACCACTCCTTCGGACAGGATCTCGTTTTCGTATGAAATCCGGATCTTCAAATGTTCCGGCTGCTCTTCAATCACCAGCCGCACGGGTTCGGGTAGAGGCCGACACGGCTTTCCGGCCAATTGCGGTGGAATGGCCACTTCGCCGGACTGCGGATTGTAACCGATCAATCCATGAACTCCGGCCAATCGATGGATGGTCGGTCCGACCTCCCGTTTTCCGGAGCCGAGCGACATCGTCATCGCGAGCCCCTGAAAGCTGGCTATAAGGCGCCATGGGGGTGGTTCTTCGCGAGACGGTGCTGGTCCCGCTGGAGAGAGCGCCAAGGCGCGCGCTATGAGATCTGCATAGGTTATAAGATGCGTCGTAGGCGTCGCCAAAAAATCTCGCTCCAGATCGGCAGGGTCCAGAACGCCGGGAATTTCCGCGATCAATTCCCGGCAGAATGCGCGGAGAGCCGGATGCTGTCGAACGATCACCCAACCACCACAGAGATGGCCGTAAAAGGTGCCGGCATCATCGGCCGTCATCGGAAAGTCGCTATACCAGACGGCGAGATCGAAACTCATGGCAGCGGTTTCCTGGCGGGCGTGGAAACGAATTGTTCCTTATTTGTTCCAGGCGTGCAACTTCAAAGCGCGATCAGTCATCACGCGACGGCAGCGAGGCGGAACGTTCCTGCTCTCCGAAGACTTGTTCCTTCGGTACATCTTGTGCCGCGCCCGGCGTTGGCGTCACGCTGTCGTCGGACGATCCATCCTTGGGGGGTACTAACATGCGTAAACTCATGATCTGTCTGGCCGGCGCCGCGATGGTGCTGCTGGCGCCGCAATTGTCCAACGCGGCACCGTTCCGTGCGGATGCGGCACCGGGCGTGCATAATTCGATCGAACAGGCCCGCCTGGTCCGGCGCTGCCACATGGGTCGGGTCTGGCGCGATGGGCCGCATGGCCGCCACTTGGTCCGCCATCGCGTCTGCCATATGGTTCAGGTGCGCTGACCGCTTCCGATCCCGTCTGACGGCTGGACCGCCATGGTATCGGGAGCTTGCCCCGGTGCCATGGTTGTCTATGGTTGTCTAGGAGCGCTTGGCCGTGCTACTTCCGGCCGAGCGATTCAAGGGCGGGAAGAGGAGACGGCACGTGGTCGACGGTCATTTCGAGCTGGTTCCGGGACATCTGTCGCTGGCGGAGCTGAGGGCGCTCTTTGAGAGCGACCGGCCGATCCGGCTGGCCGACACGGCCTGGAGCGCCGTCGAGCATTCGGCCGCGGCGGTCAGCGAAGTGCTGGCGAACGGGCGGGCCACCTATGGCGTCAACACCGGCTTCGGCAGCCTGGCGACGACGCGCATCCCGACCGAGTCCGTGGCGGCCCTGCAGCGCAATCTGGTGCTGTCCCACGCCGCCGGCGCCGGGCCGTTGCTCGAAGACAAGCTGGTCCGGCTCATCCTCATTCTGAAGATCAATAGCCTAAGCCTCGGATATTCCGGGGTCCGTCGCGCGACGCTCGAATTGCTGATCGCGTTCGTCAACCGCGGCATCCTGCCGTCGGTGCCGGCTCAGGGCTCGGTCGGCGCCTCGGGCGATCTGGCGCCGCTCGCACATCTGTCGCTGCCGCTGATCGGCGAGGGCGAGGTCAGCTACCAGGGCAAGCGCATGGCCGCGGCCGATGCGCTGGCGCAGGCCGGGCTGAAGCCGGTGACGCTCGGCGCCAAGGAGGGGCTGGCGCTGCTGAACGGCACCCAGACCTCGACGGCGTTTGCGCTCGCCGGGTTGTTTGCTGTGGAAAATGCTTTCGCCGCCGGCCTGGTGGCGGGTGCCATGTCGGTCGACGCCATGCTGGGCAGCGACGTGCCGTTCGAGGCGCGCATCCATGCGGTGCGCGGCCAGGTCGGCCAGATGCTGGCGGCGGAAAAGCTGGCCGAACTGCTGTCCGGTTCCGAAATCCGCACCTCGCACCTGGATTGCGATCGGGTTCAGGACCCCTACAGCCTGCGCTGCCAGCCCCAGGTCATGGGCGCGGTGATCGACCTCATGACCTATGCCGCGGGCGTGCTGCGGCGCGAGGCGAACGGCGTCTCCGACAATCCGCTGGTGTTCCGCAACGAGGCCGACGGCACGGCCGAGATCATCTCCGGCGGGAATTTCCATGCCGAGCCGGTCGCCTTCGCGGCCGACGCGCTGGCGCTCGCCGTCGCCGAAATCGGCTCGATCTCCGAACGGCGCATGGCGCTCCTGGTCGATGCCAAGATGTCGAGCGGGTTGCCGGCGTTCCTGGTGGCCGAGCCCGGCCTCAATTCGGGATTCATGATCGCCCAGGTCACGTCTTCGGCGCTGACGGCGGAAAACAAGATGCTGGCGCACCCGGCCAGCATCGACAGCCTGCCGACCTCGGCCAACCAGGAAGACCATGTCTCGATGGCGGCCCATGGCGCGCGCCGGGTCGGGCGCATGGCGGAGAACGCGGCGGTGGTCGTCGGCATCGAGCTGCTGGCGGCGGCCCAGGGGCTGGATTTCCGCGCACCCTTGAAGACCAGCCCGCGGTTGGCCGAGGCGCTGGCCGCGATCCGGGCGCGCGTGTCGTTCCTCGACCGCGACCGGATCATGGCGCCCGACATGGCACAGATTACCGCACTCGTCGGCGAGGGCTGGTTTCGTCGGCTGGTGACCGGTATTCTCCCGTCAGAATGAAATCATCAGACGTAATCTGGGGGAGCTAGAGCCGATGAAGCCTGAAATCCTGGTCGCCTCGCCAATGCCCGCGCCGACGATGCGCTCGCTCGATGAGAATTTCATCCTGCACAAGCTGTACGAGGCCAAGGATCAGCAGGCCTTCCTGGACGGGATCAAGGACAAGGTCCGCGGCATCGCGACCTCCGGCGGCAAAGGCGCCAGTGCGGCGCTGATGGATGCGCTGCCCAAGACCGAGATCATCGCGAATTTCGGCGTCGGCTATGACGCGGTCGATGTCCCGGCCGCCAAGGCCCGCAACATCCCCGTGACCAACACGCCGGACGTGCTGACCGACGATGTCGCCGATCTGGCGCTGGCGTTATTATTGGACGCCGCCCGCATGGTCAGCCGTTCCGACCGGTTCGTGCGGGCAGGCCTCTGGCCGAAGGGCAATCACCCGCTGGCCCAGGCGGTCGCCGGCAAGAAGCTGGGCATCGTCGGTCTCGGCCGCATCGGCGCCGCGATCGCGACCCGGGCCGAGGCGTTCAAGCTCCAGGTGTCCTGGCACGGTCCCCGGGCGAAGCCGGACGCGAAATGGCCTTATGTCGCCAATCTGGTCGAGCTTGCCCGCGACGTCGATTTCCTCTGCGTCATCTGCCCGCTGACGCCGCAGACCTTCCACCTGGTGACCCGTGAGGTGATCGAGGCGCTGGGTCCGACGGGCACGCTGATCAATGTCGCCCGCGGCTCGGTGGTGGACGAGGTGGCCTTGGTCGAGGCGCTCAAGACCGGTAAGCTCGGCCATGCCGCCCTTGATGTGTTCGAGGACGAGCCCAACGTGCCGGAAGCGCTGTTCACGATGGACAATACCGTGCTGCTGCCCCACGTGGGCAGCGCCACGAACGAGACCCGCGCCGCGATGGGACAGTTGGTCGTCGACAATCTGGTCGCCCATTTCGCCGGCAAGCCGCTCTTGACGCGGGTCGCGTGAGAATGAATTGAGGAAGCAGCCGGGACTGTTTCAGGAACCGGCTTCTTTTTCATGGCGAACGGCCAGGATCAAAACCTCGCCGCCGTCATATCGGTATTGGGCGACGTAACCACCGCTGCCAAATTCGATCGGCCATTCGCGAAACTCAGGCGGCATGTCTCCGGCTGGCCGTCCCACTTGAGGATGGGCCGCGAGCAGGCGAACGCCTTGGCGTATCGCTTTGACAGCTCTAGTCGCGGCGTCTGGATTTTCCTGCTTCAGAAAAGTGTGGAGTCGGGCAAGGTCGCTAAGTGCAGGTTGCGACCAGACTAAACGTGGCATTCAGGCGGGTCCGCGTCCTCGCCGGCTTCCAATTTAGCCAGCCAAGCGTCGGCTTCTTCGGCTGTCACATGCAAACCTGTCGCCTGATACTCCGCCCACGCAGCCAGGGCCGATTGCCTGGATTGCTCGCGGGTTTCCTCGCGCTCGACATATTGTTCGATCGCTTCGAGCATCAGCCAATGGGCCGAGCGACGGCGAGCGGTCGCGAGCCGTCGGACTCGGCTCTTCATCTCGTCATCAAGTTTGAGACTGGTCGTCGATGTCGCCGCCATTGCTTGCTCCAAGGTGTTACTCATCACAACCTTATCACATCAAGTATGTCGTTTCATCGGAACGACAATGCCTCACGGCAAGCGGTCGGCCCGATCGCCGACGCGCTGGCCCGGGTTGAGCCGTTCCAGTTCCAGCAGCAGGCCGGCGTGATCGAGCTCGCCGCCGCGGGTTTCGACCAGGCTGCGATAGAGCGTGGCCGCCAGTTCGGCGAAGGGCAGGGTGAGGCCCTGGACCCGGGCCTCCGCCATGGCCGTGTCGATATCCTTCAACTGGTTGCGCGCGAGTCCGCCGGGCAGGAAATTGCGTTCCAGCATGCGTTGGCCGTGCAGCGTCAGGATGCGGCTGTCGGCGGTGCCGCCCAGCAACGCTTCGCGCACCGCGGCCGGGTCGGCACCACCGGCGGCGGCCAGCAGCAACGCTTCCGCGACGGCGCCCAGCGTCACCGTGACGATGACCTGATTGGCAAGCTTCGCCACCTGTCCGGCGCCGGAGGGGCCGACATGGGTTGGGCGGCCGAGCACGGTCAGGATCGTGCGGGCCCGCTCGAACAGCTCTTCCGCGCCGCCGACCATGATCGAGAGTGTACCGGCGACGGCACCGGCGGTGCCGCCGCTGACCGGGGCATCGAGATGACCGAGGCCGCGCAGGCCAAGGCGAGCGGCATGGTCGCGGGCAAGCGCTGGCGGGATCGACGACATGTCGACCAGGATGGCGCCCGGCTTCATCGCGGGCTCCGCCTGGTCCAGCACGGCCGCGACCGCGTCGCCATGCTCCAACATGGTGATGACGATGTCGGCCTCGGCGACTGCCGTGGCGATGTCGGGTGCCACGACGGCGCCGAGTGCCGCCAGCGGTTGGGATTTCGCGGGCGTCCGATTCCAGACCGTCAGCGGCAGCCGGATCTTCGCCAGGTTCGCCGCCATCGGCGCGCCCATCAGCCCTGTGCCGAGCACGGCCACCCGCTTCCTCATGGCGTTACATCTCCAGGCGAGGGGTTGCGTCCAAGGGGATGATCGCGCCGCGGTGCTGGATGACGGCGGCGGCGACCTGGCCGCCGAAGCGGGCCGAATCCGCCGGGCTCTGGCCGCTCAGGCGTCCGGCGAGATATCCGGCGTTGAATGAATCGCCGGCGGCGGTCGTGTCGATCGGCTTCACCAGCGTCGCGACCGGCACGGTTTCCTGCCGGCCGTCGAGCGACAGCAGGCTGCCGGCCTCGCCCTGCTTCACCACGACCTCGGCCACGCCAAGATCGTGCAAGCGGGCCGCTACCTCCTCGGCCGTGCCGGCGCCGAACAGGTTGGCCTCATCGTCGACCGAGGGCAGGGCCACGTCGACCAGCTTCAGGAAGCGGCGGAAACATTGGCGTGCCGCCTCGGCATCCGGCCAGCCGGCGGGGCGGTAATTGCCGTCATAGGCGACGACGGATCCCGCGGCGCGGGCCGCGGTCAGCACCTCGAAGAACCGGTCGCGTCCCACGGGCGACAGGATCGAGAGCGTGATGCCGGAGAAGATCGCGAGGTCGCTGGCGATGATCCGATCGCCGATGCCCAGGGTTTCGGGCGCCTCGAACATCAGCTTCGCCGCCGCGGCAGAGCGCCAATAGAGGAAGCGCCGCTCGCCGGCCGGGTCGGTGCGGATCATGTAGAGGCCGGGCAGCTTGCCCACGAGCCGCGGCACCGAGTCGGTACCGATCCCCTCCGCCTGCCAGAAGGCCAGCATCGAGTCGCTATAGGGATCGTCGCCCAGCGCCGTCAGATAATCGACGGCGATTTTGGCACCGCCGGCGCGCTTCAGATAGACCGCCGTATTCAGCGTATCGCCCGCATAGCCTAGGCCCAGCATGCCCTGGCCCCGGTCGCTCAATTCGATCATGCATTCGCCGATCGCGACCACCTGCGGGAGCGCATTGCCGATCCGCACGCGCGGCGCTTTGAGACCGAGGCCCGGTTGGTTTAGGTTGGCACTCATCGTCACTTGTCCGTCACCACTACACCCATCTCTAAAAGGGAGGCCTTGGCATGCCCCAGCCGTTCGATCATACGCCGGTCATTCCGGTCCTGACTATCGAGCGGGTGGAAGATGCCATTCCGCT